>JAEIGA010006363.1_pt1 | contig 17977 bp, 36 predicted proteins | sample 9270691 | NCBI WGS metagenome assembly JAEIGA01 (sample SAMN17057246, study PRJNA624740) | gut metagenome | biome: biome; isolation source: fecal sample | host: Bos grunniens | place: China: Xizang | collected 2019
GAACTTTATCATCAATAATCTCCCGACTATCATCGATGCAGCTATAGAAATAGTACTGGCAGTAGTACAGGGTATCTCTGAGAATCTCGATACTCTTATTCCTGCAGCTGTCGATGCAGTTCTTACGATCGCTCAGGCTCTTCTCGATCACTTACCGGAGATAATCGAGGCTTCTTTTCAGCTTCTCCTCGGAGTGGCGACGGGAATCGTCAATTCTATTCCGGATATAGTCGCAGAGATACCGGGACTGATCGCTTCAATCATCGATGCTCTGGGAGAACTTTCGACGGAGCTTCCTTCTATGGCTCAGGAATGGGGATCCGATCTTATTAGCTCGTTCAGAGATTCAATAGTGAACGCGATCCCGAATCTTATATCCGGAGTAGAGCAGGTCGCTTCTTCAGTAGCTGATTATCTCCACTTCTCGGTTCCTGATAAGGGCCCTCTCGCTGATTTTGATGAATCCGGAGCTGATATGATCGATGAGTTCATCAAGTCGATGCAGTCGGAGGATTATACGCTTGAAAAGGCTCTCACTGGAACGGCTAACCTGATATATAACGGCATGAATCCGGAGATGGATTATTCCGGAGCTCTCTCCGGTATATCCTCGCAGCTGGCAGGAATGGGAGGATCTAAGACTCCTCAAGTCATCAATGTATATATCGGAAATCAGAAGTTCGCATCTGCAGTCGTAGGAGCTACGGCCCAGGAGAACTATAGAGCAGGAGGCATCGGATAATGTTAGGAAAGTATCTCAAAATAAACGGAACTTTGATGCCTAATCCGATAGCATGGGCGGATAATATCAATCCTGATGAGACAGTTTACTTCTCGGAGGGAGGAAAAAGGATGATCAACGTTAAGAGGCTGGATCGTATTACGTTTTCAGCCTCTTTCAACTGTACTTCGAGTCTCAAAGATAAGCTCGATACTCTCGTTAAGACTCCTAAGGTATCCGTTCAGTTCAATAATGAGACAGCTATTACTGGAACTCTCAGGAGAGCTTCTGAAGCTGCTCTCGTAGATAATTCGCAATATTGCAACGGAACGAACGGCCTCTGGACTGTATCACTAATATTCGAAGGGGATTAATCTATGCATCCTGTATCTCAGGCTTTTATAACAGCATTGAAAAAGCCTTATCGAGTCGAGCACGTTCGCGGAACTGTCGGAAATGTCAGCTTTGATGATGATAATATCGTCAGCCTGACTTATTCGAATCGATGCAGTGATTCGAATGATGTAGTTCTCGGATATGCTTATATCGGACAGATACAGGCTACTTTCACTGATCTGGCTATCACTCGAGGATCCTGGAGAGGGAAGCAGATCACTCTCGAATACGGACTTGAGCTGGCAGATGAATCTATCGAATGGATCCCGATCGGAGTATTTGATATCACTTCTGCTGAGTGGACTGATATATCTATCAATATCACTGCTTCCGACTGTATATCTAAGCTGGATAAGACATTCTCGATCGGATCGACTACGGGATTCGTATATGATCTTGCTATGCTTGTAGCCACAGGAACAGGGCTCACTTTCGACAGATCCCAGGAAGAGATCGAAGCTCTTCCTAACGGATCCGAGCTGCTGGGACTCTTCCCGGAGTCTGATATCGAAACTTATAGAGACTTCGGAAGCTGGCTGGCTCAAGTAGTCGGAGGATTCTTGACGGCATCCAGGACAGGAGCTCTCACGATGAGATCCTTCGCTGAATCTGAGACAGTGATATCACTTGATCAGGATCAGAGGATCCTCGGATCTGTATTCTCCGATTATCAGACTCTCTATGATGGAATTTCAGTAGTCAATATTGCAGATAAGTCTACAAGTTATTATTCAGCAGGCTCCGGAGTAGGCTCAGTCATCAATCTGGGCTCGAATCCTCTGCTGCAGTATGGAACTACAGACGTAAAGAACCGACAGAGATATACGATAGCAGGAGTAGCTCATGACATCGCATATACTCCGTTCAATATCTCGATCCTTAACTGTCCTGTATTCGACTTAGGCGACGTTATCGAGTGTACTGGAGGCATCGCAGGAGCAGCTGCTCTTCGATGCTGCGTGATGGGCATTGACTGGACTTTTAAACAAACTACTCAGCTGCAGGGATTCGGAGCGGATCCTTCTCTGTCATCCGGTAAATCGAAAACAGATAAAGAGCTCGCAGGACTGGCTTCCCAGACTCGCGAGAGCGATCTTGTGACATATACATATGTTAATGCAGAAGAATACGAGATCGGAGAGCTTGAAGAAGTATCAGTTTTGATGATCCGCTTCGCTACGATTTCTCCCAGGACAGTCGATTTCTGGGCTCAGCTGCAGCTTGATACGGAATTCGTAACGGATCCGGATCTGATCAAAGTAAAGGCTCGATATTATCTTGATGGTCAACTGATAGAGGAAGAAGAACCAGTAACTACATGGAATAACGAAGGTTTACACTTGATGCATCTCCTGAAGTGGCTCGATTCACTCGCAGGAGGCTCTGCTTATTCATTCGAAGTCAGACTCGTAATGGAAAAGGGAGCTGCAGTGATCAAGCCTTTCAGCATCCATGCGAGTCTTAAGAGTCAGGGCCTCGTAGCAGTAGATGAATGGAACGGATTCCTTCGCATCGAAGATACTTATTCACTTCAGGAAGAGGGAACTTCTACTTTCCCTTATGCAGAGTCTGTTAATGTTGATGCTCATAGTATATCCGTCACTGATGAGCCGATCGTTCTTAGTGATACGATCACTCTTCACGGAGATGAGACTTCTACTCTTCCTTATGCAGACGGCATCCCGGATATCATCTTCACGAGATTCACGTTCAGGATCGTATCTGCAGATCATCAGTATAGACTTACTTCTTCCGATGGAGATTTTAACGTCGTTTCATCAGGAGAAGAAGAACCGACAGAGAATAACGAATAATAGGAGGAATTAACATGGCAGCTACAGATGAAAAAGCGATTCATGAATTTCCGACAGGAACTATCGATGATAACTCGCTGCTTATTATGGACAGGCCGACGGCTACTCCGGGAGAGTACGAGACAGAGAAGTTTGCGATTGCGAACTTAGGACTTAAGCTCCTCGGAGGGATAGATTTCCCGAATAACCTGGATACGGATGAGCAGGATATCTTCGGAGCTATAAATGAAGTCAATGCTAAAGCGATGAATATAGCAGCTGAATATGATGAAACAGAATCTTATTCAAAAGGTAATTACTGTATTTATCAGAATTCTACTTATCGCTGCGTTAAGGCTTCAGGAACTACTACAGGCCCTTTTGTAGCTGCTGACTGGACTCAGATACTCGTTTTGGGAGAGGTTAAATCGAATGCCGATGCTATAGCTCAGAATACAATTGATATCGCTACAAAACAAAATATACTCACTTCTAGTCAACGCGATGGAACTTATTCGTCTGCTATAACAATCAATCCTAACGATAAAGAGCTTAAAATTCGCACATACGGAAAGATGGTAGTAATAGAAGGATTCTTTCAAGCCAAGGCTGATATTTCTGCTAATACTTTAATATCTTCGACAGGCTTATCTTTTTTAGGTCAAGCTCAGTTTGTAGGATTTGGAGGAAGTGGCAATTCTCCTATCCCGTTTAATATATCGCAAAGTGGAAATATAACTGTATTGGCTGGTATTTCAAATAACTCATGGGTTAATTTCTGTGTTACTAATATGCTCGCATAAAAGAGGGGATTAAAAATGAATTACTTAAAAAGATCACAGGGAATTGATTATAAGGCTAAGGATAGCGGAATTCACGGAAAGCTCGTCATCCAGATGAGAGATCCTCTCACGAAGAAGATCAAGGAAGAGATCCGTCATGAGAACTTTCTCACTCAGGCTCTCAGCTCTCTTTATAACAGCTGCCCTTATGGACTTAATTCGAAGATCAGATCGAATTCGTCAAACAGTATTCCTTATCAGGTTCCTCCGTATAAGACAGCCCTGGGAGGAATCCTCGTTTTCCCGAATAGCCTCGGAGATTCTGTCAGTGATTATTATCCTTCCCTGGCTTCCAACTATCCGACGGGCTATGCTTCTATGATCAATAATGATCAGGCGGATCCTAAGCAGGGCCTTTTCGATGAGTACGGCTCTCAGCTCCTGGATAACGGATATGTATATCTCTATACATGGAGCTCCCTTCATGGTAACGGCCCTATAGGAGCAGTAGCTTTATCTCACGCAAACTGTTATAAGTACTTCTCCGGAGATCCGGTTCTTCTCGGTAGTTTGAGTGTTGGCAGATACTATAATTATGGATGTGCTATCGGTATGAACTCGAAAGGAATCTACTTCGCTGAAGTAAATACTCTCAATTCCGGAAAGATCAAGTTCATTCCTTACAGTAAATCTGAGATAGAGCTTGTTAATGATACGCTGAATATAACCTCGAAATATGTAAGCGATTACGAATTTGAAAATACTAATAGAACTACTCAGTGTGCAGTTACTGAAACTGAGATCCATGTATTTTCAGTAACTTCTTACGATTCAGGACTCAATCAGTCTAATCTGAGACATACTACGATAACTCTCGCTGACGGATCCTATACTACAGAAAATATAACAGTTCCTGAGCATATTGCAGGTGTTAATACAATTATAGGCGATGTCGGAAACGATAGCTGTCATACAGTTGCTTTCGATGGAACGAATGTCTACATGGCGAAATATGGATTTGAGTCTATTATTAAGATTCCTCTTGCGAATCCGGCTAATCTCACTGAATATGCTATGCCTACAGGTTATAACTGCTGCCAGGGATCTTCTTATGTAGGCGGAAAGATCTATATAGCATCTGAGAGAAATTACACTGCAGTAACAGTCAATAATATTCTGATCCTGGGTGAAGATGGAATCGTTCGAGTAGGTCCGGAAGTTGGTCACTGGAGAGGAAGTGCTGAACTTCCTCATTATCAATCTGGAGTCTGGGCGATGTCTGCCGGAGCCGGAGAGCCTCATATAGTCGGAAAGATCCTCACTACGTATTGTGCAACTAAGGCTAATCTGGCAGAGCCTACGGAGAAAACAGCATCGATCGAAATGATCATCCAGTATCAGATCACTCAGGTATGATCGAGGAGCCTCTTATGATCGAAGAGATTATTCTATTCTTTATTATCTTCTGTATGACGATGCTGGTCATCGGAGTGATCATGGGAGATAAGGGAGATCCCAGGAGGAAATCATGACTAAAGCTACTTTTATGAAGATAACAGCGAGCCTTATATCAGGGCTCGCTGCTTCTTTTTGGGGCATATACGGCCCGATAATAGCCTGCGTTCTTATAGTCATCTGTATGGATGTCATTACGGGACTTATTAAGGCTAAGGCTACAGGCCAGGCTCTGAACTCGAAGAAGGGAAATATAGGATTCTGGAAGAAGATAGCTCTGATCGCAGCTCTGGCTTTCGGAATCTTCCTGGATGCTTTTATCCCGATCATGCTCGGAGTGATCACTCTCGAGCTGCCTTTTACCATGCCGATCGGAACGATCGTTGGCTGCTATATCGTGATAAATGAATCTATATCCATCATCGAGAATATCAATGCTGCAGCTCCGGGAGCTCTCCCGAAGTGGATAAAGAAGCTGCTCACAGGAGCAGGAAAAACAATAGACGACGGAGGAAAGAAAGATGAGTAATGTCGAAAAGTTAGTTGATTTTGCCTTATCCCAGGTCGGATATAAGGAATCAGGAACTAATATCACTAAGTATTCCGAAGAGATCGATCGCGATTATCCCGACTTCTATAATACTAAGAAGCAGGGAGCTGCATGGTGTGATATCTTCGTTGATTACTGCTTCCTCAAGGTATTCGGTGAAGATGCAGCTCTTAAGATGCTCTGTCAGCCTAAGAAGTCTACAGGAGCCGGATGTAAGTTCTCAGCAGACTTCTATAAGAAGGCAAAGAGATTCTATAAGGATCCTGAAGTCGGAGATCAGATCTTCTTTATTTCCGGAGGAGAGATTAATCATACAGGTATCGTCACGAAGGTAGCAGATAAGGTATATACAGTCGAGGGAAATACGGAGGATTCCGTTAAGGCTCACTCTTATAGCCTTAATTCGAAGAAGATAGCCGGATACGGCCGTCCTAAGTATGATGCGATACCTGAAGAAGCTCCTAAAGAGCTCCTGAGCCTCGATCTGATCGCTAAGAAGGTAATAGCAGGAGAATACGGAAATGATCCTGAGAGATCTCAGAGACTCACTGCAGAGGGATACGATGCAGCAGCAGTTCAGGCTAAAGTTAACGAGCTCCTGGGACTCAATAAGCCTGCAGATGATTCCTGGACAGGAATAGTATCTACAGTTAAGGATCCTCTTAGAGTCCGTCAGACTCCGAATGGAACTATCCTGAGACTTCTCCCGAAGGGATCTGAAGTGAAGCTGATCGGAGGCGATGTCGGAGGCTGGTATAAGCTCGCTGACGGATCCGGATACGTCAGCTCAAAGTTCATCACTAGGAAATAATATCCGAGGCTTTAACTGTCCATACTAAACAGGATCTTGACTCCGAGTATTATTCACAGTCAGCCCAGCCTCGGAGGGCTGACATCTCGGATCCAGCTGCCCATGCAAATAATATCTGAGGCTTCCTCTTATCCATAGGAAAGTTATGAAGAACCCCAAATATAGCAGCCCAGCCTCAGAGGGCTGCTGACTATAACAATCAGGCCCTGTCATCTTCCGATGATGGGGCCTTTTGTTGTTTATGCTTCTTCACTCTTAGTGTTACGCTTTATATACATTTTGAAACAATCCATTGATTTTTTAAAAAGAATGGTATTATGGAATAGACAAACAATGAAAAAGGGAGTTGTGACGAACTCCCTGATCATTCATATTAATCGAGCTTTCGAATTGCCGTTCGGAGGTGGCGATTAAGGTTAACAGCACTAACCATAGCACTCGATGCACCTATGGATATCTTAAGGTTATGCAAAAATCGAGTCAAGAAAACGTGAATTTTATAGAGTGAAATTCACTTAGAGTGAAGTTTATCCCTTATTTGTCTCTTATCTGAATGCTATTCCGGCTCTCCGAGAATGGTAAGAGGACTCCTGCTCGGTTATCAACGGAGGACTCGGAGCAGATATCTCCACTATTGTAAAAACTATCAATCCGCTGAGGCCGGGCGGATTATAAGAACGGGCTGGATCAGGTAACTGGGAGCGAAGAGCTCCGGGATGTATGCCGATCTTGATCATGGGCAGTTAATGATCATAAGAGATCGGCAGCTAAAGCGACGGCGATGGCGACATCGAGTCTAGCTCTAGTAATTTCCCTCTTCATAGGGGATTACTATGCTCTGGCTTAAGCTCGTCAAGTCTGGCTCAGCTCGGTAACGAAGTCAAGCATAAATTGAAGATTACAAGATATTCTTGAGTGTAGGCTCGAGGATCCTCCGGAGTGAATCGAACGAAGTGATGAGCTCGGAGGTCATTGAGCACCCGGAGCGGAAGCGTAGGAGATCGAAAGACGGAAGCTGAAGTTCAGGCCTCAGCTCCAGGAAGCTCCTCATCCTTTCCCTGGATCATGAACTTAACAGGATGATTTTGAGCGAAGCGGATCCTCGCTGTTAACTGTTTACAACTGGTTTTCAACCTGTTGACATCCTCGGAAAGACGGGCATTTTCGACTTTATAGTGATTGTTTTCTGCTTCCAGCCTGGAGAGCTTATCGTTCAGCTCACGGATCCTGCTCTCGTAGGAGCTGCGTATCTGATCGAGCATCTCCTGTACTCCGGATCCGACATTCTCGATCCTGTTGATCATCTCCGTTCGAGTGATCATCATCTCTTCTTCTTTCTCCTGATGGAGCCTCTCTGAGATGTCTGTTAACTTGTTTGTTAACTCGGAGACTATCTCGTTTCTCTCCTGCAGCAGCTGAGCTTCTCGATCTCTGATCGCGAGCTCCAGATTCTTCTTAAGAGATTCATTCGATTTCGCGGAAGGCTGCATAGTAGCATCCAGGATCTCGATTCCTTCATCGGAAAGGAATGTTGTTTCCTTTCCTTTTGAGATTCCCTTATAAGTCATGCTCTGAAGCTCAGGAGTGCGGTCTATAGCTTTATATATAGCAGTTCTTGAGTAGCCTCTGTCGAGGGCATACTGTCCGATTGTCATGGGCATATTCAATTCCTCCGGGAGTGTTGTAAACTTGGTTTTCAACCGGTTGTAAACTGTTTACAATCTGGGCTCTCTCTTTATCTCCGGGACCGATTCCGGATCCTGGCTGCATCTGAGCCCGTTATCGAGCTGCTGCTGCAGATCCATGATTCCTCTAGCGTATCCCATTACTAAGAACTGATGTTCCGGCGACAGTCTCTTATAGATCTGGATAAGAACGTGAATGTCTGCAGATACGATCTCTGTAGTAGTATCCGTATTCCCTCTAAGGAAGTTCAGATCTACGTTGAAATAATCAGCCAGGATCTCTTCCTGCTCGAAGGAAGGCTTCCTCTGATCTTTTTCATACATTGATATTATGCTGGGCGATACATACAGCTGACGGGCTAGTTCAGCCTGCGTTAAGTTGCGAGCTAATCTCAGCTCACGAAGTCTTTCTCCTAATGTCATGTTTCTTTCAACTCCATTTACAAATAATTTAATAGCTCTGCACATAGTTTGTCACAACGTTAACAAATTCGCAACACTTTTAGTGTTGACGACTTTACGGGGGGGGGTTAAAATAATTTTACCTTTTGGGAACTTCGGAAAATGTAACGATTGTTACCAAACATAGTAAAATCAAGCGTTTTTCGGGTTTTCGGGGCAAAGTGTGAAGAAACTGTATTGGGTAAGTTTAGTGTTACGTTTGGGAGGGAAGGTCATGCAGAATGCGTACCTGACCGAATTAAGAGAGGATAGAGGGCTGACTCAGGCAGAGCTCGCTTTAAAGCTCAATCTCAGTCCTTCTGCGATTTCTTCCTATGAGCAGGGAGTGAGGATTCCTCGCGATGCGGTCAAGATTAAGATAGCTAATTTCTTCGGAGTGAGTATTTTCGATATCTTTTACAGAGGACATAGGCTGGAGCAGCCGTGATCCTTAACTAACTGAATACTGATCTTCCTGGGAGTTTTCCACAGTTGGCCCGGGGAAGATTGGAGCTATTCCAGGTAAACGATTATACCTGGATGGTTATGAATTCAGTCGGAGGGAAGAGTTTCAGAATAGTTAAAGAAGTCTCCTTTACTGAAAATATCATTGAATACGGCATTTATTATCAATCTTTAACTCCTGGGACTCATTCTCTCCTGACTGGTATCGGATCCTTCGAAGCAGCTATCACTTATTTAGAGATAGAACTTGAGAAAGAGAAAAGTAAGATCACCGGATCTAAGGGGAAGAAACATGAAGAACAATTCGCTGGCAGCATTGAACAATCATCTTTTTGAAGCTCTGGAAAGAGTCCAGCAGGCGAGCAATCCTGAAGAGCTCGAGCAGGAGATCTCCAGAGCTAAAACTGTCTCCGATATCGGAGATAAGATCATCCGTAATGCAGCTCTCGGCCTTAAGGCTGTAGAGATCCTCGGAAAAACTGAAGTTCCTTCTGAACTTAGAATCGAGACAGTTCATGGCCAGAATAAAATATAGTCCGTCTTTAGTTGCCAATATAGTCAATTGGCTTCCCGGTCATACCGATAAGGAACTCGCGAAGCACCTCAGCGAGCTGACCGGGGAGCCTTTTGATGCTCAAAGAGCTAAGAACTGGAGAGTCATCCGGAAGATCCCTCAAGGGAGGCGACTTACTAAAGAAGAGAGATATTCATCTCAGAGAATGGATCCGGAGCTGCTGGATGAGATCAGGAGATTCACTCCGGGACATAACGATCACGAGCTCGCTGCATATCTTACCGAGAAGCTGGGAAGGCCGTTCGATCGTAGAGCAGCGAAAGGATTCAGGATCAATCATGATATCCCTCTGGGAGCAGCTATTCCCGGAGGCGGTCGATTCGTTAAAGGTCAGGAGTCATGGGCAAAAGGTAAGAAGCTCGGAAGAAGATCCATTGAGACGGAATTCAAAAAAGGACATAAGCCTCATAACTATAAACCGATCGGATCCAGAACTAAGGCTTATAGCAGAGATGGTCATTACTACTGGAAAACGAAGATCGCGGATCCTGATCAGTGGGAGTTCGATCATCGGCTGATCTGGGAGAGGGAGAGAGGTCCTATTCCTGACGATCATGTTGTCATCTTCCTGGATAGAGATCCTGAGCATCTGAATATAGATAATCTGGCCTGTATCTCGAAAACGATACTCCAGGCGATGAATAAGCATCCGGTCAATACTAACGATCCTGAGATCGTATCTACAGCGATTGAGATAGCGAAGCTCAGGAGTGCGGTATCAAAGAAACGAAAGGAAATGAAGAAATGAGAAGATTTATCTATCTGTCAGGACCTATGACGAACGATGAAGGATATATGAAGAAGTTCATCAATGCAGCTGATCAGCTCCTCGAGATCGATTCCGATCTGATCATCGTTAATCCTGCTACTATGCTGCAGTATTCCGGAGGGATTGTTGATACAGGAGCTGATTATAGGAGGATCCTTGATATCGATAAAGAGATCCTCAGCAGCTGCGATGCTATCTGCCTGCTCCCGGGCTGGGAGAACTCAAAAGGCTGCAGAGAAGAGGTCGAAACTGCTATCACGGAAGCTCTCGATATCTTCATCTATAACGATCCTGAGCTTTTCAATAAGCTCTCAGCTGCATCTGAAGCATGATCGAGCTGATCAGGGATCTCATAAAGAAGCTGAAAGCTGACTCCAGGAGAGCCAGGGAAGCAGCATTGAAGGTCGAAAGATATAAGAGTCCTATTATCGGGACCGATATTCAATACAGAAACAGGATAAGAGAATGAGTGAGAAAACAGCTATCGAGAAGATCATTAAGCTCCGTCAGAAGTATAAGGCCGAATATGACTCTTTCAGCTTCGCTCCGGTTAACTCCATCAGAAAGCAGCTGCTCGGTAGGATAGTCAACGATCTGACAGATGTTCTCTGCTCGGAGGGGAAGGAAGGCAGGATCAAATGATCAAGTCGGAAAACAATGATGTATATCTTCAGGGAAAGCCTGTTGATGTTATTAGAGATTTCGTGCAGATCGTAGCTGTATTCTCGAAATATATCGAGGATAAGGCTATCGAGGTCAATTCTATAGCGGATCCTCGCGAAGCAGTGATCGAACTGTTTTGTCAGGCTATGGCCGTCGGAGGTCCCAGAGACATCCAGACAGTTATAGATGTTTCAGATCTTGAAAGAACATTGAAGCTGCTCAAAGAAGATGAGGAGGAAGAAACATGAGCGAAAGAAGATATTTCTGGCTAAAGCTGCCGACTGGATTCTTCAAAAGGCATGATATCAAGATCCTGGAAGCGATGGATAATGGAAAAGATTATCTTCTCTTCTATATGAAGCTCATGCTTGAAAGCCTGGATCACGAAGGCTATCTTCGCTTCTCGGAGGCTATTCCTTATGATTACAAGATGCTCAGCATCGTAACTGATACGAATGTCGATATCGTCAAAAATGCGATGGAGATCCTTGAAAGGCTCCAACTGATCACGATCAAAGACGATGAGACGATATATATCCAGGCAGTCGAGAAGATGATCGGATCTGAGACGGCAGCAGCCGAAAGACAGAGACGATCCCGGGAGAACAGAAGAGCTATTGAGGCGGAAAGTGTGACAATGTCACAGCCTGTCACAACCTGTCACGATGCGTCACAAATCTGTCACAGAGAGATAGAGTTAGAGAAAGAGATAGAGATAGATAAAGAGAAAGAAATACTCTCTAACGAGAGTATTGAGAAAGAGAATGCTGAGCCTTCTCTTTCTGAAACCTCTGAAGCTGCTCCTGAGGAGCCTAAGAAGAAAAAGAGATTCAATCCGCCTACGAGAGAAGAAGTCAGGGAATACTGCCGGGAGCGAAATAAGGGAATTAATCCGGATAAGTGGTATGACTTCTATCTCTCTAAGAACTTCATGATCGGGAAAAGCAAGATACAGGATTGGAAAGCTGCTGTCCGTACCTGGGAGCATGATCAGAAGCCTATGAACTCCAGAGGCTCCGGGCCGGGAAATGAATTTGATGAACTGGCCAGGAAGGAAGGCTATATCGGAGAAGGTGAAACTCTGATGCCGTTCGGAGGGACTTAAGATGGAAAGACGCGAACTTATTACGATTCTTAAGTATCTCCGGGATAACTATCCTTACAGGTCCATTGATGCGAAAGACATCCTGGATACCTGGGAAGCGGAATTCGGAGGGCTGCCGGCTGAAGTACTCGGTAAAGCTGTCAGGTTCCATATTCGTAAGTCGAAAAGCTGGCCGACTATCGCTCATATCAGAGAGATCATCTCCAGGAATCTTCAGGGAGTATATGAGACTAAGGTAGCTATCGAAGCCAGAGCGATCGAAGAAGAGAAAGTGATCGATTTCAAAGAATCTATGTGCCAGATGTGCCCTTATCTCCAGGAAGGCCAGACGGAGCCCTGCGAGGTATGTATAAGCGAAGGAAGGTTGAAAAATGACGATACGAGAACTGCTGGAAGCTGATCCATGTGTTGTCGCTCTTGATATTACGATCCGGAAAGATAAGCGATTCGTGAAAGACTATCTGATCGGAGCTCACGTCACGAACGGTTCCTATTATGAGGAACTCGGAAAGAATGAGAAGTGGACTCAATACAATCGAGGATATGGAAGCTGCGAATTCAGAAGAGCGATATCGTTCAGACCTATAAACTTCCAGGATGTCGAAGGCGGATCGAGCTGCGGCTGCATCCTGAAGAATATCCCGAAGAGGATCCTCGATCTTCCGATCGACAGTCTGAAGCCATCTCGAGTCATGTATTCTTCCCATGCTTATCATAACTGGTCCGAGTTTCATGGATATTATATCGACTCTCCGATCGAGGGCGATTGGAAGGATCTTCCGGAAGAGAAGATAACTCAAGATCCTGAAGAGGATCCTGAAGAAGAATATCTTACAGACGAAGATCTTCTGAAGCCTAAGGAAGAGAATATCAGCTTCGATGATCTGCTCGGAGGGGATACATGAATGAGATCAAGTTAGCTCCCTGTCCTTTTTGCGGATCCTGGAAGAGAAGCATTCACAGATCAAAGAAAAATACGAAAGAGATATTTCAGGTCATATGTATGGAGTGCTGCAGCTCCGGGCCGATGGCATATAACGAGAGCTCAGCTGCTAAGGCATGGAATGTCAGGAGGAAATAATGAACGTCAAAACTGAAGATATGAGCTTCTATGAAGTCTGCACTGCATCACATATACTCGCGAACTACAGATTCTCGGAAAGATGTGCAGCTGTTTACAGAGATTGCGGATATCTCGCTCATTATCTTGAAGATCGAGTTTATATCGTCAGGAAGGAATCCGGATCCGATATAGTTCATCTGGTTAAGGCTGCTAATCCTCATGAAGCTATATGCAAGGTCGCATTCGATCACGCTGAGGAGAATCACAGATTATTCGTAGAAGGCAGCTATCAGTCTCGGAGGAATGTGAGATGAGCAGAAGAAAAGACATCCAGTGGATCCATGAGAGGACAGGAAGATCTTATAAGGAATGCCGTCAGATGATGCGAGATTGTCATTATGACATCGAGGAAGTGATTGATAGATATATGTCAATCATTCCGAAATCTACTAAGGTATCAGCATCATTCAGAACTCTTGAAGCTGCTCTTACGGAGCTCAGGCAGGAAATAGATAAGGCTGTTAAGAATGCTGCTGAGATGGTCCATCTGTCGAATAATATCGCACATTGTCAGCCGACTGAATCGGAGGGAGTTAATTGGGAGGAATGTCCATGAAGAAGAATATCTGGAAGCAGCTGATCCCGATGATGATTCCCGGAGAGCCTGAGAGGATGACAGATCAGCAGAAAGGCGAGTGTATTAAGTGGAGGCCTTCAGGCGGTAAGATGGTTCCTTATATCCATCACTTCACGAAAGATAAAGTCATCGCATATCATAACAGGCTCGCGTATCACTTATTGAGATATCGGCCTGAGGAACCGATCACAGGTCCTGTCGGAGTTTATATTACATGGATGTTTCCGACGGATAAGAAGAAAGATTGGGGAAAGCCTAAAACTACGAGGCCAGATCTCGATAACATGGCAAAAGGCATCCTGGATGTATTGACGGATCTCAAGTTCTGGAAGGATGACAATCAGATCGTCGAGCTCTGCCTCGTGAAGTACTGGAGCTCTCCGGAGGGAGCAGGAACCTTTATCAATCTTTATCACGAGTGCAGCGAGCAGACTATAGAGATCGAGGAGGGAGTTAATCATGAATGAAGTTAAGTTCGGGCAGTGGATTCCTGTTACAAGTAGACCGATGACAAGGGAAGAATACGAAGAGAACGCTTTCGTCGGTGATTATGACATTCCGTTCGAGGAAGCTCGAGTTTTTACTTGTCCGCTCCCGGATGATGGTCAGGAGATACTTATCAGTCACGGAGGCTTTGTCGATAAAGACATTACGTCATGGGAATACGGCTATATTGCGTTAGAGAACTTCGAGTATTTTGAAGAGATCGAAGCATGGATGCCGTTACCGGAGCCCTATAAACCATTAGCTCGAGAATCTTGAAAGGATAATCAAAACTTTATTGCCGGAGGATGGAGTGATATGAGCGAAACAGAAGATAACAAGAGGCTCGCAGAATGGATAAGAGAGCTCGGATCCGAATCGTATGGAGATAAAGAAGTCATCGTCATGATAAGAGATCCGTTCGAGTTCGGAGGCTTCCTCAAGGAATACAGAACTACACGCGGAATGAATCTTCAGCAGCTCTCCAGGCTTACAGGAGTCTCAGCGAATGCTCTGAGGTTCTGGGAAACAAGAGAGCGTATCCCGTCGATGAATTCTGTTTATCACGTTTTGAAGCGTATGGGAGTCACTAAGGTGATTATCGATATCAGGAAGGATGAAACATGAAGCAGCTGATCATTAATGACAGTACTAAGCCCGGAATAGATATAGCCAGGGCGATGGATCAGGAGAATATGAGTCAGAGCAGGCTCGCAACTATCTCCGGCATGGCCAGGAATTCGATCTATCGATATATAAACTGCGATTATCCTATGAGACTCGAAGCAGCTGAGCGGATCGCTAAAGCTCTGGGAGCTGATGAGATAATCATCAAAGTTCGGAGGGAAATATGAGTAAAGCGTTTAAGTGTGATCGATGCGGACAGTTCTATGCTCCATATGAGTTTAAGGAAAGTCATTCTATATCGGATGTGATCAAGGCGATGACAGATGCTATAAAAGGGCTCCTGACATATAAGATGAGCTATCAGATCATGAGGATGAAGGATGGGAGTATAGATGAAGAGATTAATCTCTGTCCTGGATGCCAGAAGTCATTCGAGTACTGGCTTAAGAACATTGATGAAGAGGATGAATCCCAGGATGATATCAAGTTCGAGCCTGTAAATCTTAAAGGATATGAGTTTTCAAGTTCATCGGATATAGTATCTGATCTCGGAGGGGAAGAGAATGATTCAGAAGAAGATAATATGTGATTGGTGTAATAAAGAAGCGGAAGGCGATTATTTTACGGCATTCAGAACTCGTCAGGATGGAGTCGTTATAGGAAAGAGTGACTACTGCGAAAGCTGCTGGAATAAGATGCATCATTATCCGGATATCATCAAAGCTCGGAGGGATTCGTGATAATAATACTGGCGATATTATTCTTGATTGTTGCTTTTGGCCTCTGGGCTGCATCTGATAGGATCTCTGATCTTGAAACTAGAATATATCTGCTCGAAGAGGCTTATAAGATTGATTTGATGGAACGAATGAAAGAAAAAGGAATATCTATCGGAGGGAATGAGGATGACTGATGCAGCATATAAAGTTCAGGAGTGGCTTAACAGAGGATATCCGTTATCTCTGAAGCTGGAAGCGAAGAAGAATCATCTGCTCTCGATGGATTCCAGGGGATCCGGAGAATATAACGAGATCCAGAAGAATAAGGCTGACAATAACAGGCAGGAAGTCAAAGAAGTAGAGAAGAGCTATCTCCGTCAGGAGATCGAGGCGATGCAGAAGGAACTGAATATCATCGACAGGAGTGTTGACGAGGCTCTTAAGCATCTTAACGATGGCTTCCAGTATCAGATTCTGTATTCCAGATTCGTCAGAAGAATATCCTGGGATAAGATCTCAGAAGAGACAGATAGATCAAAGAGCTATCTCTATCAGGTCAGAAGAGAAGCTCTCGAGTTTTTGGCTGCTCACTGGAAAGAGGAGATACCGGCATGAACATAAAGATAACTACTATGCTTGAAAATAAAAACGTCTATATGTCATTTGGTCGAGAAACTGACAGAGATATGCTGGAATTGCTGAATCCTAATGTCATGTTATATACGAATGCAGAATATCAATACTTTATGAAATTCAATGACGGCCGTAATGAATGGACAATGTATATGAGACAGGAACGACTACTCGAAATAGCAGAAGCTATCATTCGGAAGTTCGGAGGGGTTAGAGATGACTAACGAAGAAGCAATACAAGCAATAAAAGAACATTGTTATTTTGCTAATTTAGTGCCAATAGGAAAAGAGGCTTTAGATATGGCTATCAAGGCACTTGAAGAAAATGCAGCTTTGAATCTTCTCATTGATTGGGCTATTCAGTGTGACTTTGGATATGACAATTTTCCTGAAGAGTATAAAAAGTACGCAGATGAGATAGATAATCTAGGCTACAAAGAAGGCATGATCTATATAGCAAGGAAAGAGGTTAATCATGATTGAGAGATGTCTTTTTTGCGGTCAGGTTATCCCTGGCAAGTTCAGAAAGAATACAGATGATGAAGGGATCCTCGCAGATATATCGGAGGTCCTGAGGAAGCATAATAAGATCGTCGGAGGGATGAGTGATTCTGAAGCTGTAGCGATGATCGTCAGGATCCTGGCCAGAAAGTCGGAGGATCCTTCGGAGGGGAATAAAGATGACTGATCTATTTGAAAAGATAAAGCAGCTCTTCGCTAAGAAGCCTTATATGGGTAATCACGAAATGTGCATGAAGTCAATAAGAGCTGGAGTATGTCCGAAGGACTGCGAGCGATGTGCATGGAGTTCTTTAGGTAAGAACTGATCGGAGGGCTGATGATGAACGAATGGATTCTTGTAGATAAGTTCATAAGTAACGAGGGAGTGAAGATCATAGAACTAAAATGTCCTCACTGCGGATTCAAAGAAACTCATACTTCGGATCCAGGAGAAGTTCGAACTTGTTATGTCTGCGGTAATTACTTTCCGATAAGGAAGGACTGTCAGAAGCTGTCAAGCGAAGAGAGTACTAATTAAAGGACATCATACAAAAACATAGTTAATCATAGTAAAACATAGCAGAAAATATCAAAAAATAGTAAATCATACAAAAACATACAAGGTTCTGTAATATGATGGAAATGAAAAAGAATCCGGGAGATCCTTTTTCTCATGTTTCTTTCAGGCTCCATCAGCTCAATGGAGCCTTTTTCATGTTCGGAGGTATCATGGCAGATCACGAACTGAATGTTAAACAGTGGGAGAGGATAAGATCTTATGTACTTCGCAGAGATCGCTTCCTGGATCAGATAGCACTGCGATACGGAAAGAGGATAGATGCGAATCAAGTTCATCATATCTTTCCGAGAGAATTCTTTCCGCAATATACATACTCCGACTGGAATCTGATAACAGTCTCTCAGGCATCGCATAACAGCCTGCATGATAGGACAGGACATAAGCTCTCGGATAAAGGCTGGGAGCTGCTTAAGCGTACTGCACGAGCTCAGGGGATCGAATTATCTCCGGGACTTCGTAAGATTCTAACTTAGAAACTTAGAAACCCCCCGGGGTTCCTTTTTGATTTTGAATTGATTGGAGAA
>JAEIGA010006364.1_pt1 | contig 17976 bp, 8 predicted proteins | sample 9270691 | NCBI WGS metagenome assembly JAEIGA01 (sample SAMN17057246, study PRJNA624740) | gut metagenome | biome: biome; isolation source: fecal sample | host: Bos grunniens | place: China: Xizang | collected 2019
CATCTTCTCGAAGTTCGTATCATTTGCAATAGTTTCCATAGGGAAATAGAATTGCTCAGTAAAGGACTTTATTCCCCACCTTTCGAGAGTAACTTTGTTACCCCACTCGGCACATACTGTACTCATAAAATTTTGCAACTTATCCGCAACCGCCTTTTGCTCATCTGTGAGTGAATTGATAATGGTCGCAAACTCGCTTTTGGATATCGTGCTTCCCTCATCAACAATCTTGTTGAGGTGTCCTTTAAGTTTTATATCCTTGATTCTGATACCACCACTAAAGACATGGTCATGTGCAACCTCTCCTCGTTTATCCAGACAATACAGACTCATCACTTGTGCTTCTGTCATCCGAATGGATTTGTATACTGGCTTGTCTTTGGTTGACTTTTTCGTATCAAGTATTTCAAATTCAACCAATGTCTGAGACCATTTATTTGCTTGTTCTGGTGTGAAAGTTTCTTTTGCAAACTGCTCTACCTTATCCTCAAGGAATGATAACTGTTCTTGCGCATCCATGAGAGCATCGAATATTTCAACACCCACTTCGCCCATTCTTTTGAATACATAGTAAGGTGTAGCATTTTTGTATTCAAGGAATTCAAAAAAGACATTGTTCATCTTCTTGGCTCTCAGCATATCACTATATTCAATCAAACCATAAGCCAAACCGCTAATCTTCTTTTGCTGACCGATAGCAAAACTCTTGTTTGCATCTCTGATAACTTTCGTCATCGTTGAGATAACACTCTCCAGTTTTTCCAATTCCTCAAGAGACATTCTGTTAAGCACATATTCGTTGTCACCATAATCGTCTGCGATATCGTATGCCTGCTTGCTTAATTTATCCAACTGCTCAACGACAAAATCTGGTAAGTCAATATAAGTATCAACTACATCTTGTTTCTCGTTTTCGGCATTGTTCTTGGAAATGTTGTTTGCAATCTCATGCACTTTACGCAATGCTTTTTTCAGACTGATATCTTTTCTTGTTGCAGTGCCTGCATTTTCTCCTCCACGCATTCCCAACAACTGCTTAGACGAGAAGTCGATTGCATTCAGCATCTGCACTACTGGCTCTTTCAAAGGCTCTGGAATGTGCTTATCCTTGGAATTCTTGTTGAGCCACTCATTGAGTGTAAGTGCCTTCTTCGTGATTTTCGTAATCATGGAATTTCTTTCCACTCTATCTTTGTAGTCACCCATTCTCTTCCTGCCAAGTTCTCTGGCTTCTTTCACTCTGGCATTACGTTGATTTCGCAACTTACTTATGATTCTTCCATAATAGATTGCATCTGCCAGTCTCTGGTTCTCAAGTCTCTTTTTGTTATCGCTCCGCAGTTCGCTCATTGCTTTGCGGTGTTCAAAGTTGAGCCTCTTGATTTCCTTATCGTGCTTATCAGCCATAGTCCGAACAGCAGATACGTTCCAATACTGGTTGTAAATCTCATAGGCAAACGCTCGGATGTCCTGCTCGGTATTGTATGTCTGAAGCACTTTGGCACTGTTTCTCACATCATCGAAGATGTCATACAGTGCGGTTATCTGGTCTGCACCAGAAATGTTCGCATCGAAGACTTCTGGATACTGTGTTGCCCATTCCTGCCACTGACTGTCAAGGCTATTACCATCTTTTGCAAGAATAATCTTGTCCTTGAAAGAATCACGATAGTTATTGCCGAATACATTCTTTGCTTCCTGCATCTGCTCCTCGGAGAGCGAGATTTTGGTCTTACGCAGGTCATCCAACATGGTCTTAAAACGGTCATCGATATAGACTGTCGGTCTCTGCTTTGCAAGTACACGTTTCGCAACGTCATAACACTGCGCCATGAGGTCTTCCCACTGAATGTCGGATGTCTGCACGATGTAGGTGTAGATTTCCTTCAATTCCTCACGCAACCGCTTGCTGTCATAGTCACTCTTTGCCAGATTCTTCAGATGGCTCACTACTGCACCCAATTGATTCTGATTGAAGGAGTTGCCCTTCGTTACCTGCTTCTCCAGTTTCAATCTCTCCTTGAGTCTTTCGACATCCGCAGAGAGTTTTGCGTTCTGTTTGCGGAGAGAGTCGAGTTCGCCTACTGTATCGTAGATGGAGGATGCGGTGCGGTCAGAGAAGTGGATGTCTGGCTTTTCGTTTCCAAACACATCCGAGAATTTAACTATTTTGCTACCAAATTTGACATCTTTATAGGAAATATTCACACCTGCTTTTTCAAGTTCACTTCTAAGAGATGGTGTGACTACATTCCAAGGTACAGAGATATCTGTGCCACTAAGATATTCCTTATACATTTGAGCAACTTCAGAGTCTGGCACAATTCTAACTGGAAGCATATATCTCGATATGAACAGTTTTCTTGTAAACTCTGGCTTAATCTTCATCAATTTTCCTGCCACAGTTCCTGCTTTCCATTCTGCCCATCCAGTAGTATCCTTGGCATACTTCGCACGATATGCCCCTACTTCGCTTAGAGGTACTCTGCATTCGACAGTAACAAGTCTCCTCCTATACGCACCTGCAAATTGGTCATTTAAAACCAAGTTTGATGCGTGAAGATATGGATTATATGCAACAGCGTTGGTTTTGTTATCAACACCATCAAGGTCGAATTTTGCGTATGGTGCATCTGGATGAGTATCCATGTATCTTTGTGCAATTTCGGGACTCTCTGTTGCCATTTCCCATTGTCCGAGTTCACTTCTGTAACCAAGTTTTTTGTTCTTTCCGTTTTCATCTCTATCCACTGCATTCATAGGTGCATAAAGTCCGCCATCGATTACTTGGAAAGACCGATAAACTGTCGCATACTCACCGTTCTCAATTTGAGCATTTAAGAAATTAAGTAATCCTTTATCAGTAACTCGGTCTGAGAAGCGAATGTCTTTGTTTTTTGTAGGATTCTCATTGGCAACGGATTTGACTTGGTCGGAGTCGAATGCGATTGCTACTGTGGATGCCTCTTGTCTTCCCCAACTCGTTCCATTGGCCATATCCACAACATCATTTATAATCACACCATCGTAGCCATTCTTCTTTGCGTGATAAGCATATTGTCTTGTGTCTCTCGGTACAAGTTCCCCCGTTGTTTTATCCACAGCAATAGGTTCAAATCCCAACTCACCATTTCTCACTCTATCAGCAACAAAATCGCTGAATTTGCTCTCGATTTCCTCAATAGACATCTCAGCACTTTCTTCTTCCTCGTACTGATTCGACATATCAGACCAATATGCAATGTACTTTCCGTCATCTTTTTTTCTAAACTGAACATACAAGTATCGGTTAAGATTTTTGGTTGGATATGGAATGTCATTCCAGTGTCTACCTTTGGCATCTACAACAAGTGGATTCACAATATTCAAATACACTTTTAAATTTTTCGGAGTATGGATACCTTCGTCTGTCCACTCCTCCAGAATGTGATTGAACATTTCTTCATTGTTCGATGTAGCGAAGAATACTTCTCCATCTTCTCTGCGGATAAGTTTGTATTCTCCTTCCTCTCTTACAACTGTGAAATTTTCCTTGTCACTCAAATATTCGGCAAGTTCACCTGCTATTTTCGGTGCTTGAATAGGTGCGTATTCTTCTGTTGTCCCACTGTATCCACTCGCAACTGACAATTTGTTCGTGAAGAAGAAACTTCTTCCATCGTCACTAAAAGATGCATCGAAAACAGTAAAACTCGCATCAGACGTACCATGATACATAACCATTAAATTTCCATTCTCATCACGCATCTGTGACTGTGCGAAGAATTCCTTCTGCCCTTCTGTGAGAATGTTTCGTTGAGAGTCTCGGTCAGAATACTGAGTGTGGAATCTCATTAACTCGCTCTGATTTCCACCTTTGAAGTATCGGTCAATATCGCCAAGAATTCTGTCAGCACTTGTGCCTGCTTCGTAGGTAAATGACTTAATTGTGTCACCACCAACCTCGTCAATATCAAGTGCGAAACCTTCCTTCTGGTACTGATTCATATAGTCAATATATCTTCTCAGTATTGTTCTCTGATTCTTGGTAGGAGCAACTGCAAGGTTGATACCGCCAGATTCTGGCATAAGACGAATGTTTCCGTTTGAAATCATTCTTACCATAGAATCGAATCCGTTGTTCTTGTCCGCAATAACTTCTTGAATATCTCTGTGGTCTACTTGCCTTGTTCTTGATGTTGTGTCTCCCCAATGCTTTCCGCTAAAATCGAGCATATAACCATCTTGCAGTAAATAGCCTGCCACGTTGTAGTTGCCAGTAGTGCCAAAATGAGCCTTCATAGCCTTGTAGTCTTCGGCTGTCAAAGGTGTTACCACTCGGTCAGAATACTGCGTTCCGATAACCTCTTTCTCAATTCTCGCAATAGCCTTGTCCATCTTGGGTTGAAGTTTAGTACGTTTGTCTTTTTCTTGTTCGACAAAATCCTTGAGTGTCTGTTCAATGAAGTCCATGTCAAAATTCGGCTTGACGGGCATCTGAGGAAGGTATTCTCCCGTAGTCGGATGGAATGTCTTAAAGTCGATGATAAACTTGTGATATCCTTCCGTATAGATGTAATCTCCGTTTTCGTCTGTGTTAAGGAATTCAGAGAATCTAGGGATAAGTCCATTCTCCTTACATACTGCGAGGAATTTCTCTACAAACTGCACTTTGTTTTTAAGAGGAGTGCCTTCTGCTTCTAATCTCTGGATGACATCTGTGTAGATGTTAATCTGCTTCTCAGATTTCTTTCCATCACTGATATTTCTCTCGCTCTGTGAATTCTTATAATTCTGCCACTTGTCGATTCCTTTCTGCTTCAGCACTTCGCCACTCTGCCCCGTATGGAAAGGAATGATGTAGTCAACGAATTGGTCAAGCATTGCTGTTCTAATCTGCACCTCATTGATACCGATTAAGATATTACCAACATTGTCATACTCTGTGCTGTCAAAGAAGTCTTTGTCATTGATATCAATACCTTCTACTGTATCGTAATCAAGTACCGCTTTACCATCCTCGATATGATAGCCAAGTTCTCCTGCAGGAATAAGACTTCGGTTAATTTTCACACCCGTATCCTTAACCATCTTTGCGTACCAGTTCACTTTGGTATATCCTTGGATGCACAGCCTTTTTAATGCAGAGTCTGTGATTACTTGCACGAGGTCGATTAAGTGTTGCATCACAGCATCTGAGAAAGAGTAGATGCGAAGACCGCCAAGGTCATTCTTGTTTTTTACGTCTGTAGGTGAGTATTTTAAGATTTCTCTCTTATACTCTGCCTCATTTGTAAGAAGACGGACAGATTGCATTCCTCTTGCATTGTTGTAGATTAACCACGCACTTTCCATAGTAGGATTTTTATCTTTAAGAGCATTTCTGCCTTCAAGTGTGATGAGTTCGTAGATGGATGGTGTGTATGTGTCATTTTCCACCATTTTAAGGGCTTTCAACTGTTGTTTATTAAAAGGTTTTCCATCTGGTCTTATTTTGCTTCCGTTTCTGTAAAGTTCCAACGCTTTTGCAAACTCTCCTGCTACAATGCTATCTAACTGTCTTCTATCCTCTACAAAGCAGATACCACATGGGATAGTTATTTTTTCCTCTGACATGATAGTTCTAATTTTTGCAAGGTCTGTTGCCAAGAATTTGTGGTTTTTGAATTTGGACATAACTCTGTTCATTACAGAGGTAAAATCCCCTCTCTTAGGACAATTAGTAGAGAAGTCGACAGTACCCTGCGGATAATCGGAATTCTTCTTAATTGCAACCTCATTCTCATCGGCTTCATAATCAAGGAATTCTCGGTGTTTTGGATTTAACACTATACTTGCAATAGAAGTCTCTGCGTTGAGGTATTTCTTTGCATCCACTTCACTTACTCCAAGCACCTTCGCTAAATCAGATGCAACTTCATTTTTTGTCTTTTCATCGAGAATATACTTTACAGAGTAAACTGTTGCGACATTTTCATTCGCAAGCACTCCATTCTTTTCCAGTAAGGCAATATCGTTTTCGATGCCTTCCTTCTGCATACTCTGGTTTGTCTGGATTGCCTCAGCAAGTGCCTCATCCCACATCTTGGATAATTCTTTCAGTTTATCTTCGTACCTGCGCAGAATTTCCGCTTCGGCAGAAGTAGCATCAGCAGATTTGTACTGTCCAAGCAAATCATTCACCCAATCGAGAAGGTTCTGGAACAATTCTTTTACTTTGTCAATAAAAGTTTTCTGTTCTTTCTCGGTCATGGTGGAGAGCAACTCACGAATCTTCTGGCTGTTGGTGAGCATATCCTCGCAGGCTCTCGCCAGAATCTCATCCATCGCATAGTCATCGGTAGCATCAATGTCTTTGTGTTTTTCATTGATGTAATTCCTCTCGTATTCCACGATATTGACCATGTCTATTTTGGAGGTCTGTTCCAAAGTATTCAAAACATACTCACGCATTTTGTGATACATGGCAGGTGCTTTTTGTTTCATCCAGTGTGTCAATTCGTGTGAGAGCGTAGGGATGATGGAATCATTCAACTCCTCCACATTTAACTTCTCGATACCTGCATAAATATCCAGAGTGATAGTGTTGGTTTTTCCTTCATAGAATCCGTTGAATCCTTTCTTCATACCTTCATTGGTAAGAACGATATTCACACCAGTCACCTTGGCAAACGCCTGCACAAAGAGTATTGCACTGCGCTGAGAATGAGTGAGGTCTTGCCAATTCACTTTGCCTTTTGCTCCCGTATTATTATAATCAATAATCGAGTCATCCACAGTGCCTGCGACAACCACATTCTTGCCATACTTTTCGTTGAGCGCTTTTACTGCTTCCTGCTTTCTTACAGCGTTTTCCAGAATGGTAGTCTCATAAATCTTGCCTACCTGCGAAGGTGTAAGCACACCTCTTTTTTGGAGCATCTTTTCCTGCGTGTATCCATGTTCTCCATAGAAATATGCAAGGTCAAAAGAAACTTTGTACTCTTGAACATCCGTTTTGCCATCATACAATGAAACAAACAAATCAGCCTTGGATTGCTCCATACCTTCTGCATGGGACATCAGAATAGCATCGTTGTTGCTGAAAGTCATTTCATCAGCGGATACCTCGCCCTCACTGGTAACCACAACAGTTTTGCCATCTTCCATCTTGATTCCTTCGATGGTCGCATCCTTGCCAGATACCTGCGTTTTCTCACCCTTTTTCAACTGAGCCAATCTCTGTTCCTGCGCCTTTTCCTCTGCACTCTTTGGAGTCATTACTCTATCGAGGTCATTGAGTCGCATATAGGCATCCACTTTATTTCCGATGGTTTCACTTTCGGCATTGAGTGTATTCATCATCTCATTGCTTGCAGTGGTATAGAGATTGCCGAGTTGCGCCTTCTTGATATTGTCTACGGTCACACCTTTTTTTGCGTACTCAGTATAGAGTTTATATGTCTCAGACTCTTTTGGAGTCATATCCGCAATATTGAGCATTTCCTGCGCTCGGTCATTCTGCGAAATCTTTTTGCCTTTTGAACGTAGGTCTGAATAATTGCTAACCGAAGCACCGCCACCCATAACACCACCAGAAAGCGCACCGCCTGCAAAAGCGTAAGACAATCTTTCAGTGATATATTTGGAGACTTCTGTGTTAATCTCGGAATCGCTAAATCCTCTGGCTTCCAGTTCCGCTTTCATCTTTGCGATTTCAGAATCCTCGCCACGAAGAATATCATCCCAGATAAAGTTGGCATATTCTGTACCAACCTCTTCCAATCCTTCGATGGTTGCCTGCTTCATAACATTTTTAAATATATTTGCCAGTCCATCTGAATTTTTGATTTTGAAAAGGTTATTAATACCGATATGTTCAAACACCGCTTCGGTCACACCGCTTGCCAGTGCCATCTTCATAACTGTCTCGGAATCCTCGCCTGCTTCCACCATTTCTCTGGCGGTCTGCTGAAATGCACCAGTACCCATAACAACAGATGTTGCTTTACCTGCCACGCCCATTGTCGCAACAGAGTCGGACATAGACATACCAGTATCATAGAGGAATCGTGCCACGTTCTGTCCACCGATAGTCAGTTCAGTGCTTTCTTCGATGTTATCTCCAACGTGTTTGCGGATGTCGGAGGAAATGTTTGCAGGTGCATTAAAAGTTCCATACACATCATATTCCTCACCAGTAATAGCACTCTTTGCAAGTTCCACACCGCTTCCAAAACTGCCTGCCAATCTAAATGGCACACTTAAGACGGATGCTCCGAGGGCATTCCATCCGCTTTCATCTACATACTCTTCCATCTCTGAAGATTGAGTATCCGCATATCTCTTTCCGAGAGTTGTTTTCATTGCTTTAAGGAAGTCATTTGCAGACTTTGCTCCTTCGGTTTCGTAGATATAGTTGTATACCGCTTTTTCATCTTCGTTTAATTGGTCGGTGTGCATATCCACCTGCGCAGAAGGAAGTGTGAAGACGGGAAGTCCATCTGCTGTTGTTGCTTGGGTTTGATTCGCAAGAATAGTTGCTCGGATGGCAGGATTGTTAATCCATTCGTACATCTCATCGCCATTGGATACATACTGAGATTTCTCTGCAAAATCATCACGCTCCATGTAATGCTTATACAAATCGAAGGTATTATCCAGAGCGTACACGTTTCTTGCTTTCTGCAAATCCTCTTTGTAGGCAAGCATATGAGCATAGTCCGAATAATTGCCAACCAAATCGTATGCATCTGCTTGCGCCTGCTCTGTGCCAATAGGTGTCTGCACATCTTTTTCTGTATGCACATAACCATTTGTCTTCTTTGCGACATTGTTCCAAGCATCCCAATCAACAAAATTATCCACATTTAAGTTGGTTGCTGTTTTATTCGCATGAGGTTTTATCACATTTCCATGAATCTCAGAGATATTGTTCTGTAATGCACTACTCAGATGCTCCATAGCCTTGTCATATTCTCCAAGGTCTGAGTAATCTGTATAGGTACTCAGATAGTTATACTCGTCACTTCCCTTGGCCTGCTTCGCCAGTTCTGCCTGCACCTGCTCAAAGGTGTATCCTGCATACTTCTCTTTCAATTGATTCTGCTTCATTGCGGAGTCAAAAGAATCCTTGTCCATATAGTAGCCATACGCATCAGTCTTCTTCTGCCAGTTATCCACAGCGTATTTGTAGTAATCCACTACATCACTAAGGTCTGTTCCAACTCCAAACTGGTTGTAGTAGTCTTGGTATGCATTCACCCTATTCTGCATGGTCTTTACCGAATTCAAAGTGTTTTCCATAGTTTCGGGAGTCTGCCATCCATTGTAAATGTTGCTTACTGTCTTATTCATTTTATCGAGGTCAGAAGCAAAGGTATCCATGCCAATCTTTTTCTCTGCTATGTGCCTTCCGTAGTTACCGCTTCCGAAACGTGAAGAGGAAGAGGTTTTAGACTCTTCCTTCTTCTTTTTGCCATTTACATATTCCAAATATTTTCCCATGTTTGCCTCCTACTGTATAAATTTGTTTACAAAATCCCCGATATTGTCGAAGAGACCACTGAGACTCCAAGAATCCTTGATTCCCAATATGTCATCTATTACTTCTCCGTCTATATTGTCCTTGCCAATCTTCGTGAGATATTCATCTACCGCCTTTGTTCCCTCGTCACCATAGCCTGCTTCTTTGTAGATTTTTCGCATTTCATTTATTTCAGACATTGTAAAGAATGGTGTAACAGATGCCATGTCATCCAGAGCCTTCTGGTACTCTCTCTCATAAAGCACATTGTCTTGGTTGAATGATTGGTTCTGTGCCTGCAACTGAAGGCTCGCATTGTTGTAGGCGTTGTCCACACCTGCCTGCCACTGGTTGTATTCGTTCTGATACATCTGTTGTGCGGTTGTGTAGTTTGCGCTCCACGCATCCTGCATTCTTCCATACTCAGTAGCATCCGCATCAACAAGCATTCCAAGTTGGTTATACATCTCCTGCCCTTCGGCATTGTAGGCATCCAGTGCCATCTGATAATATTCTGGAAGTACGCCCATTGCTTCCTGCAAATATGCGTTGTAGGTTTGGTTTCCCACGCTCTGAGCGTATGTACTTCCATAACCGCCAGAGAGTGCAGAGGCTTGTCCCATCGTATCCTGCATCGCCTGCTTTCCTGCATTTGTCATGGAAGAAAGGTACTGCTGAAACATGGTGTCGGTATTCATGTCATAGGAAAAATCCTCTCTGTTCTGAATCTGGTTCATCAAACCATTGATTCTGTCGGTGTAGGATGTCCTGCCACTGCTCATTTTCTCCAAGAGGCTATTCGTGTAATTCATCGCTTCCATGTATGCGTTGGATACACTGAAGGGTTTGTTGATAGCATTTATGGTGGCTTGGTTTACGTTAGGCACAGTAGGTTGTGGCACTTTAGGTTCTTCCACTCCACCTTTGTCTCCCCCTGCCTTCGAACCATCATCACCATATTGCCTTTCTTTCAGACTAGGAAGATTCTGTTTTCCTTTAGGCTCTTCATCTTTTATTACAGCCTTTTTTTCATCATTCAGATAGGTCTTAAAAGTTGGTATTCCAAATAATTGCAAATTAACTCTTCGCATCTTCTCTCCTCCTTATGTTGAAGTGTATTCTAAATTGCCAGTATTAAAATTCACCGAGAAGGTGATGGTGGGAGTCTTTCCATCTGCTCCCATAGCACCTGCATCACCCTTTTCTCCTTTTTCTCCATTACGCACCTCAAAGGTGTCTATTTCTCCATTGGCATTAGCGAAGGTAAACACGTTCACTCCTCCGCTTACTGTTGAAGTAATGGTCTGTTGACCGCCAACGATGTACTCGGTAGGGACTGGCACATTTACTGCCCTATCCGCATCCCGTTCTAACAATATTCCGTTCACCTTGACGTTCTTTATGGTCTCTCCTTTGAAAAGATTGGAATTGATAACATCTGTAATCCTAAGTCCACTCTGTACCACCTGCTGTAACGTCTCTTCATCGGTGGTTTTCCCTGCGCTTTCGCTCAGAGCGTTGATGGTCTGCACTAGGCTCTCAGCCAGATTGTCCTCGCCAAGATTTGTGAGAACGAATTCCAATTCCTCTTTAAACTGGATGAGGTAGTTGTTTATCTGTTCCACCTGCCCTTGCACATCAGAGGCTGTTATGTTTGGAAATGGTAAGATGTCATACATTAAATATCACTCCCCTGCTCCATTGTCTTGGTGATGGAGTGTACCTTACAGCCACCCTTGCCCACCAGTTTGTATTTGAAGTGGTCGCACCTTCTCGGAATTACTGTTACAGAGAATGTCCGAGTGCCTTTGCCACTCATGTTGAATTTATGTTCCCATCCATCCTCGGAATCATGTTGCATATAGAGGTCTACGTTTGCACCGAATTCCAGAGTGATGCGGATGCTGATTCTGGCAACGTACTTATTATCTGGCGTGGAGTATCCGATAGTGCCAGACTCTGCCATCCACCGAATCTTCTCTTCTTCGCCCTTCTCTTCTACATCATAAGGAAGAGTGCCTCTGACAGACTTCATCGTGTTATCAGCCTTGTCAATGAAATAAAGGTCATCCTCATGCCTGCAGAAACGGAATACTTCAGTGTTGTCTTCCCTGCACCACAATCCCGTTTTCTGCTCGTATACGAACAGATGGTATGTTTCGTTTTTGTCTCTCATGGAGATGTAGTATCTATTACCTATTGTACTCGCAACAGCATCGTAATATCTAACCTCCCCCAGAGCATCTGAGATACTTGTGGGCAGGCTTCCTGCGTATGCACATACTCCCTCGGTGGACTTGTAGAAGAGTGTTTCATTAAGGATGGCGAGGCTATACTCAGAGCCTCTCTGTACTCCTCTGCATCTGGTTTCTTTGGTCTGATGTGCGCCCGTTGCACTCACCGCTATCTTGATAAGGCAATCCTCTTTAAAGAAGATAGGATAGCCAAGGTATGTGATTGCTCCAGTGAATACTCCATCCGAACCGATAGTGACTGCCCATGAATCCGTAGAGATGCCTTGGAAGCAATTCCAGTTTTTTACGTCACCAAGTTTACAGCAGTAAATCTCATGCCCATCCTCGGAACATCCCCAGAGTCTGTTGTTGCACTCGGTAATGAAGGCCATCTCTGGCACTTTCCGTTCTACTGTGAGATTAAGATTCGTCAATGTTTTGTTGTTGTCCAAAAGGCCGATAATGGTAATCGCATCGTCTGTCTTATCCGTTACACAAGTATTGATAGACAATCTGCCATCCTCTTCCTCGTTTACGAAGATATTGGATGCATATTCCCAATCAGAAGGTTTGTCGATGGTGATTTTGATGCCATCTTCCTTCTCAAATGCTTTGCCGATGCCACTGGCACTTATCTGGATGTAGGTGGTGGCCACAGATGTCCACACCTTTGTGGTGGAGGAATACACCTTGAGAGATGCTTTGCCTCCGCTTGTACTCATCATGTAGTCCCCGTTCTGCGGTGCATTCGATTCGTAATACTGCGCATCGTGCCATGTGATTGCTTTCCCACTCTCCTCGCAGAGTGTAAGTGTAACCTCGTTCTCTGCTTCGTAGGATGCCTCCATATATCCGCATTCGCCCGTATCTGCGTTGTACCACACCTTGTCTGGCATGATAATGACGTATGCGCCCATTTTCGCCATTGTCTTCATGGTGTCTTTGCTAAGTTCCACGCCATCGAGGGTAACCGCCTCTCCATCTGCGTACAGCACTCCATCATCCACCCACATCATCTGCTCTTTATCCAGAATTCCCTGCGGATTGGCAAGAGCCTTTACAATGCCACGCTTCGGTCTGGGAGAGAGTGTGGGATAATACTGCGTAGTCATATTCTCCATGTCGAAGAATTCACCTTCTGCGCAGGACAGCCTGCGATTATACCCTCCGAAAGTAGATGTCATTTCTCTGTATCTGCTCACTTCGTTCATATATGGAAATTCCATACGCTCACCTCCTTAAAAAATCTTCATGCTTCGGGGCAGTGGTCTGTGTGTGCGGTGGTAGTGTTTCCGATAAGAAGCCATATAAGAATTGAAGAGTGTGGCAGAATTGTTGTATCTGGCAGTCTCTCCGTTCTCCTCGTCAATCTTCATCTTCAAAAACGCTTCGTAAAGCGCATCGTAAGGTGCTTCCGCAATCAGTTTCACACCAAGTTCATCCGCATCATATCCTGCGAATTCCTCATATTCATTTCCGTACCCTTCATGGGTTTTAATCACCTCGTTAATGATGATTCCATCTAAAAAAGACAGCCACCGCACCTTATCCTCGATGGAATACTGGTTCGGCTTCACGCTGTCCACTCTGTCGATACATTCCTTAATCGTCATGCCCATATGATTTCCTCCTTTAATCAAAAAAGGAGAAGCAAAAGCCTCTCCTTTTGGTTTCCTACTTAATTTGCAGAAGGCTCTCTAAGTCCCTGCTCCTCTGCGTACTGCACAGCGTAATCTTCTGCTTCTTCGCTTCTGCGGATTACCTCTGCAACTTCCGCAGGTACTTCCACTGTCTTTCCGCATTCTACCAGATAATTTCTGCCATTTACGGAAAAGAATTCCTGCTGTAAAGCGTTTTTGCCCTTTTTACGGGGGAGTCTTACTTTTACCATTTCCACTTTTGCTGTGGTTGTCTGTTTAGTTGTGCCTGCCATATTATTACCTCCATAATGGTTTTAGTAGGGAAGGAGATGGCGAATCCCCTTCCCCCATTTTTACTTAGTTTGCTTCGTCTACGTCTCCGAAAGAAGAACCAGACTCTACACGAATCATTCTCTCTTGGTAGAGAATCTTAGCACCATGACAGAATTTGTAACCGATAGTGCTAAACTGCTCCAGAGGGCCACCAATCTGTCCTTTGGGTTTGATAATCATTTCCATGCCTTCGCCTTCGGGGTCAAGGATACCATAAGCATCTTTGCCGAGGAACAAAGTAGCGTATGTAGCAACACCGCCCTCTTCTTTCCATACTTTACACTCGTTGGATTCGATGAAACGAACACCATGAAGCATACCGATTTCGCCTTTGAAGATAGGCTCAACAGCGTTATACTTATGGAATTCTTTCCATTCATCGGATTCACGCAGGTCATATGCTACGGAAGGATGGATAAGAGCAACATAAGAACCATCAATCTTAGGTGCTTTGTTTTTCTTGAGCCATGTGGCTACTTTATTAACAACTGCAGGTGTAAGAACACAAGCATTTGTCAGTGCTTCTCTGGAAGTCACTTCTGCATCACCATTCGGGCAATACTGAACGCAGTTACCTGCTACGATGATGTTTCTTGTGAGTGTGTCATAGGTTTCACCAGATGTAGCACCCATTTCCTCGGTAGCACCGAAGATAACGTCATCGTAAGATTCCATTTCCAGTCTGTCGGATACAGCAACGTAATCACCATGCTGAGTGGTCTCTGCCTCAAGGTTTGTCATACCGAATGTTTTACCAGTGGGAATAACACCTTCTGTCAAAGGAGTAAGAGCCTTAGCAAATGTGTTGAATTTTCTCCACTCAACCTTGTTGCCATGCATAGGCTGTTTCTTACCAAACTGTGTGAACAGCATTGTCTCTCTGGCATTCTCCAGAAGTGCTGTATCGTAGAATGTCTTCATTGTAGGAGACATACTGGACTGTGTAGTTACATTGATAGGCTGAACATCAGCAAATAACTGAAGGTTCAAAATAAGATTAAATAATTTTTTCATGTGGTTTTACCTCCCTAAATTGTACGGGAGATGTCTGTTATCTCCCTTTTTTTCTTCGTTGTTCGTTTGCGTAGGAACGAATCTGTTCAAGATTCATTTTCCTAAAATCATTCTCTACAACAGAGGGAGCAGAAGAAGACATACCATTCTCAATAGGTCTTGCTTTATTGGAAGCAACCGCCTGCGCTGTCTGCATCTGGATTTGCTGAGAAGCCATCTGCACTGTGGCAGGGAGAATCTCGTTCCAATGGCAAGCCATATATGCCGAAGTTGTGTCTCCGTTGTTCACCGCACAAAGCCTGCGGAATCTTTCATCCTGCATTTCGGTTTCAAGGTCAAACTGAGGGAAACGAGCCTTGGTTTTCTCGGCATTCTGCTGAAGAGTAAGCATATGCTGTCTCATGGCTTCCTGCTTTGCCTGCGCTTCTTTTTCCTGCTCCATTTGAGTCACTTTACGTTCCATCGTAACCACCCTACGAGCCTCTTCTGGAGAAATGTCATGCTCCATAGCATATTTCTCATAATAAGAGTCATCCGCCTCAATCTTCTGATTCAGCACCTCTAGAAAGTTCTCATCATTCGGATTAACGCCATATTTACTCGCCACAATATCCAAGGTTGCTTTTGCTTTTCCGAAATCCTCTTCCAAGCCTTTGTACTTCTTGAATCGGTCTGCGATGGTTTTGTCCATGTAGGCTTTGTGTTCTTCCTTGTAATCATCAGACTTGATAAGGTCTGCGTAAGGAATGCGTTCTGTTGTAGGTTCGGCTTCATTGGTAGTCTGAGCCTTGGTATCCTCAGTAGGTGTCTGGCTTTTTGCGCTTTTTGCCTGCGCCTTCTGATAGATTCCTCTTGCCTTCTCTGGGATGGAGGCTAAAATTTTATCTTCTCCAGAATTGTCAACCATACCTTCTCCAGTAGCAGAGGCAGAGCCACCATCTCCACCATCACCGCCACCTTCTCCGAAGAGTTGCAGGTTGAGTTTGAATAATCTTTCAAGCATACTTTCATGCTCCTTTTATAGTCTGTAGTTAGGGATACGAGCCTCTATACTCTCATCATAAATAAAAGTGGCAGGCTATTTCTAACCCACCACTCTCTGAGATTCAAAATTTTTTATTTTACTGTGAATGTTACGTTTTTCGGATACTGCCCTGCTATCATCTCCATACCCACAAGCACTGTCCAGTAGGTACGGGCGATAGTACCTGCACATTCCGCTTTTGGAGTACATGAGAGGTAGCCATCCCCTTCCTCATCCTTGAAGATAGGTGCTTCCTCAAGCATCTCTGCGGATTCATACAACGCTTCTCCGAGAGTATAGAAGAGTGTGGATATAGCACTGCAGACTATATCCTTCCCTTTCTTACCTGCTCCTGCGTGTCCTTTTACCTCTAATTCCATCGTTTTCGGATTGAATGTAATATTTATCATACTTCCTCCTAATCTGCCTGCGTTGAGGCTCTAGCCTGCTCTCTGGCCTTAGTATTGAAAGGATGTTCCTCTCCGTTACTACCATCCAAGTCAATCAGTCCACCGCCCTTTGGTATCGGCTGTCCGCTTTCTGCCAGAATCTCATTTGCCATCTGCTCTGCCAGTGCAGGATTCACCTGCTGTGCGAGTTGCAGTGCAATCTGCTGATACTGAAGGAGTCTCTGCTGAAGCGTTCCGTTCTGGGAAATCATCTGCATGATGTCCTCTTTCTTCTGGAAATCCATCATATGCAAGCAGGAGAGTGCTTGGTCGGTCATCTGAGGATTAAAGAATCCCTGCGCATAGAAGTTGAGAGCCAACTCGTTAATCTCCATCTTCTTGTAAGGGTTTGCCTTCTCTGTGGTGACTTCAATGTCAAACTCTGGAAGTCTCAATCCCATATCCTGCCCCATTGTCATCTGTGGCTGAGGTTTTAATCTCTCATTATTGAAGGTAACGAATTCCTCATGCATTCCATCTGGAATAATGCGGAAGGTACGGGGAATGTCATAAAACTGTCTGATTAACTCTACAATCTGATAACATACCTCTCTGTACGCTCTGTGGAATGCTTTGTTACTGCTTCTGGCATTCTTTCCTGCGGATTCCTGCAATGCAGAGATGGCACTTCCTGCGGTTACTCCGCTAGGTGCGATACCATTGCCTGCATCTTGGTTGCTTGTGATGAATTTCATCTCGTCAATCTTCTGCATGAGGCATTCCAGATAATTGCCTTCCAGTGGCTTGGTCTCTACAATTCGGATGTTCGATTCATCCAGATTGCCTTCTACATGGATAATCTTCTTGGATAAATCAGCATATTCTTCCTCGTTGAGTGCGCCATTGGTCTTCGTCATCACTCTGGGCGTTGCGCCACTGATTGCGTTATCGATAATGGCTTTGTTCAGTTTATCAATCTGCAACTGCGTATCCTTGCCGATATCGGTCAGTCCATATCCACAGATGCTTCCTTCGATGGGATACAGAGCCATAGTGACAAAAGGATACAATGCGTGTTCATACAATCCTCTCTCTGCCATAGACAACTCGCCAGTAGGCACAATAACGGGCAGTCCCGTCTGATTGTCCATCACCTGCTTGGTCGGTCTTTCGGTCTCGTTCTCGGTTGCATACAGCACGATGTCACTCACATACTTCACATACTGAAGCGTTTTCTTTCCATTTACATAGGTATGATAATACCAATCAATCACTACAGACTTATCGGATGTATCCACTTTATCATCGTAGAGGTACTTTGCCAGAGTAACTGTGTCTGTGCCAAGTTTGCCTACGCACTGCGGATATCTCTGTTCCAGAATCTTGTTAGATACCAACTCTGTGGTGAAAAGGTTCTGGGACTCTTGGATATCGGTAATGCCAGATTCCCAGAAGATATTGATGAAATCAATCTTCTTAATACTAATGTCTCCAAGTCCGTTGTGCTTGCTTCCATCCCAGAAGACTCCCTGCACCGAACCGCCATGCTTCAATGTGTACCATACGATATCACTGTAGGTATCCTCGTATCTATTCTGCTCCAGAATGATAGGCACAATAGAAGACAGAATCTTCGCTTCATCCTTATCATCCTGCTGTCTGGGTTGGAAGTTACAAGTAGGATAAGAGTCCATCGCATCGGAGTATCTGCTCTGGATACAACTCCACAACCATGCAGTGGCAGGATTAAAGTCCTTATCATCTCCGTTCTTCATGTAATTCCACTGGCGAAGTTTCCAGAATTCCTCATTCTTAATAATCTTCTGCTCCAGATTTGCCTTGCCTTCCTTATACTTGC
>JAEIGA010006365.1_pt1 | contig 17976 bp, 6 predicted proteins | sample 9270691 | NCBI WGS metagenome assembly JAEIGA01 (sample SAMN17057246, study PRJNA624740) | gut metagenome | biome: biome; isolation source: fecal sample | host: Bos grunniens | place: China: Xizang | collected 2019
TCCATTTGGGAAGCCATTGAACACCAAATAACTATCTACATTATTGTTGCTTGGTTGTGCGAAATTTAGTTCTTTTATATATTCCAACTTTGGACAAGCTGCGAAAGTGCTTCTAAGAGCACCTCTGTTTATTAATGTTCCAATACGCTCTAAATTACTACACCCATTGAATGTAGCTGACATACCAGTACTTCCACCAAGACCTAAGTTATCGCTTGTGGCCACAGTATCGTCTAAAGTGATACCACTTAAATCGACTAATGACGTGCAACCATTAAATGTGTAGTCGAAACTACTTCCGTTAAGATAACTAGGCAATTTCAAATCCGATAATGCTGACATACCGCTAAACATTCTAGTGAAATTAATTGCGGTACTTCTGTTGAAGTCGAATAAGCTTAAATCCAGACTTGTTAATTTAGAACAATTCTGGAACATACCCGTACAATTAGTAACGGCGTTCAATCCCCAATTAGATATATCGAGTTCGGTTAAAGATGAACAACCTGCGAAAGCACCATTACAGTTTGTACATTTCGGTAATCTCCAACTACCAAGTCCTGTTATAGTAGGTAGTGCTCGGCAATTACTAAATATAGTATCTAACGTCGTAACAGATGAAGTATCCCAATCAGATACATCGACAGTTTTCAACTCGTAATTATTAACGAACAATAGAGATGCATTAGTAATGCTACTTTTCACCAACCCTTTCAAATTTGCACTTTGAAGTTTAGTGCACATATGGAACGTGGCGTAAATAGTCGTCATTTTGTTTCCGAATGTTAAACCACTTAAATCGACTGATGTTAAATTACCACAATAATTGAATAACGATGCCGCATTTGTCGCATTAGGAAATTTCCAATCAGCTAGATTCACCGTAGTTAAACCAGTACAATTGTGAAACATCGATTCTATGCTAACGACGTTAGTGAAATTGGTATCGCCGAATACGGGTATGGCAGTTAAACTGGCACAATTATAGAACATTCTTTTCATGTTGGTGAATTTGCTTCCATCGGTCCAGGTATCAAATCCTTTTATTTTCTTTAGGTTAGGACAACCATCGAAGAATGACTCAATATTGTGATTACCACCCTCGAGTATCAACCCGCTAATATCAATCTCAACCAATGCTTTGTTATTGGCGAAGAAACTGTTAGCAGCAACTCCATCTAGTATCCTCGTATTATTCGTAACTATTTCTGATAAATATGGACCACCATTACCAGTAGCTTGATACATGTTAAACATAGACGATGCGTTACTAATAGTCATGTTGGAAATGTTCGCGTATGTCAATAATGACGAACCGCTAAACGCGAAGAAACAACTCACTGCAACACCATAAGGACCCTTTATCAACTTTATTATATTTTTAGACCAACCCAAATTAACATTCTCGAACCAATACTTCCCTCTGATAACATATTCACCAGCTTTAGCGTACACGTGTTCGTTTGTACCATACGTAACGCTTCCGTCACCCCATTCGATAACCTTATCATCGAACATAGATGTATCAGCACCGTTATTTAACCGTAGTGAGAAATTATCGGACGGTATATTCATCAAACATATCGTACTATAGTCACTATGAAGACCGTAACCACCCCACTCTGGAGGTACGTCGTCAAGACCTTTGATATATTCGTTAACACCTAAATTTATTCCGTCTCTATGTGTTATACCTGTACAACCGGCATAACAATTAGTAGGAGTTATATTATCGTCGTATTCGATATCCCAGTTGCTATTAATATGAGTCATACCAGAACAATTCTCGAATGTAGATACACAACTTATAATATGAGTCGGGAATATGAAGTCAGACGTCAATCTTGAGCAACCCTTAAACATTTCGTCTATATTTCTGACATTCTCGCCTATTACGAAACCATCAGCATATCTAAGCGTTATAACACCCGTGAATTTAATCAATGGCGTGTTAACAACGACATTACTAATATCTTCTATAGGAGCTCCGGTTATCCAGTCAGTAAAGTTTGATAAGTTTCTACTAAATACGCTACCGCTAATATCGGTTAGTGATTGACAACCGTTAAACAAGTTAGATATATTAGTAACAGACTCTGGTATCACAACCTCGGCTCTAGATATAACCTTATTATTCTGTAAGAAATTCTTCATACTACGTACGCTAGCGGGTATAGTTAAACCTTCTAGACTAGATATAGCAGACCCCGCAAAGAAGTCGTCTAAATTATCCATGCCTTGTAGTGTCAAATTATCACACTGTTTTAATGTTGGAATGTTTAGTTTAACATACTTATTCTTTACAACAATATTGTTAGCTTTAGATAGCGCCGATGGATACCAATTATCAGCTGAAACTATTCTGTTATCGAATATAAGTCCGCTCACGTCAGTAATACTTGTACCAACAAATATCTCGTCTATATTAGTACACGCGCTAGGTAGCTGGAATGGTATTTTAGATATCTTGCTACAGTTCTTTAAGAATCTAGCCATAGATATAACATTGTTGCCTAATGTCATCGTTAGAGTGGTTAAGTTACTACATCCATTAAACATGTCGTTGGCTGAGGAATCGATATGAATATTGTTAACAGTCTTCAATGTAGTACAATCCTTGAAGTTAACCGCCGCAGAATATATCTCGGAATCATTCATGGTTTCGAGATTAGGTGGATACCAGTTTTCACCGCCAACTATATTTTTATTGAACTTCATTGATAAGGTTGTTAGTAAATAACAGCCATAGAATAAGTTAGATATATTCGTACAAGTATCTGGTAACGAGAATCCCGATAAGTTCGCTAAGCTTACGCAACCTTCAAATAACGAAGATACGTCCGTTACGTTTGGTGTCAATAGTGTAGCAATAGTCAGTAGCTTATCACAACCTTTAAATAACCCCTTTATAGAACCTCTAACGTTTATAGTCATGTTAGTTATATTTGTAAGAGGACATTTATAGAACATACCCTCAACAGCGACTACGTTGTCTGGGATAATCACATTGACAAGGCTCTTAACATGAGGACATTCAGCGAATGTATAATTCATGGTTGTATTAGGGCCTGTATTTATTTTGTTTAATATACTGGTATCTGATACACCGGTCTTGTAGAAACAATAGTCTAAATTTGTAACCTCGGACATCTTAGACAACAACGTGTCAATAGCTTCGTCAGTACTAAATGTAGCATTATAGAAACAATAACTTAAATCAGTTTGTGGTAGCGGTTTATTACATACAATGATTAACTTATTCAAGTCAACTCCATCGAAGAACTTAGCTAGTGACTCTGTATAATCACTTAAATTCAATATACCGCTTGGTTGTAAATATGGATACTCTACACCGTCACGGTTTTTATTGAAATTAGGGTTAACTGAAGTAGGCGATAGGTTGAAGTTTTTAGCTTCGGCAACATTAACCAACGCGCTCAAGTCTATATTTCTTAACTCCAATCCAAGGAAGTCAATACCAACATAATCATCAACTCGACCTGTATCAGCGTCTAGATGTCTTGCTTCTGGGAACACACCACTGCTGTCTATAGACGTTACTATAGCTGACCAGATATTGTATATCTCAGAATATCCAGTACCATAATCGCTGGTAAAGAACATATCTTTTATGGTTCTTGGTAGAACGATAGTATCCAATCCTTTGATAACGCAGTTACTCTTAAGCTCGGTGATATTCGATGTTGATAAATCTAGTAGTCCTTTCTTAGCGAATGATATTTCGTAATTATTACTACTACAATTCATAGTTAAAGTCGTCAAATTCTTACAGTTAGATACACCTACATATCTTAAACCACTTGCTTGTCCAGCTTCACATAAATCGTTAAGACCTAATCCTTTAAGAGCTTCTATATTACTCAGAGTTATATTCTGCAGTCTTGTAAATCCACTTAACAATATCTCTTCGGTATTCGCGAATGAATTATTAATTAACAAACTTCTACAATATTTAAATACGTCGAACTGTGTGACAGACGGTCCCTCACTAAGTCTATCTATCAAAGGACAGTTACTTATTTCAACGGTAGCTAGGTCCACGGTATTATCTTGTAGAATAAGATTTCGCAATAACAATTGGTTTTTTACAGTAAGCGAAGTTATAGTCTCAGGTAAGTAACAGTTAACGATGGAACCTCCCGCATTAGGGAAATCTATAGCTGTTAATTTAGTACCTCTAACGTCTAATGTCTTTAGATACTTCGCGTACATGATACTCATAGTAGAAGTTGTATCTGTACCTAATTTACTACATCCATTGAAGTTTATATTTCGCAAGTATTTGTTGGTAGCTAAGCTTACCGAGAATAACTTTTCGCTATGAACTTCGATGTTGGTCAATCTAGTAGCTTTGGATATATCAATAGACGCCGGTTTCAAGCTGTCTAGATTTTCTACAGTCTTCAGAGTGTGCGGTAAATATAACAACACTTCTCTGTCTGTACTAACGTCTGAGAAGTAACTAAAAGTCTTCTTGGTATTTTTACCGATTCGATGAGTTTCTATATTATTAGTAGCCCACTTCACTGTGTAATATACTGGGTAATACGTTTCTATTGTAAGCGAAACATTACCAATAACATTCATACGTATATTCGCATAGTTCTCAGCACCACCATCCGAATAGAATTCGAACTTACTATCCAAATATGCCATACGTTCTCTAAGGAACTTCTTTATTTGATGCTTTCTATTACCGTGCATTGCGACTTGACCTTCTTCACCATACTCAATATATTTTATTTGTTGTGAAGAATTATACATGGACGGTGGTATCGCATCCCATATTTCGTCAAAATATTTAATGAAATTATCGTAGTTAAATGTTCCGTTACTTCTAAGCGTGGTCCACATTGATTTAAGGTCTGCTCCAAATGTATCTCTCATCCTAGCCCATAGACGTCCATTCCATGAGTTAAATTGATTCGGTTCGACTACTATAGTTGGGTCTAATTCATCGTAAACATCTCCAACTTCACATGACGAAGATATATTTAAGAAACCTTTATTTGAGCCTCCTAACACGGAGTCACAGTCATAAGGTAGAATATACCATAATTTATCATATCTAGCCAAGTGTAAGTTCTTAGATAATGTGTCGACAGACGCAAAACATAAGCAGAATAAATAATACTTGATAACAGACTCTTTGCTGAAATAACTCTCAAAAGTATCTTTGAAATCGTCATCAGAAGATTCATCTATGAATTTAACCAATTCCCTAATATCAGCAAAGTCATACGCAGCTTCGTTAGTAGGAGGATATACAACTCTAAAACCTTCGTTGTAGTAACTAACTTCTAATGGAAACTGAGGTCTTAATGGGTGTGACTCAGACCAAGCATAGAACGCACTGGCACCGATATCTGAGTTAGACTCTCCTTCCAATATTAATATATTAGGATATTCGCTTTGTTTATAGCCCATACTCTCTTCTGCATATCTGTCTATGATTAACGTATACGCTCCTAAACTAACTTCCTTATTATCCACTACGTTTACAAGTTCTATAGCATGTCCGTACGTAGCGGTTCTTCTTCTAGGATTATCACGTTGCGCGTCAGTGAAGTTTGGACCATATAAAGTATCGTTGGCTATTTTACATAATGATACATTACACGCCATACTAGAATCAACGTAGTCACATTTTGCAGTATAAGTGGACTCTGGTAGAGCATTACCCGGAAACATCTCATGGAAATATTGTTGACCATTGTTATCTATCAATATAAATCGATAGTTCTTTCTGGAGTAACCTAATGAAGAAGTACCTTGTAAATATATAGGAGAGTTCGATGATTCTAAGTCAAATGATGCGCCGAACTTTTCTTCATCTGGAGAACTATATTTAATTCTTACGTATGCTGGAACTTCAGCGGATATATTGCTTATATCTCCATATATTTGTAACTTAGGAATTTGCGTGTTGTAACACCAATTATGACGTCTTTCCATTTCAACTAAGTCTGGTGCGTTTGCAATCCAGTTAGTCTCGATTTCACTGTGACTTAGAGCTCTTTCGTAACAGATGAATTTTCGTATAATATTCGTACCACCACAATATTTAGGGTCTAAAGCACTAAAGTTTAGATATATATAATCTTGGTCTATGGCAAATGACTCTTTATAATTACCCGAATCTGACAACGCCCAATATCTAGTACATATTCCATCAACGTAAATCAAACATAGTTTCTTCTCTCTGTCAATAACAAAATCTAATTGTATTTCCCCGCTCTCATAGTCCAAATCGATTTGTCCCGCAGTTTGTTGACTTTCAGATTTGATGAATGCTTCATCTATACTTGCATACACTCCAACATATGGAGCTTCATGGTCTATATACTCTAGTATTCTTGCTTCATTATTTCCAGAATGCTCTGGTGTATATAACAATTCCATTGTGAAGCCGTTAATTACATTATTGTAGAATGGTTTATATGGTATACGCACATACGCATCGTTGTTACATACTAAACCTTTATATTCTACGACCTTTTCGATTGAAGTGGTTCCATCTGGACTAGGCTCTAATTCAGCAAGAGTTGGGTTCCATCCGTTAGTATTGAAGTTAAATCCGACTAATTCAGCGTGGTTTCCTTTTCCACTTTTATCTTTCCATATAGTTCGGTCGGATAATTCGTTTGAATATCCATCACTATCTAAATACATAGTCATTCCGCCCTTGATATTCTCAATCGGATTAAATGCGCCTTTAACAATCTCTATCTCTAAATATATCTCAGCAGAGTCACCACTAGTACCAGCGGCGGTTATTTTGATTGTCTTAACACCAACGTCTAAAACACCTGCTGCAATAGTCCAAATATAAGAACCGGTAGAAACATTAGCAGTTCTCATTAACTCTCCGTCAACATAGAAATTAAGTTCAAACGTTTCGTTACCTAATTTAGATACTCTGTATGAGATTTCAACTGCTTCACCATACGTAAATTGAGTACCAGATGTAGTACTTGATGATAATGATAATTCAGTACTTGAGGCTATTACAACGTTGAAAGATAATACTTTAGATTTATAAGTGCCATTAACTGCATACATTGATACTGTGTGACTACCAACACCAGTTATATAGTCATTCAAGTAGAACGAGTTATATCCTCTTTCACATGGGAATGGTTCTATTTCTATACCGTCTATAGTTCTGTATAATATAATGTCTCCTTCCATTTCACTAGTTACATTAAATGGAAATAAGATATTTTGACCAACAACGTAGTCGACTGTGTAGTCGAATGTGGATGTTAAATTTACACCACCCGCAATAACCGTAAATGTTATACGGTTTGAAGTCATACCAACACGGTCCTTAGCATAAACGGAAACGCTGTTGTTAGCCTTAGTCAAATATGAACCTTTAATTGTTATAGTATTATCCCCACCGATAAGTGTTGGTTGGAAATCTATTTCCGCATTATTTACCACAATATATAAAGTACCATCGCCCAAGTTTGGAGTTTGGAAATATATGTCAAACGTTACGCCGTCACCTTGCTCAACAACAACTCTTTCTGGAAATGTAGTTTCAATCGTAGGTACCAACGGTGGTACTAATGTACCGTGAAGATATTTATCAATCATCTCTTTCAACACATCTATGTCTATACCTTCTAGACTACCGCCACCTCCGCCGCCAGAGCCGCCGCTACCAAGACTACCGTCTTCATATTTACCAACCATCTCTTTAAGAGTTTCAGTATCTATACCAACTATACCATTAACACCATCTTTCAGACTTAAAATATCGTCATTTATGGCGTCTAGCATTTTTCTAACTAAGTCTATGTCATGAGGAGTTGCTACTCCATTCCTTATTTTCAATCCTATTTCGGATAAGACTGTTTCTACGTCTTTACCCTCGAAATATCCCATCATATCTTCAACTGGAGTTTCAATAGCTTCTTGAGTTACTTCGATATATTGTCCAGTTATTTTGCTTCTTAGCCTAAATTTAGCCATATATTCACCCCTTTTATTAAGGGGCCGAAGCCCCTATTATTATTCGCCAGTAGGTCTGGCGTGTCTATCAGCCTTATTTATAACTCTTTCGTATATAATCTTTCTGCTCATTCCGGCACTAACTTCAGGACTGAATGGTTTTGCATAAGTGAATTTATTACCATTTATATCTTCAACTGCTTTAGAACCCTCAACTTGATATATTGTGAATTTTAAAGTATCTTTAGTTATTTCAAGAATTTGATAAGTCGGAGACGTTACAGAATTACTTCCCTTATATTTACCTTCATTGTAATCTCCATTATCATACCACCAAGGACTGTAACTATCGCTATAATAATCCCAGTTTCCTTCTGTTGAGTCGTTTCCTTCAACCGCAGTAGCTATATACCATTCTTTCTTATTTATATTCTTTTGTTTACCAGAGCACTTCCATCCAGAAGAATTTACTGATACGTAAGTTACACCTTCACCAAGATTACCTTTCTTATTTATATCACTTTCATCAACATAAGTTTGTTGAGTTCCACTTTGGTTAGGGTCGTAATAGTAATTATATGGAGAAACTCCGTCATATCCTGTTTTGATTGGCTTTGATACAGATACGTTGTGTTGGTGACCACCCATGTGTAAATCAACGTTATATTTTTCTAGTACTGGTATGAATTTTTGCATTTTTTGTTGTCTAACACAAGTGAAAGGCATTTGGTGAGTTGATGCAATTATCCATCTTGGAGGGTTATCGCTACTACATTTTTCAGCTAATAAAGCGTCTAACGCATCTGCTTCTGCTTGTAAATATGCGTCCCATGTAGCATGTCCACCTAACACAGGGTCGTCTGCGTACGCTCCATCCACGTCTCCAGCAACATAATCTCTGTCTTCATTACTAGAATATGCAACGAATAATACGTCGTCTATTTGACAATGGAAGAAACCACTCCATGCTGTATTAGGATTTGATTGGTCGTTACAGAAATTAACTTGGAATAATTGTCCATATTTCTTTAAATATAAGTCGTTATTACCTATATTTTCCATGAATGGAATAGACCATCTAGCGTCTCCTCTAGCCATATTTGTTCCATACATTTCTGGATTTTGTCTGTTACCATTTTGAACTTCGTCTCCTGTAGACCACCATAATTCAAAGTTTGGTTTTCCATTTTCATCTACCTCCCACTCGGTTAAGATTTTACTACAAACGTTGTTGTACGCGTGTAATTCAGTCTCGTTCCATGATTGAGGGTCTGATGTCCAAAGTATTCTGATTGTATCACCAGCTTCTAAATCTCTATTTTGAGTTTCGAACGTGTGAACACCACTCTTAATACCTTCTGTACCAACTTGATATTCATAAGTTACGCCAAGCTCTAATCCTTTTATAACCGCTTTATTAATATTAACGTCTAGATGTGGATGAGACCATTTTGTAATCTTACACTCTTGAGAATCCCATTTTGAAGAACCTATTTTTCTATACCAAACATACGCCTTATCTCTACCAGCTTTAGTTTGGAATACGAATGTTCTTACGTCGGGAGTTTCACCCATTCCTAAGTTGAAATAGTTTATTCCGTTTTCGTCGAACATATCATTGTAATTATCGAACATATCCCAAACACCATCTAAAGAAGATTTAGGGAATTTTCCTTCTGGACAGCTAGTTAAGTCTACTATCTCGGTTTCAACCCATCCGTCTTTACACCAGTCAGACGCAATATAAGTTGAGAAATCCTTCTTACCAACTCTGTTATAGAAATCGACTCTTCTACACGCTTTATTCTTGCTCATACCCATTCTATAGAATATATCACATACTGGTGGAGCAGCGCTTAGACCACCGGCACCAAATACATCTATGATATTATCAGTTGGATTAGTTGTATAAGCTCCTGTAACAGCGTCTTTTTGGAATAGGTCGGGAACTCCTTCTAATTTATTAGTAACAGATAATACTACTGAGAAACCATTATCACTGAATTTCATTCCGTTACCAAGAGTATCCAACCACACCATGTCATAAGTCTTTATTTGATGTCTGCATTGGGTGTCCCATGGATTAGCACATCTACCACCTACAATTAGGAATGATGAATATGCTGGAATTACACCCTTTAACTCTAAAGTTTGCCATTCAGTATAAGTAGTCGTATCTTTGTAGTGTAAATGCAAACCTGTAATATTCACGTCAGTACCAGTTAAATTATATAACTCGATGAAATTATGAGATACTGGCATTTTGCTCAAATTTGAACCAGCTCCATATATAGTGTTAACTAACACGCCTCTGTAATTTTTAGCTTGAGCCGCTAATAATTCTCTTTCAGCAAATATCTCTTCTTTGTCTATTTTGATACAATTTCCATCTGGAGCTAAATATAATCTATACTCAGTTCCTTTTTGGTCTTGTAAAATTGCATAGTCTTTTTCTATTTTACCTGTACCTTTTAAATTAGCTACAGATATAATTTTTAAATCCTCATAAGTGTCTGTATCACTATTATACTTAGCTATCATAACAGCATCGTCGTCAGATGCAGATAATACTTTCGTATAATCGTTATAGTCTAAAGATACATCGCCGCCTCCAGTACCAGGTTGACTAGAACCGCCTGAATTCATAGATTGTATCATTGCTTTTAAGCTAGACACTTTAAATTTGTTATAATCGACATATTGCTTACTTGAAGTATCATACTTCGCTACAAGTAATAAGTCTTCGTCATTTAAAGTAGTCGACAAATTATATTTGTCTAAAGTTGCCATTAAACAACACCTTCCTTCATAAATATTCTATTATCATCATAGTCAGTCAGATAATTACCTTTATAATCTTGCAAATATACCACATTACCGTAATCAACAACCGGCTGACCGCTATAGTCGTTCAGGTTATTATTTTTATAGTCGATAATCGTGTTAGCATCCTTAGCAATCGAAATATTATATTCGTCTAATACGTTACCCTTATAGTCAACCAGTGGCTGGTCGTTATAGTCCACTAAATATGGACGTTTCTCAACAACTATATCGCCGTAATCGTCTAGAGAATATCCATTGTAGTCTCTAAGTGGATTATTATTGTAGTCCACTATGCAACGATATGTCACTTGAGGAATTTCGTCATATTCATCGATAGGATATCCCATGTAGTCTAATAATGGTAAACCATCGTAGTCTGTAATAACGTCGTCGTACTTGATATCTGGTAATTCACCCATACCACTTTCAAGAGCAAATACTCTAGCTTCAAGGTCATTTATTTTACGTTGTTGCATATCTATAGTACGTTGCATCTCTTGGAACATCGTTTTGAATTGTAAATATAAATTTTCATATACGGAAGTATATCCCTTGGATACTTCATTTAAATTTATAGCTAACGAATATTCTCCAGTAGTTTCACCATCGACTTCCATTTCAAATGTAGCTGTACCGTCAGCAGATATCCATGTAGACAAATCTGAATCCAGACGAAATGAACCAACGCCATTTACGTAACAAAGCATATTTGCCTGACGTCTTTGCATTGGTATGGAATCTCGTTCTGCTATCGAATCAACGCTGTGATAACCACCTTTAACATCATCCGAATTTACTATCGGATATGGTTGATTATTAACGGGTGTGACCGTATCGATTAATTGAATAGCCATTTAATCACCCCACAGTTACGGTAGTATTTCCCAAGCTAGGATTATTACTTCGGTATATGTCATATTTTTCAGTATACCCAGAGTAATTAGTAAAGTCTATTGTAGCAGCCTTAATGAAACCACCAACGAATCCTCCTACGCTAAAAGTAGGTGTTCCAAATCTTGATGGTATCGCGAAATATATATACTGCGAATCACCACAGTTTGTTGTGAATGTGGTATTCTTAGATGATGCCAATTGTTTATTAAGTGATAATATAAAGTCACTATTATAAGTGTCTTCTTTTCTAGAACCGTAATATCGTCCATTTAAGAAAGATATACTAACACTTCTACTCGCATTGGTTTTACCATCGGTAGCCCATAGTGTGTACGTTTTATTCGTTGAAATATCGTTAAACACGGCTGTTTTAACGCTCTTCTCTAATTCAACATTGTTAAGCTTCTGGGATTCTATGGCTTTATTATAGTTCCAAGAAAGTTTGACTTCTGATACAACTATACCCAACTCAGCAGTATTTGGTGTTATGGAAAATGAACTTATTGCAATAGGTGTATATAACAATTGGTCCAATGCGCCTACATTTTGACTTATTCTACGTTCCATATCGTTTAAACGTTCGGCTGTAATTATATCTCCATCAACCCAAGGCTCGTACCCCAAATCGATATCGACAGGCATCACGCTTCGAACGCGAGAATATCCTACTACTGCTCTACCAACAACTGCGGTATCGTCATCTTCTTCAGGTAAGAATCCTAAAGGTTCTGCTATCTCTATGGAAAATATAGGAGTGTGCAGAATATCTTTAGTGCCGTCCTCACAATGCTCGATGATGACAATTTGAAAATAATTCATACCAACATTTTGATACTCAGGTTCGAATCGAAATACAACACGGTTGTCTTCTATTACGGTCCCAACTATCTCTTGGTTTTCCAATATAAGTTTAGCTTCTATATTCGGTGAGTCTATTGGTAAAATACCATCAACTACCTCGTTAGAATCGACCTCACTTATCAGCTGATTTGCGATTGAGAAACATAAATCTAATCTGTCACCTTTATAAAATCGAAGTCGGTTACTAAGTTTGGCTTTATAACCAGATGCGACTAACGAGTTGATACTTGTTATACTCATAGAATATCCTCAATTGTATATTTAGTTGGGACTGTCCTGAATACACAACCATCGCTATCATAACATATCAAATAAAACGGATATTCACCAACTTCCTCTGTGACATGTAATTTGAATTTAGCCTTATTGTCGACTATATCTATACTGTCTATAGTTTCAGTTCCAGTAGGTGTTTTTAGTTTCATTTTGACATCTGATAGTTGACTCATTGGTATTGAATCTTCGACTTCCTGACCATTTATGGATGATATAATAGTGTTTATAAGTGTTATCTCAACAAATACTATATCGCCCTTATATAGTTTTAAAGCAGGTTCCAGCGTAGATTTATATCGGGCATTATTGGATGTTAGAGTCGTTTGTATTATCATCTTCATGCCTCCTAATATTTTCTTTTATTAATAATATTTCTTTTTCCACAAGTTTTATCTTTTCATTAGTTCTATTCGTATTTTCTATAATATTCTCTAGCGATTTTGACATCATTGAAACTGTTTCTTTTAGTGATGCGTTCATATCTTTGTAGTCATCGGATAAGCTCTCATGCACTGTTAATAAACGTTCGAATCGGTCTTCGCTTTTATCTATAGACTCCGTTAGATTAGTTATCTGGTGGTCTAACTCGTTTATTTTTTCTTGTTGCTCATGATATATTCTAACCAAGGTGTTATGGTTAGCTTTATACGCATCTCGCTCGGCCAGAGTAACACCTATTTGTTTGCTTTCATTTTTAATTATCTCTTCTTCGGCGTTAGCCTTTTGTCGATTAGTGTCTATAATTTTCATACCCCAATCTACAGAAGCTTTTATAAATTTCACTAGGAAATAACCTATTACTATAATAACCGCTGCCAAAGGCGCTTCTTTAAGTAATAGATTTAGTAATTCAATCATTACGTACCTCCTATTCAGCAGGAGTTAAAGCAGATATCTTTTCGTCCAACTCGGCTATAGCCATTAATATAACATCAACGCTCATGTTTAAATTATCGATGTTTTCATTCACGATACTTGAATCATTTACCTTGCCAACACAATCGTTTCTGAATGCTTCGATTGCGTCTTCATATACGGCTTTGTTCGCATTATATAAATCCTCTCTTATTTTTTGGACCGAACCTATTTGCCATATATCGTTGTTTCGTTTTTCACAATATACGACTGCTACTAATATATCAACCGAGTTGACGTAATCTTTTTCATATATCTCGAACTTTCGTTGTTCGTATATTTCAGTCTTAGTAAACATATAGTACCTCCTTTAAAGCGGTCCGAAGACCGCATTTTTGATTTGTTTTTCCAAATTTTCCCCCCGGGGATTTTTTGGAATTGAAATTACTTATTGCATTTCAAAGTTATAGATGCAGCGGTGATGTTGATATAGTTATTTTGACTGTCGCTATCGATATACACAGCCAAAGAACTACAAGTTCCTGATTTAAGTGATTGTACTATAGCTAGTGGTAGACTAAATGTCTTTTTCTCGCCCCATCCAATAGTTCCTATGTGTGTTCTGTTAGAATATGATGGTGTACCACTAGCAGACGAACATGTCGAACCATTTATATATACATTTGATTGAGCGTTAAGACCTCCTGAACTAGCTCTAGTAAGAGTTATCGTATTACCATCAGCTACGGTTCCGCTCAAGAACGAACGAATCGCGTTTATGTCGAAGAACATATGACCACCCCTTCGTCCATAACCCCAAGAACCTTGTTTACAGCTACCATCAGTAGACCAGTTACTCCATGAATATTGGTAAGATTGTAATCCTGTATGCTCAAATGTTTGTGTATAGTTTTGATTTCCACTAGGTGCTGATGGTGCTGACGTACCAGGAAATCTCGCAGACGCTTTTGTCGAACAGTTAGCAAAGCTATAGAATATACCATTAGACGCACTACAAGTTCCACTAGGACGTATTGGACTTCCGTCATGTCCCCAGTATGCTTTAGAACCACTGTTTAGAGTTACGAAATTACTACAACTACCACAGTCACTACTCGTATAATATATCGATTGGTATCTAAGCCAAACCGCTCTCGAGGAGTTACCGAAATCGCAGCAGTAGGTATATAAATCGGTACGTTCTGAGCTTATAGCACAACCATTTGTATTAACCATAGTTAAGTTGTCGACTTCTAGTCTAGAAACGTCACACGCTCGTATACAATTACATCCGTCTAGGTTAGATGCTCTACCCACTAATACAGCTCCAGTAGTTGATGAATTAACGTCAGTTCTACCGCTTCGTATCCATACCCAGGTGTTTATTTGTATTAGCTCTATAGCATGATAGTCATTCTCTATAACCAATGTTCCCTCTAACTGTATCCTGATAAATCCACTACCACTAATTCGCCACAATCTAAGCGGTTCGTGTATAACGAATCCCGGGTCTTTAACTATAATGTGTAAATCCTCTGTTAGTATTGTATTTTCTGGTAGATGATTTCTCAAATCCGCGAATGAACTAAAAGGATTGTCAGCTGTACCTAGACTAGGACCAGTGTGACTATGGTTTACGTATACAGTGTAGTTACCAGTATAACAATTAATTATATTTTTAGCATACACGTAATCAAACTTAGCTTCTGTCCATTGTTCTTTAGCTGACATCCACGCCAAAGCTTCTCCCGTTTCAGTATCATATATAGCATTACCCCTGGCATTCATTAAAGTATAAGTGTCAGCTTCGCTATGGGTAGCTTTTAAACCGTTTTCACTAATTGTAACCGCTGATGTAGCCACTTCGTTCGGATGTTGGCACCATTCGGTTTCTCGGTCTCCTTTCTTTAGAGATAAACGCTTAACTCCAACATGGTCTACCGTTGATGTGCTGTAGACAAATGCGTTAAACATAATCGGTTCTGATGTGTCCTTTGTTTTAAAGTGGACATAACATTTTACGAAACGACCGCTTACCAAATTCTGTCTATAATCTATAATATTACACGCTTCTGTTGTTCCAGAATTTTCAGTGTAACACCAGAAATGCAACGGAGCTCTATTCGACGGTACTATGCTACCGTTCACATATACATACCCCTCGTAGACATAATCAGTGTTTGGTTCTAGAAATGTGACCTCCGTATATTTTATACCACTAGGAAAACTAGTTTTGAAATATGGTTCCTCATACGCATAAAACGGAAACATATTAGCATAAGCGATAGATATACCACCGCCGTTAGTGGCCCAATTCTCAGTTCCAAATTTAGCATCGGAGTTCTTTAATAAATTATTAGCTGAAGTAGATTTAAATGACGCTTGCCATGCGGAATTAGTTTGTTGTATTGTCATCTCCATCGTTGCTAATACATCATTTAAATCCGCTCTCTCAGATATTTTAGTTATAGTTATTACATCGTATACGCTAGCGTTGGTGGATATAACTTTAAACTGCACCGTGGTTATGACATCAGTAAATAAAGGACAATCGTATGCGACAACTACGTCGTTTCCAGCAACCGTTAATCCCGACACGCTTGAACCAATTGTAGTCCAAGAGGTACCATTATTGGTACTATACACCCATTTTGAATGCGAGACATTCTGGTATAAAGGTGTAAGAGTGATTGACCCTGGTCTGAATGTCACTCCGCCGTCGGTACTTTTGAATACATTTGAACTCGCTACTATAGATACTATCTGAGCATCATGTCCCGGTTGTCCGTCTACACCATCATGTCCTATAGTCTCGTCGGCTGTTCCACACCAATCACTAGCCTCAGTGTTCTCTTCTAGTTTGAAATCCGTAGCCCATACCTCACCGTTAGCCGCTAATGCAAACCTAAATCGACCTGCTTTGTAAGTTTTATTAGGCGTGAATTTACCGATGACTTTAGTCCATAAACCTTGCGTTAATCCACTAATCGATTGATTTGGACCTGCAAGTGTACTGCTACCATTCTCGTCGATTAATGATACGTTTATATTGAACGCGGTTGTAGTTGAACTATTCATGGTTAGATTACCATCGAACGCACTTACATCAGGCGTATAATACATATAAGATATTACATAAGTGACGCCTTCTTTGAATTCGGTGATAGCCATGTTTGTAGTGGTTTGTATACCATACCATGTAGCGGCATTAGTAGTATCATCACCTACTATATGCACTGTTGGGTGGTCTCCATACTTAACCTCGTAATCTAGACTAACATTATTGCTAAGTACCCATCCAGAACTTCCATTGAAAAACGCCGAGTTCTTTACAAGATTATATTTCTGAGTGATACCGTCTTTACCGTCGGCTCCATCTGCTCCTGGTTCCCCCGGTTCTCCTTGTGCGCCTTGTGGTGATGTATACCAATATATGCGTTTAGTTAATACGTGGTCTAATATAGTTAACTCAACGTCGAAATATACATCTGGATGCTCACTCAAATCAGCATCCTTAGTCACTTTTAGCGTACATTTGTTTTCATTTTGACTGTAAGTAATTCCAGTTACTTCAACACTCGGTGTAATGTTTGTAACCATGCACACGGCTTCTTGTCCACTGTAGTTCCTAAACACCGTGAATTCAAATTCATACTCGCCGTCTTCTAAAGCCTTACCATCAGACGTAGTAGGTATCACCTGACTTTCATGGCTGGCCGAGATTGTGAATGATTTGTCTAAAGCGTCTGCGATGTTGGTACCGTTTATCTTAAACTCGAATTGGTTCCCGTCGAAACTAAACGCTCCGTTAGCCCAACTGAAATGTCCGTTATCGAAGTTCCACCAAGACTTTCCATCAGCACTTTGTAGTAGGCCGGTTTTAATTAAAGAAGCATTTAAGGCATGAGCGGTAGCTTCATTCACCACTAGTTTACCGTCCTTAGTTAGACCCATAAATGGTCCATTATAGCCTGTGTTGGAGTATCCGATACCACCGCTATTGAAACGCCATACCTCAACTGCTGTGGCTGGGTCAGTGGTATCCATGATAAGAATTTCGTTTTTAGTTATAACAACGTGTCCATCAGTTCCTTCTTGAATAAGACTAGTTAGATGTTCTACTGCAGCGTTCAACTTACCTTGAATGGTTTGTTGATTGGTGTCTATCTTATTTAATATACTCTCTTGAGTTCTTTGAGTGTTCTTAGAAAATGTACCAGTTACAGTTCCCAAAGTCATGCTCAAATATCTATCAGTACTAGGTTTGTAAGTGTACTCGATTAA
>JAEIGA010006366.1_pt1 | contig 17976 bp, 14 predicted proteins | sample 9270691 | NCBI WGS metagenome assembly JAEIGA01 (sample SAMN17057246, study PRJNA624740) | gut metagenome | biome: biome; isolation source: fecal sample | host: Bos grunniens | place: China: Xizang | collected 2019
TCTATAGTTAATAATTTAACACTTTTTAAAAATCTTCTCCAAAGATAATATCCTCGCATACCATTGCGCACCAGACTGACTCAAATGTCCTGTATCTGGACTTATATATTTACCATCATCCGTAAACACACGAACTCTATTTTTATCAACTAAAACAGGAGCAATCATATCAATATAATTATCATCTCCCCATGCAGTACGCCATTGCTCATTCAATTCACTATAACCATCGAGCATTTCAATACTCTGCTGCAAATAGTCAGACTTGAAACGATTACTATAAATTATACCGTTAGAAGCTCCAAAATTCTTGGTTCCTATGCCCATTATTTTAGCTCCTTCCTTAAGGTTTTCCCACACTTCTGTAGGTACATCAGGTTTATTAGCAAAAGTGAAGACATAATCTGATCTAGATACTAGTTCAGAAATATTATCACACTCTAACCACTTATACACATAAACGAGATTGATACTATCCTTATACTCCGATTCTAATAACACATTACCAAAATCACGGCCGAAGCTAATACCCTCCACTAACACGTTGATTTTACCATTATCTTCAGTTGGATACTCCTTATAACTATAGATACGATCACAATATTCGGCAAACATACCTCTATGCACATTGTCCTTAGTTACTTCCAACTCTGGAATATCACGTATAACACCAGCATGCAAGTAAAGCCACCCTGAAGGTATAATCAAAAGACAGGTCGCCACACACCATCCGATCAAAGACTTTCTGCTAGTTAGTAACTTTTTCTCAATGAAGTAGTAGCTTATGCAAGAGATCCCTAATGTTATTAGGAGAAAAATAATGACAAAATCTACAGTAACCTCCGTCGATATAGAATATCTATAGAATGCCAACAATACTTGATGCCAAATAAAAATACTATAGCTCATTGAGCCCAACCATATTAGGATCTTCGAACGAAAAACAATACTGCTGTTATTTTTAAACGCTACAAAAGCTGCAGACAGCAAAACTGTTAATAGCAAAGAAACTGTTCCAGTAAAAGGCGTTCCTGTAGTCGTAGGATTGGTATTACCAATTACATTACGGGTATACACAGTGTCTCCAGAAAAGATATTGTATATTGAACTAAATATGATGGCTATCAGCAATATCGACACAACTCTAGAAGCAATGCGGCTCGCCCGCCCTCCCCCAATTAATTCACGAATAATCAAACCGATAACACCGCCAATACATAATTCAAAGAAACGATATTGTATAAAATAAAATCTATCACCTATGCTGACATCAGTATTTAGGTACATTATCAATGAAATAATTACTGCCAAAAGCAAGGTGTATGTCATCCATTTCTTACCATTCTGCTTAAGGTGATTAGCTATTTTGTTAACGAACAACATAAGCAATGGAAAAATTAGATAAAATTCAAACAGAATGCCTACATACCATAGATGCATTAAAGGCTTAAAATCATTTGATACGTCCCAATAGTTTTTAGATGTTATAGCAGATAGTATGTTCTGGGACATCAAATTACTAGCTATAACGGATTGAGATAGATTTTCCAAATCGTCTGGTAGCATAAGGATAACACCTAATATTAAAGAAAGAGATGATGCTAAGACTATCAATGGTAATAATCTTAACCCCCTTTTCTCTAGAAAATTAAAATAAGAAAAATCCCTATTCTCTATCTTCTTAATCATTGAAGGAATTACTAAGAAACCATTGATAACGAAAAATGCATCAACTCCTAGATATCCAGACTTAAGCAGCCCCAAATGGAATAGAACCACTGCTATAATAGCAATACCCTTCAATGCATCTATATCTTGTCTATACATAATAATCTCCGTTAAGGTGTCCTAAGGCAAGCTGAAAAGACACGTATAAAAATAAATCGCTATATCTATTGTGCCCAGAATCTAAAAATTCACAAAGAAATCATCTACAAGGCCCTTCACAGAATACTTATATAAAATTGGTCCTGAAACAGGCTCAAAAGGAGCGTTAAAAAAACTTTTAGGAATAATAGGGTTATCTGCGTCAATCACAAAAACATTATTTGGATTATAATACTCATAATCCTTAATATGCTTATTTGTCGTAATATACTTCCTCCTTGCTGCCATCGCTTCATGCGCTCTAGAAGATAGGCTAGTCTGGTAAGGGGGGTTCAAATCCAAAACCGCCTTGCTTTCATTAAGAATGTCTATTGTCTCTTTTAAAGTAAGAGGCGAAAAACAGACTTTTTTGAGTGGCATAAAAGGGAAATTAGTTATAAACTCTTTTACATACATCAAAAAACCTGGTACATATAGATATGCAAAGAATTTCACATTTTGTGACTCAAAAGAATTTATCATCTTCTTAAGAACCAAATGCCTGGGATTATAAAGCGTTCCTACAAAAGACAAATCATACTTACAATCAACTGCATCATTAACTCCTAAATAGTCATTGATATAAAACAATGGGCGAAAATAAAGATTATGTTTTTTTGCATCCTCTGGATCAAAAGATAGAACCTTATCACAAGAAGATATAACATCATCCATAGGACAATCATGCATTACATCCCATAAATACAATATTACTCGAACTCCTTTAAAAGCATCACGTAAGTGTTTTATAATATATGGCGTAAAAGCTTCACCCCTACATATTATGATATAGTCAATTTCTTCACCTTTATGTGATTTTATTGTTTTCGAAATATAATTATCAAATATTTGAGGTATTCTTTTCTTGAACAATCGAATTATAATCTTAATCCAGGCACTTTGGGATGGCCGTTCATCATAATCATATACAGTGGCTCCCCGTGTCTTTAATTCCGTTATAATGGCCTGCCCAATGTGCTTAGTCGCCCCATACGGAGAGAAAACTATTATCTTTTTTCCTTGAATATTTAGCATGAGAAATTACAATTTATACTTTTTCGAAATACGTATCAGGTTTCATTGGGTTAAATGTCTCATTGCAGTACATAACTGTAACGAGATCTTCATTTTCAGATAGGTTGATGATGTTGTGGGTATAACCAGGGAGCATGATGACTGACTGAATCTTATTGCCACAGACTTCGTATTCCAACACTTCGTCAGTTCCTTCCTTGCGCATCTGGATGAGACCATGGCCACTGACCACGATAAACTGTTCCCACTTGGTGTTGTGCCAGTGCTGCCCCTTGGTGATGCCGGGCTTGGAGATGTTGATGCTAATCTGGCCGCAGTTAAGGGTATGCACCAACTCGGTGAAGCTACCACGGGCATCTTCATTCATCTTGAGGTCGAAGATAGCTTTTTCTTTAGGGAGGTAGCTGAGGTAGGTGCTGAAGAGGCGTTTTGCAAAACTATCTGCAGGAATCTCGGGTATCATCAGTGTCTGGGGCATGGCTGCAAAGTGGTGCAAAAGGTCTACGATTTCGCCTAAGGTGACTTTATGGGTTACCGGGCAGTAGCAGTAGCGACCGTCTGTTGCTGGGACGACATCCAAGCCTTCGAACTCGCAACGATGTTCCTGGCCTTGTAAGCCGACTATCATTTCTTCTACCAAATCATCTATATAGAGGAGTTCGAGCTCAACAGTGGGGTCATTGACCATGATGGGCAGGTCATTGGCTATGTTGTTGCAGAAAGTGGCTACGGCCGAGTTGTAGTTGGGGCGACACCATTTGCCATAGAGGTTGGGGAAACGGTAAACGAGTACTCGCGCTCCCACTTCTTGTCCATATGCAAGAAAAAGTTCTTCACCAGCCTTTTTACTACGACCATATTCGCTATTTCCAAAACGACCTGCGAGTGAGGCTTGAGCTGAGCTGGAGAGCATCACTGGACAAGTGTTTCCGTACTTCTTGAGTGTATCAAGCAATACGGAAGCAAAACCGAAGTTGCCTTGCATAAATTCCTCTTGATTCTGAGGACGATTAACCCCGGCAAGGTTAAAGACAAAGGTTGCGTTACGACAGTAATCTTCCAACTCGGTTGGGGAGCTATCGATGTCATACTGGTAGACTTCACTGATGGTGAGGTTTCCATAGCTCTTGGCTTTCCCCTCTTTGATGTTATTGAGTTGGGTACAAAGGTTCTTGCCTACAAAACCTTTGGCTCCTGTGACTAGGATTTTCATGAGTTAACTATTAAAGTATGTAACTTAATGCAGGTAGTAGTATCAAATCATATCTGTCACCGAATATCTATGTAACAGCATATATTGATTGTGTTTATTCAAAATTATTCTGAACGAATTTCTTTAGCCTTTGCACGCGGCTGTAATCCAAGGTCTTCACGGATGAATGTAAGCTTGTGGAGAAGAGTCTTCATACCCTCTACATCCAAACGATGGGTGTTGTGTGAGTGGTACTCTTCCATCTTGTCAATCTCAGGATTACCACCCTCAATCTTATCATAGTTCAAGTCACGGGCATCACAAGGAATACGATAGTAATCACCACAATCAATAGCACGAGCCATCTCCTCACGTGTCACAAGAGTTTCATATACCTTTTCACCATGACGAGTACCGATTACCTTCACCTCGGCATCCAAATACTTAGGATCAAGCTCCGCATAGGTTTCCTTCAATGCCTGTGCAAGCACATCTAGAGTGGCTGCAGGTGCCTTCTGAACAAAGAGATCACCATTCTTACCATGCTCGAATGCATAGATTACAAGGTCAACGGCATCGTTGAGGGTCATCATAAAACGAGTCATGTTAGGGTCAGTGATAGTGATTGGCTTGCCATCCATCATCTGCTCCACCCAAAGAGGAATCACCGAACCACGGCTGGCCATCACGTTACCATAACGAGTGCAGCAGATAGTCGTCTGTGCATTCTCACCCAACTGACGACCTTTAGCGGTTGCCACCTTTTCCATCATAGCCTTAGAGATACCCATAGCATTGATTGGGTAAGCAGCCTTATCAGTAGAAAGAACCACAATGTTCTTCACACCATGACGAATAGCAGATTCCAAGACATTATTTGTACCATATACATTAGTTTCTACAGCCTGCATAGGGAAAAACTCACAAGAAGGCACCTGCTTAAGAGCTGCTGCTGCAAAGATATAATCTACCCCTCCTCGCATAGCTATATCGACAGACTGAGGGTCGCGCACATCTCCAATGTAAAATTTCACCTTATTAACAATCGCCGGTGCATACTGAGCCTGCAAGTGGTGACGCATATCATCCTGCTTCTTCTCATCACGACTAAAAATACGGATTTCCTTAATATCACTCTCAAGGAAACGCTTCAACACCATGTTACCAAACGAACCGGTACCTCCTGTAATTAGGAGGGTTTTGTCTCTAAAAATTGACATAGTTCAATATGTTTAAAATTTCTTAATTTGATTTGCAAAAATATTCAAAGATGTCCAAATATTGCCGTGCAACATTCTCTGTCTTATATTCTTCAAATATAAAAGAGTCGTGAACAGCATCTTTTGCATCTATCATTTTTTCTACCCACTCTCTCTCATCAAAAGGGTTTTCCACATAAATTGCCTTTCCCTGGGTCACTTCAGGTAATGACGCACAATTTGTTGTTATTACAGGAGTTCCCATTTGCAAAGCTTCAACTGGCGGCATCCCGAACCCCTCAAAAATTGATGGGAACAGAAATGCTTTTGCATTCATCATCAAGGTATTCCTTTCTGAATTAGACAAATACCCTGTTGATATACAACACTGCTCTAATTGCTCGTCTACAAGATATTGCTTAATCTTCTTGGCATACTCATTATCGTACACAGCTCCTGAAATAAGCAACTTACAAGGCAAGTCCCTAATATTCTCTTTTTTTATCACAGCCAATGACTTCAGGATTGTTAGCAAATTCTTATGCTCTAACATTGCTGCAACACAATAGTAATACCCGTTTTTCTGAATGCCATATTTATGTTCTAAATTGTCAAAATTCTCAAATTCCAAATTTGGAAGAATTGGATTATATATTACTGATACTTTATTTTTTTCAGCACCTATATTTTTTATAATATCTTTCTTTACATAATTTGTAATCGCAATTATGTGTTCTGATTTACGAACCCATTGCTTGCTAGCATAAGACAACCATTTTGCCTTGATTCTACTAAAAAAATGAGGGAAATGATGAAATTGTATATCGTGACATACAATGAGATAACGATTATTCACTTTCCACAATGGCATTCTTTCACTTGGCACAAAACAAAAGTCGACCTTTAAAGACGTAACTAACTTATCAAGTCGAGTATTTTCATATAAAATAGTTTTAGCAACGTTATTAGAAGCAACTGGACATCTTACTATTTTAAATCTATTATCTTTTATATATAAAGAAAATGATTCAAAATTATCTTCAGAGCATAACAAGATGTACTCATTAGCATCAGGAGCATTCATAAAACCATCTAAAAGGTTTCGAGTGTAAGATTCAACTCCGCCACTAACATTATGCCTTATCCACAAGAGTGAAATCGCTATTCTCATCATATTACTACTTTATATTGTTATTATTTTGTGTTATTATGCTCATCCATCAACGCTTTTTTAAGAGCTTTAATGTATCTTTTCCCAAATTTTAAATCAGGTTCCATATAATTCCCTTCGCCCCACTCATTCCAAGACTTAAGGAAAACTATTTTATTCTCCTCTCGTTTATCCTTAACCAAACTTAATAATTCTCTTGCATGCCTATAAAAGAGTTCAGGGGTTGACTCTGTAAACACGGTACCATTATACCCACTTCTCGGAGAGTGATCCCAATTAGGAATTAACGTAGGATATACATTTTCTTGCTTATCCACATCTGGCGCCATATACTTTATTGCCTTTTTATAAGATACAATATTAGGGAGGCGAGTAAAACTTCTTATCAGTTTGTTTATAGCCCTCTTTATGATAGTCTGTTTACCTCCATTAAAAAAAGCATCAAGAATTCTACTATCATTTACTGCATCGAAGCCCATAGATATTATAGATTCATAATCCCTGTTAAAATCAGCAGTATAGCCCACAAAATAAAAACCTTCTAAATCATTTTCTTTGGCTAGCTTATTCCACAAATCAGAGAATCCCTTAAATTCGTTGAAAAGCATTGGACTATAAATAACAAATAGTAGCTTGCCGTTAACTTTAATATATCTTGGGTCTTTAAAAGCCTTTAAAAGATACTCAAAATGTTTACGATTATCCTCTTCACCTAAATACTTTTGTTCTGCAAGTAATTTTTTTGAAGCCACTTTATTATCTCTACTCCAAAATTTTGCATACCAAGATTCATTTGCCCAACATAAACAAAAAGGGAAATCAGGTTTTCCACATTCAACTACTTGCTCAAAAGGCTTTTCCAACTCCTTATGAGATGCATCAAACCAATAATGATAATAACAAAATCCTGTAATGCCTGCTTCCTTGGCTAATTCAGCCTGAGCTTCTCTCACTTTTGGATCCAATAAATTATAGAAGCCTAAATCAGCTGGCACATGAGGTTGATAATGGCCAGGAAATAATTTCTTTGCCTTTGCTACATTTGTCCATTCCGTAAATCCTTTTCCCCACCATATATCATTATTAGGTGTGGCGTGATATTGCGGTAAATAATAAGCTAATATTTCCATTATATATAATCTTTATAAAACAGTGTCTCTTTATAATTCTTTATATTCCAAACTCTGCCTATAGCATACCAAAATGGAACAACTACCATATAGCCAAAGTTTAGAATATTTGCCCCAAGCAACGCTACTAAGAAAAACATAATTATCACCAATTCTATCAAATAGACTTTCATATGTTTAATAGCCCTAATTAATGTTCTTCCTATTAAAATAACAAATAACATCGAACCGATTATTCCTATTTCATATAACATTTGATAATAACCTGCATCATTGACATGAGGCAAACCATATGATCCCGCTATTGCACCTCCTGAGCCTAACCCTTTACCTGTAATAGGCATAGTCCAACTATCAAATATAGCTTTTTGGTAATTCCTTTCTTGTAAGGCCCCTGAAACACTCATGTTATCCATTCTATCTATCAACGAAGACTGCAATTGCTCTGCACGATCACCGAAATAAATCGGTATAACGATAATAGCTAGAAATACTATTAATGTAAATGTATGTATAAGAATTTTCGACTGTTTTCTTCGCCCTTTTATCTTTCCATATAAATAATAGAATAATACAGAAAAGGTTGCAGCAACCATAGCTACTCGCTGTTGAGTAAGGATAGCTGCCACATAGTTAATTAGAATTAATGATACACCAAACCATTGTTTCTCATTATAGTTCTTTTTAAAGAAAACGAACAAAGATGTAGCCAAAGCAAACATTGCAAAAGTTTGAGCTTCGTAACTTTCTATGAGATACGAACTGAAACGCATATGAGATAATACAGAATTCTCATCATATGTAGTTCCGCTCCATGAAGTCATATTTGCTATTTCTATTCGTCTTTCTACAAACCAACTTGGAGTTGTAACGTATAAAATAATACCAATAAACATACACACGGATGTGGATAACATAATCTTTTCATAAAAGCGGATCCCACACCTTTTTTCTCCTAATCCAACATAAAAGAAAAACATAGCTGGAATAGAATTATATAATTCGTTTAGATAGCACTTAATTGGCACATCATTTACGCAATAGAAAATCCCAGAAATAATATTATACGCATAAAAGAAAGTAAATATATCGCGAGTTCCTAAACCTCTTTCTGTAGAATTAACAATCTTTAAAGAGAATATCAAAGATAGAATGATACATAACAACTTAATAGCAGTAGATAAATGCCATAATCCGAAAAAAAACTCAATAAAGTATACTCCAAAGTAAAGTGGAAAAATCAAATCTAATTTACTATAAAAAGAATCCAAAGAAAGTGCTTTTCTCATCATAATTTTGAAGAAATTTTTTCTTTATATATATCAGGCACTGTTTCATTATAAATATCCGTCAAGGTTTTATATAATAATATATTCCTCTTATTCCACAAATTAAAACAGATTTTAAACCGGAGAAAAAAGAATGGGGTAAAGAATATCTGCAGTATGGTTAAAAATCGGTCATTCTTGCTTATTTGTGAGCAAGAGACCAAATTCCTTATAGCCTTCTTTAAGAAATAACGATTATCGAACAGTGGCAACTTAATAAATTCTTTTGACACTTCTTCACACTGTTCTGAAAATAAAATGTTTTGAAAGACTTGCGCTGCACAAATCATCAGAGCGTTATTATACATTTTATTCGACCCATATAGTTTTGTTTGTTTATTTATAAAACGGATCTGCGACAAGCAATTTGACGCTTTATTTAATTTCTTACAAATTGAATTTTCTGCTGAAAGCCTATAAAAATAATCTGGCAAAAGATTACTAATTTCATACGACAAACCTGCTTTTATAGCCTGAAGATTATAATCTGAATCCTGATATGACTTCAGTTCTATATCCCAGAATATGTTATTATCTACAAGAGCTTTTCTTCGGTAGATATTAGACACAACAACAAAAGGCAGTCTTCTAGCCAATAACGAGAATACATCATCACCCTGTGGCTTATAGCCGAAAACCATTCCTTCCGCATCAAATAACTTGTTGTAGTAACCCACTAATGGGAATACCGCAAAATCACAATTATATTTCTTAAGATATTCTACGCGTTGTTGAAAACAATAAGGCGCTATGATATCATCAGAATCAAGATATATAAGATATTCACCCTGAGCTAGGTTTAGACCTATATTCCTGCAAGTTGGGGCTCCTTTGGGTTGCACACTTCGTTTATAGAGTTTAATGCGAGAGTCATATGCACAGAATTCTTTCACTATCTTCAAACTACCATCCGTAGAACCATCATCTACTAAAAGTAATTCCCAATTTTGATATGTTTGCTCCAAAATTGAGTTCAATGTGTCCCTCAAATAGCTCTCAACATTAAAAACCGGAATGACTACCGAAATTAAATCTTTGATATAGTTTCTCATTCCTAATAAATTTCAATTATATTTTAAATATTATTATCTATTACTATTGATTAGAAATGATTTCAATCTTTATAACTGGTTATATGTTATCAAAGTGTCTCCAAATACGTCTTCTATTGAAGTATTTAGCATCAAATCCATTTCTCTCTGGTATTTTTCAGACTTATGGCCTGGATGGCACATAAGTTCAACAGTTGTATTATGCTTCCTTAGACTCTCATAATCATAATAATCTTGAAAAGAAGTGAAAAAATTAGGTCTTAGTAAACCTTTTATCTTCTTATAGTATTGGTGATTATATTTCCAGATTAAAGGATAATGAATAATTAGAGATAATGATAATGGCCAAACATTTTCTATTCCACGTATTTTCTTTATATTATATTTACTTGCCAACATTGACACAATTGGGGTAATTGAAAGTTCTGTATGAATATGGTGATGACTATCAAAATGAGAAGGTTTCACGCCACTATCTAATATCTTCTGTACTTGAGTGTCAAGCTCCCTATATATTTCATCTAGTGCTTCTTTATCTAAAGCTTTTCCCCAAAAAGAACGTCCATTAAAAGAATATTTATTGCCATCTTGTATTACATAGCCAATATCTAGTAATCTAGGCGTATTGGTCAAAGGAGTTCCTTCTGTCAAGTTCAAATGACATCCAAATGACGTTACTTCTTTATAACTATTATATAACTTTACGGCTCCTTCAAAGTCGTCCATATTAGCCATAATAGTAGTGCTTGACAAACAACGAGATTCGATACACTTCTGTATTGCTATATCAACTTCTTTGGTTCGCCCGCAATCATCAGCATTAATTATTAGTCTATTATTCATATTTTAACTAAATGTAATTAGAATTTTCCTACACAATAATTCATGGGTTTATATTTAAATAACAGAGATACCAAAAAGCTAAAGAACATAGTACAAAAAGCGATTAAAATAAAATATACTCCAGATATCAGTATAGACTCTGGATTCAGTAATTTCCCCCAAATATTAATTAGCACTTTTAGAATTGTAAAATGAACACAATATATAACTAAGGTCTGTCGTCCTAATGACTCGAGCCAATAATTTTTCCCTATTTTTTTTGATATCCAAATGATCAATAGGCTGCCAGTCGTGCAATAAAAAATATATGCTGGTACTAAACCAATAGCCCACACGCCTTCTCTCATCACTAAATTATGCGAATAACTGGGGGGGGGCAAAATAAGAAATACTGACATCAAAATACAATAGTACAAAGCATACACAATATGCGACAACATAAAGGATTCCTGCTTTCAATAATGTACTATCTTTAATTTTAATATCTTTAAGAAGATAACCAATATACATAAAAATCATCATAGATAAACCATTCCTATAATGAAAAAAATTATGATAATGACTCGGCTCCGGTACATCATGATATAAATCACTAATCCCGAAACCCACAAGCGTACAAATAAGCACACTTATTGCAAGAAAACATTTGGAGCTACTTATTTTATTTAGCAAATACAGTAAAATCTTTGCAACAAATAAAGCAGACAGGAACCAGAATCCTTCAATAAGGAATATGAATGACTCGCCATTCAAGTTATAATAAAAGGATTCGTTCCAGAATAAGTATTCTAAAATTTGGCAAACAACACAAAAGAAAAAATAGGGTATCAAAAGTCCTTTGATATTTTTCCAAAGATACTGACGGAAACTAGTGTCCAGATTTAACGTAAGTCCTGCCAATAAAAAGAATGTTTGCATGGTAAACTTTCCATAAAAACTTCCTACAAAGAACCATCTGAGTGATGAAATATCATATCCCATCTTCATTGAATAGTTAGGAATATGGTTTAAAATCATTCCTATTATCATTAACCCTTTAGCAATGTCTATCCAATGTACTCTATTTTTACTCATAACATTATCTTTAAACTCCATATTTATCGGTAATATATGAATTAACACGTGATTCAATTTTTATGAATATCTTATTCAAAGAATTCCAAAGAGGGGAAAGTGTTTTATCTATTAAAATACAACACACACAAATCAATATAGAGTAAATAGCAAAACACGGAAGAACTATACTAGGATTAATTCCAACTTTATCATATATCCATTCTACTCCCCCCCCTAAAAGCGGCCACACATCTCTATGATAATGAATTAGATATACCGAAAAAACTGATGTTGCTATATAATTAATAACTTTTGAACGAATGTTAATTTTTGCAAATAGCATAAAAACTATAATAGCATTTAATAGAAGAATAGGGCTACAATACGGGAATGATACTTGAAAAATAACTTTTCCTATTATTCCATCAGAGAACCAAACATATGAAGTAACAAAAACAATATTAATAATTATAAGCAGTAACAACAACATGGTAGACGAAATTTTGTACCACTTAGTTTTATAGTGCTGTAACGTGTCTCCCAAGACATACAGCAGTAAGAAATTCGTTAAATTTTTCCCACCAGATAAAGTAGTATCCCCTTCTGAGGTACCGACCCATACAGCGATAAATACTAAAACTAACAATATGTACAATCTATTCTTTATAGAAATACCATTTAGATACGTATTAATAACAGGGGAAAATAAATACAAGAATATATAACATCTAAAAAACCAATATCTTGGATACGAAACTACCATAAAATCCTTAATAATATGCAAAACACCTTGGTCTGTCGAAACATCTACAAATAAAGCTAATGGAAGCCAATAGACTACAATTATCGATAATACTCTTAAAAAGCCCTTAAGTGATGCTTTAATCCCGAAATAGCCACTTATAAGGACAAACAATAGTACCCCTATGTGTAGAGGAATCTGTATTCCTTTATATATTGGATATTCTTCCTGTAAAGGCAATGAATAGTCCATAAACATATGATAGAATACTATTATCCATATCGAAACAATGCGTAATAATTCTATCTGACTCTCTCTATCTTTATAACTTAATATTGACATCGTTGTGAATAACTTTATGCTTGTTTTCATTAGTGTCCCATAAAAATTAGGGACTGGTTAAACATTAGATAAAACTGGCTCATTAAAGCCGAGAAGTTCTTTGTCATATCGAAATTTGGTTTTGTCGAAGAGGTCTTTTAAGTGCGTTTTGTCAGTCAGCGAAATGCTCAGAATCTACAAGATTTCATAAATACTTCTGTCGAGTTGCATACCGTGTTTGACGATTGAAACAAGCAAGTAAGTACTAATGGCAATATAGATTTGTATCCCCACAGCGTTCTCTGTAGTGCCCCAAAACTTCTTTATCTTGAGATGCTGATTGAGCCATTTGAAGAACAGTTCTATCTGCCAGCGATTCTTGTAGAGTTCGGCAACAACAAGCGAATAAATGCTGGTTGCATTCGTAAGAAACTCAAACTCTCGATCTTACTCCGCATCGTAATAACGCACAAGCCTTAATTGCTTTGGATAGTCATTTGAAGACTTGTAAGTGGTAAATTCAATTGCACAATTCAAAAGTACATTTTAGGTAGTCGGCGTTTCCATTTGATGGTTTTACATTGTAGATTTTTCTTTGCTCGGACTACGAAATAGACACCTATTTGATTTATGCTAAACAATTGTGAAAACTTGTTGTATGCTCGATTAAAGATATAGTAAGAGCCTGTTTCACAGGGGATTTCACCCATTGCTTTGGAGTCGTGTATCGATGCTGTGGTTATATGAAAGAATGTAGGGATTTTGGGGACTACATCATATAATGTATGTACCTTGATACCGTCTCCTTTAGAAACTTTGCCCTCCAGAAGACCTCCAAATAGAGGTCGATTGTCGTAGAATCGAAAGCATAGACATTGCCACCAAGTTGGAAGGTGTCTGTTGAGTATCGCTTTCTTACATCACCAACGAGATAGTAGGCATACTCCGCAAAGATGAGATAGTTCCTACCTTGATTTGCTCGTGCCAGAGATGATTTAGATATATTCTTACCCATACCCAAGTGGTAATATTTGGAGTGATGAGCTTCGAAAGCGACAATCAAATCCCGCAGACTTTCACGATTGGCAAGTTGTCCAAACATCATTGCAAGAAACTGATTCCAGCAGGTCAGGTGCTTTCCGTTGTACTTGGCAACGATGCGATTAAACTTACTTCTACCAAGAAAAGCGACTAACTGAGCAAAAACAAATTTGTCTGAAAACATATACGGCTATCATTAAATCATCGCAAAGTTAAATTTTCAAGTCTATTCGCGTTAAAATCTCTGCAACCAAATATATTTCAATGATTTCAAAGAACATTCCCCAATTTTAATGGGACAGTAGTGACTTGTTTTTTAAATTGACATAATTGAATCTGCATAGCCATATCTTATACGCCACTTGTTGACATCCATAATGTCTTTCTGATTGCTCTTAAGATCCTTAAATGCTATTTCAAAGTGATCATTTTCAACAAAACCATTTTTAGATAGATGTGTTTGAATATTAATATCCTGCGTTAATACTTTTATTTCATCCACATCCTTGTTAAAACTATTCAACGCCAAAAGAATTAAATCATACTCCGTTATCTGCTGACCTTTTATTCCCCACTCAACAATCCTACCTACGTTCTTATTATCTCTTTTTCTTTCTGTTACCATGAAAAATGCAATTGGCTCACTAATTTTATAAACAATATAGAAACCTTGACGATTTGGAGACTCTGAATGATAAGAATTATCCAAATTCCATTGCAACCACTTTCTATCATGAACTTCCATGAAATCATATTTAGAATCTAAAACAATTTCATCAACCCAATGTGGTACTTCTGACACTTCTTCGACTCGATAGAGACTACAAAGTTTATGAGAAGTCCTATATAGCGAGAAATATTTTAATTTCAAGATAAAGTCTAGAATCCATCCAAGCCCTTTACTTAGGCATAATGGAAACCCTCTATTAATAAACGCATAAGTATTATGTCTCCTCAGGCTAAAAATCGGGAATGACAAAACTGTATATTTGAGAACTTTATACAAAGGGATGACCATATTAGACAATCCTGCACTCAAACAAAACACTTCACTCTTATCTCTTACTTTATCAAGCATCAATTCTGCACCCAAACCGTATTGACGGTAATCCTCTTGAACAAATAAAGAAGAACCTGAACTTGCCGGAAACGTATTTTGTTTAATACGGACCTGAGTAGTAAAGTTCATACTACGTGCTACAATAACATTGTCATTAACATATAGTCTTATAAAAGGTTTACTACGATCAAGCAAGTTGGGATTGTTATAAAAGGCTTTTTTTCTATCTTCACTCAGAGCATACGACAACACCCCGTAACTATCGTCATAAATAGGTAATTCATTTTGAATATCATTGTATGATAATATTACTTTCTTTAAATTCATAAATTATAATCTTATCGTTAAATGTCTATAAATTATTAGATATTATCCTAATATATTTTTTTTAACTATGCGACAAGTATCAGATTAGTATTAGGCTATCTATTCTGAATCTTGATGGTTAGACTATAATATCTAAATTTTAAATAAAAAATCTATACCATTATAAGTATTGAAAACAAAACATCTCTATGGGATAAAAGACTTTATTTTTCGATACTTTTCTATACCAAATAGATCCCTATAAGTAACTTTAAAAATCCAACAAAGACTGTAAAATGTTATTACATAAATCATTAAAGCAATAAATAATAAATAAAATTCGTTCAATAAATTATACTGCAGAACGACAAATAAAGGCAGGAATGATGATACTACAGACAAAATAAACACCCTGCCTATTTCATTATGAGGTATGGACTCTTTAAAAGACAGTGACATTTCTTTACATACAACAATAAATTGTGCGATAATCTTTGTAATACTTAATAATATATATACTATCTCTAACAATATCGCTGAACCATTCAACTTTACCACGACAAAACCAATAGGGATAAACAATATTGCCATTGTCATGTGTATATAGGAATAAATTTTTGTCTTCCCCAAAGCAATCATTATTGGGTAAAACGGAATAACTGCAAACAAAGCTTCAAAACTTTTTATGCTAAAAAAAGCTGCAGAACCGCTATACTGTTTACCGTAAAGACAAGTCATAATTAAAGAAGAGTAAACAATACAAAAAATAGTCATCGGATAAATTGTCTTTACGGTTTTCTTTATCGCAGTAGTCCAGATAATCGCAATATCTTGTTTTCTATTTTTGACCATTCCAGAGAAAACTGGCAATAAAACAATAGCGACGGAATTAATAACCATTGTCGTTAAAGGAAATTCCATCCACCCATTTGAGAAAACGGCAAATTCCTCAACGCCATAATAGCGACTAATAAAAAACTGATTAGTTGATTGTGTTATCATTATCCATAATGAGGATAAAAATAAAGGTATGGAGAAAGTTAAAATCTGTCTATATGTTAATTGAGATTTTTCCAGAGATATTTTTTTTACAGGTAAGTCCTTTAAATAAAGATATAAAATAAAAGATAGCGAGGATGCTATAACGAAACCTTTTATAGCTTCAATATAATTACATTTGAATATTATTACAGGAACTACCATGCATAATAAAGTGAAAAACTTTGTGGCTATTGTAAAAATAGCGTACAACTGAGTTTTTTTATATGATGCAAGTATTCCCTCTAAGCCCATAACAGGTAATAAGAACAATGGTGTTGGAGAAAACCATTTTAAGGCTAATTCTAAGTCAGGATTTTTTAAAAGACATGCTATAGAATATGAAAAGAAATATAAGAAAAGTGAAAATACAAATCCTAATAGAATAAACAATCTCGTAATTTTTTTTGTAACGTCCTTTGATTCCGCCAAACTGACTCGCGGTATGAAATAAGAATATGCTCTTGGCAACCCCAAAGTAAAAACCGTTAGTAATGTACTGTATACGAACATTACTTGTTTATATGTACCATAGTCTGCTTTATCAAAGAAACGACTAAGAATCATTGGACTCACTATTGCTATTGCATATGCACAAAACTGTCCAATTGCAACCCACATTACTTGTCCTGAGTTAGTTGAAGAATTCATAGGGAGGCAGTGTAAACTAAACTGTGTAAGGTTATATTTTAGAGTTGTTAATACCTCAAAACGGCTCTAGCAAGTTATAAAATTTATCAAAAAGTTCCAATTAATAGTGGTTGTCAAACTAAGATTTTGGATTTATCTAGGAATAGTATTGCAAGTTGTTGAGCCGCTTGTCCCCAGTTCCGAACTAGCTGAGTCACTTCTCTCGTATTCTCGTAAAGGCAAGATATACCAGTTTTCCAATGCTATATCGGATGTAAATACACCCCTGTTCTTGGTCGCCTTACGAAGTAGGCGATGATAGTCTTCCACGGTATTGGTCGTATAAATAATGCGTCTGATATGCTGTGAGTTCTGGAAGTAGGCACTAAGACGTTCCCTGTTGTCACGCTAACATTTGATGACAATTAGATAGTCTTCGCCCCACTTGGGTTTGATGTCGTCAAGTGCATTTTCGGAAGCATTTTATAGACTGCCTAATACACAAGTTGGAGGTCTTTCATAAACTCCTTCTGATTCTTGCTGGCTACAATACTTGATAGAATCGCGTATCTGATGCACGATGCAGAGTTGCACGGGTGTCTCAGGTAAAACGCTTGCAATGGCATCAGGGAACCCTTGAGACCATCCTCGCAAGCGATGAGCATATCCTGAACGCCTCTGTTCTGAAGATCGGCAAGTACATTAAGCCAGAAATTGGCAAGTTCGCATTTGGAGATATACATGCCTAAAAGCTCTATTCTTCCTTCTGTAGTAAGTGTAAGGACATTATAGATGACACGTGTCACAGACCTGTTCTTCTCATCCATTACCTTGTAATGTACAGCATCGAGCCTAACTATGGGGTAAACGCGGTCCAAAACTCGATTTCCCCAGTTCTGAATCTCTGAGAGAACGCAATCCGCGGTTCTGCTGATAGTCTCTGCCGAGATGCGGTTGCCGAACTCA
>JAEIGA010006367.1_pt1 | contig 17975 bp, 19 predicted proteins | sample 9270691 | NCBI WGS metagenome assembly JAEIGA01 (sample SAMN17057246, study PRJNA624740) | gut metagenome | biome: biome; isolation source: fecal sample | host: Bos grunniens | place: China: Xizang | collected 2019
GACGCTTCTCTGATATAAATTAATACTGGTGTATTCTTATTTCTTCAATACTTCGTCAGCTTTTGACTGAGGAAGGATCTCCTCTGCGAACATGTAAGCGCCGGTCTTGGGTGATTTTACCATCTTAACCACCTTAACAAACTTTTCTTTGTTACCGGTCTGAAGTGTTGCGACTGCTTTCTTTGCCATGGTCTATAATTACTTAATTTCTTTGTGAACTGTTACCTTCTTCAAATAAGGATTGTATTTTTTCAACTCCAAACGCTCAGTTGTGTTTTTACGGTTCTTCGTTGTGATGTAACGAGACATTCCGGGAACACCACTGTTTTTCTGCTCTGTACATTCAAGAATTACCTGAACGCGGTTTCCTTTAACTTTCTTAGCCATAATCTTTTCTCCTTATTACTTTTAAGCGTCAAGTACTTTAATATCTTTCCATGCTACATAGCCTTTGCTTACAGCATCTTTCAAAGCTGCATCAAGACCTACACGGTTGATAATTCTTAACCCCGCTGCACTCACGCGCAACTGAATCCAACAATCTTCTTCTACATAGAAGAACTTCTTAATGAACAAGTTCACATTGAAAAGACGCTTTGTTCTTCTCAAAGAGTGTGATACATTGTTGCCCACCATGGCTTTTTTACCGGTGATTTGACAAATTTTAGACATTGCTATATTATTTTTTTTGTTTAATTCTATGGATGCTCCACTCTAACAGGGTGCAAAATTACTACTTTTGCCGCAATCTTGCAAACAAAAGAGTGATTATTTTGCGTTTTTTCGTAAATCATTAATTGTCACCAAGTAAACTTAGCAACGTTTCAAGTGCAATTTGTATGGTTGCCTTGATATTTGCATCCCGTCCGTTGTCGTCAAGTCTCAACAGACGGGTATGAACCTTTCCGTTGGCAAGGACTGCCAGCCATACGGTGCCGACAGGTTTTTCGGCTGTTCCTCCGCCGGGTCCGGCAACTCCCGATGTTGCAATGGCGCACTCTGTCTGCATCAACTTCGCAACGCCAGTTGTCATTTGTCGTACCGTTGCTTCGCTGACAGCGCCCTCGTGCTGCAGTGTGGTTTCTGATACTGACAGTATTGAACTTTTAACCTCGTTTGCGTAGGCAACAATTCCTCCTTTGAATATATCGGAACTGCCCGGTACCGAGGTTATTGCTGCTGCTATTCCTCCGCCTGTGCAACTCTCGGCAGTGGAGAGTGTCAGCCCCTTTGTTCGCAGTTTGTCGTTTATCTCTTGTGCAAGCTGCTTTGTTTTCATACCTTATATATATATTAAAGGGTAGTGCGTGTGAATGCTGGCTTATCCATACTGCAAAAATCTCCTTCGAGGTATTTGTAATATCCGACAAGGCCTATCATGGCAGCATTGTCGGTGGTAAATCCGAATTTGGGAATGAATATATCCCATTTGTATCGTCGTGAATAGTCGGCATATGCAGCACGTAGCGCAGTGTTTGCCGATACACCTCCCGACAGTGCTATACGTTTTATTTTCAGCGCCTTTGAAGCTTTGTATAGCTTGTCCATAAGAACTTCTACTACGGTTGCTTCAAACGAGGCGGCAAGGTCGTTCTTGTGTTTTTCAATGTAATTTTCGTCCTCGGTTATCAGTTTGCGCAGTGTGTAGAGAAACGAGGTTTTCAGTCCGCTGAAACTGTAATCGAATCCGGGGATGTGTGGCTTGCTGAATGTGTAGGCTTTGGGGTCGCCTTCGCGTGCCAGACGGTCGATAATGGGGCCGCCGGGGTAGCCAAATCCCATGATTTTTGCGCATTTGTCGATGGCTTCGCCTGCTGCGTCATCTATTGTCTGTCCTACAATTTCCATATCCTTGTAGCTGTTGACCTTTACAATCTGCGAATTGCCTCCCGACACCATCAGACACAGAAAAGGAAACTCGGGTGCCTGGTGTTCCACGCCCTCTTCCTTGATGAAGTGAGCAAGTATGTGACCCTGAAGATGGTTTACCTCCACCATGGGGATTCCCAGCGAAGCTGCAAGCCCCTTGGCAAATGAAACGCCCACCAGCAACGAACCCATCAGTCCGGGACCACGGGTGAAGGCTATGGCGCTGAGCTGGTTGCGGCTGATGCCTGCTTTTTTCAGTGCGGCGTCGACTACCGGGACAATATTCTGCTCGTGGGCTCGCGATGCAAGTTCGGGTACAACGCCGCCATACTGTTCGTGTATAGCCTGGCTGGCAGTTACATTTGAAAGCATCGTGTCGCCGCGCATTACAGCTGCCGATGTGTCGTCGCATGACGACTCTATCGCCAAAATGTATATCTCCTTGTTGTTCTCTTTTTGTGCTGTCATACTTTTGTGTCGCAAAAATCGTTTACAAAAGTACAATTTAATTTCATATTTCAGAAGCTTATTAGTAATTTTACAACGATAAAGTTTAAAGGTCGATGATTCGCATTGAGCAATATAACAGCGGTGGTGAGCTGCCGGTGCTGATGCCCGGTATATTTTTTCACTCGGCGGAATTTTTCCGAATACTCGAAATCTCTTCGGGTATAAAGCCTGTGATGCTTGTGGCATACGATGGCGCCGAGGAAAAGGGACATTTGCTGTTGATGCTCAAACGCGATTTTCGTATAATACCTCCCGGCTTTTTTAATTGGTGCTCGATTTACAGTGAGGGGGTCTATGCAGCTGATTGCAAGGACTATAACGAGATTTTTTCGCTCTTTGTCAAGCATTTGCTGAAAATGCTCGATATACGCTATTTCTTTGTAGAGGCGCGTTACATAGCCGATTCCCGTATGACGTACCGCACCTTCAGTCGATTCAATTTTGTGCCGCGTCACGACCTGCGTATATATATATCGTTGCATAGCCGTCCTCCCGAACAGCGCCTGTCGCGCGCCTATCACACTCACATCCGCCAGGCTACTGCCCGTGGCGTAACCTTTGGCCGCGTTACCGACAAAAATGAGATTGATAAGGGGCTGAAAATACTGAAAAAATATTATGCCTCAAAAATAGACAGGTATCTGGCGCCGACCAGGTTGCTTGCTGCCATGCTCGAAAATAATGAAGCAGGCGAGCCCGATGTAAGAATGTTTGCCGTTTACAACAAGGAACAAAAGATGATTGGTTGTTCCATCTGTCTTTATACTCAGGAGAGGGCAATCATGCTCTACAGTTGTGGATTGCGTAAAAGTTATCCATTGCTCTATCCGGGAATAATGTCGGTGTGGGTGGCAATAAAGGATGCGCATGCCCGCGGAATTGCCCATTTTGAATTTTCAGTGTCGGGCGCTCCACTGAAACAAAAGACCGGTTATCGCAATTTTCTGCTGAATTTCGGTGGAAAGCAGGTGAGCACACTCCGATGGGTTAGATACAGATGGGACTGGTTGAATAAAATGTTGCGCAAAATATACGTTTAGGACAATATTTGCGTTATAAAAAATAAGCGGACAATTATCCGATGCAATAATAATGAAATTTCGCACATACCTATTATATATAATATTTACACTGTTTGCCGTGGCTGCCGCATCTGCGCAGAAGGTAACCATCAAGGGTGTGGTTACAGATATGCAGGGTGCTCCCATCGAGATTGCCAATGTGCATGTTGTAGGTCAGGCTGCAGGTGCCATCACCGACCTTAAAGGCCGATACATATTTACTTGCGACAGTAGCGACAGTCTTGTCGTTGCCTATTCGATGATAGGCTACCAGACGCGTAAAAAGGTTCTTCGCAGCCCCAAAGATACTGTTACGCTGAATGTAAAACTTCCTGCCGAGGATTATACTCTGACGGGTGTGGAGATTGTTGATGAGCAGCGTCAGTTGGGTGGAACTCAGCAGATAAAGACCCCCAAGCAGATGCGTCTGATGCCTGATGCCAGTGGCAATGGGGTGGAGTCGCTCATTGCTACTCAGGCCGGTGTAAGCTCGCACAACGAAATGAGTTCGCAGTATAATGTGCGTGGTGGTAATTTCGACGAAAACAGTGTCTATGTTAACGGCATTGAAATATATCGTCCGCTGTTGGTTCGCGCAGGCCAGCAAGAGGGACTAAGTTTTCTCAATCCGGACATGGTGGGCTCGATAGCCTTCTCCACCGGAGGCTTCGAGGCAAAATATGGCGATAAAATGGCATCGGTGCTTGATATTACCTATCGCAAACCGCAGGAGTTTGAGAGTACGGTGGCTGCCAGTCTGTTGGGTGCAAGTGCATATGTGGGAGCGGGAAACTCCAAAATAAGCTTCTCTAACTCTTTGCGTTACAAGACTAACAGCTATCTGCTCGGTTCGTTGGATACCAAAGGCGAGTATGATCCGAACTTTCTTGATTATCAGGCTTTTCTCGACTGGCGCATAACTCCTCATCTTAATGCAAGTTTCATTGGAAATATATCTCGTAACAGATATAATTTCACTCCCTCGGACCGTACCACAAACTTTGGTACCATGGAGGATGTGAAGGAATTTAAAGTCTATTTTGGAGGCTGGGAGCATGATCTGTTTCGTACAATGTTTGGCTCTGCCTCTCTCAATTACACGCCCAATGAGTATAATCAGGTGTCGCTGCTTGCTTCTCTGTTCAGTTCGCGCGAGGAGGAGACGTACGACATTATTGGGCAGTATTGGATAAACGATGTGGATGCCGAAGAGAATATAGCAGTGGGCAGTTACATGGAACATGCACGCAACTATCTTGATGCCGATGTACGGACGTTGGCATTGAAGGGTATGCACTTCAAGGGCAATCACGACCTGCGCTGGGGTATTGAATGGAAAAATGAGCAGATAAAGGAGAATCAACGTGAATGGGAAATGCGCGACTCGGCAGGATATAATCTGCCTTATGGCGGCAACGACCTGGAAATGATATACAGCCTGCGTTCAAACACTTCGACAAGCAGCAACCGCTACTCGGCATATTTGCAGGATACGTACAAGTGGAAGAGCTCTTTGGGACTTATTGCAGTGAATGGCGGATTGAGACTCTCTTATTGGGACTGGAATAATGAAATACTTGTGTCGCCCCGTGCATCCGTTGGACTCGTTCCGGAATTCGATGATAATATGACGCTGCGTTTTGCCACGGGTATTTATTATCAGGCACCTTTCTACAAGGAGTTTCGCGATACGGTAAATGTCAATGGTATCGGCACGGTGCGTCTTAACGACAATATAAAGTCGCCCCGTTCGCTCCATCTGGTGCTAGGCTGCGACTACAAGTTCAAAATGCTGGGACGTCCGTTTAAGTTTACAGCCGAGGCCTATTACAAAAAACTCGACAACATAATCCCATACAATGTGGACAATGTCCGAGTGGTGTATTATGGCGAAAATTGCGCTAAGGGATATGCTACGGGAATAGACTTTAAACTGTTCGGTGAATTTGTTCCAGGTACAGACTCGTGGATAACTTTCTCGGTGATGGAGACAAAAGAGAAAATCAATGGCGGCGAGTGGCTGCCACGTCCCACCGACCAGACATTTAATGCGTCGATATACTTTACAGACTACTTCCCCGGTACCGATCGCTGGAAAATGAATCTTCGCGGTGTCTATGCCGACGGATTGCCTTTCGGCCCTCCTCATAGCGGACGCGAAAAGCATATATTCCGCGCTCCTGCCTACAAGCGCATCGACCTTGGAATGTCCTATCGCCTGCTCGATAACGAGGACTACATATATCGTACAGGGGTATATCGCTACATCCGCAATATCTGGTTAGGTGTCGATGCCCTTAACCTGCTTGATATAAACAATGTAAATTCATATTACTGGGTGTCTGATATATACAATCAGAGCTATGCAGTGCCTAACTATCTGACGAGCAGGCAGCTGAATGTCAGGGTGCTGATAGAATTGTAGCCTTTTGGCACAAAGAATCGACCCTATTGTTGCAATTCAAAAATTTATCCGCTATATTTGTTCCAACTTTGTGAAACAGAGCAGGGACAAATGTGCCTTGCTCGCAATTGTATTGGATATGAAAATATCAAGAATTGAGCATCTTGGCATTGCCGTTCCCAGCATCGAGGAGGCATTGCCCTATTATGAAAATGTTCTCGGCTTCACATGTTACAATATTGAAACAGTCGAAGAACAGAAGGTGAGAACTGCATTTCTGAAAGTAGGTGAAACAAAAATAGAACTTCTCGAACCTACATCCTCCGAAAGTACAATAGCTAAATTCCTGGAGACACGCGGGCAGGGCATACATCACATAGCGTATGCTGTGGAAGATGATGTAAAAGAGGCGCTTGCCGAATGTGAAGAAAAGGGAGTGCGTACAATAGACAAAGCTCCGCGTGGCGGAGCCGAGGGGCTTAGCATAGCCTTCCTGCACCCGAAGTCTACACAGGGAGTGCTGACAGAACTTTGCGAAGAGAAAAAATAGGAATCATATAAATGGTTATAGTGTGGTGCATCCTGTTTTGTCGTTTATGTTGCGGCACTGCGGATGCTTCGCGTAAACATTCAAAGAGATAGAACAATGAGCAAACAATTCGAAAAAATAAAACAGCTGGTCGAACTGCGTGCCAAGGCGCGTCTGGGCGGCGGCGAGAAAGCCATAGAGAAACAGCACGAACGTGGGAAATATACAGCACGCGAACGCATAGAAATGCTGCTCGACAAGGGTAGCTTCGAGGAAACTGATATGTTTGTCACCCATCGCTGTACCAATTTCGGACAGGAAAAGAAGAGTTTCCTCGGTGACGGTATTGTGACCGGTTGCGGAACCATCGACGGTCGTCTTGTGTATGTCTTTGCACAGGACTTTACGGTGTTTGGTGGCTCGCTTTCCGAAACTATGGCGCAGAAAATATGCAAGATAATGGATATGGCCATGAAAATGGGCGCTCCTGTCATCGGTATTAACGACAGTGGTGGCGCGCGCATACAGGAGGGTATAAACTCGCTTGCAGGCTTTGCCGAAATATTCGAACGCAATATTCTTGCTTCAGGTGTGATTCCACAGATTTCGGGAATATTCGGTCCCTGTGCAGGTGGTGCAGTTTACTCTCCGGCCCTCACCGATTTTACTCTGATGACTGAGGGAACGTCATACATGTTCCTCACCGGCCCCAAGGTTGTAAAGACTGTTCTTGGCGAGCAGGTTACACAGGAGGAATTGGGCGGTGCCAGTGTGCATGCAAGCAAGTCAGGAGTTACTCATTTTACTGCGGCAACCGAAGAGGAGGGTATGATGCTTATCCGTAAGTTGCTCAGCTACATACCTCAGAACAACCGCGAGGTTACGCCTGCGCAGCCTTGCGACGACCCCATCAATCGCAAGAGTGACCTTCTGAACGAAATAATTCCCGACAATCCCAATCAGGCATACGATATGTATAATGTTATCGGCGAAATTGTCGATAACGGGGAATTCCTCGAGGTACATCGTGACTATGCTCAGAATATCATCGTTGGTTTTGCACGAATGAATGGACAGTCAGTGGGTATTGTTGCCAACCAGCCTTGTCGCTACGCAGGAGTGCTCGATTGCAATGCTTCGCGCAAGGGAGCGCGTTTCGTTCGTTTCTGCGACGCATTTAATATTCCACTTGTGACATTGGTCGATGTTCCGGGATTCCTTCCCGGAACCGCGCAGGAGTACAATGCGGTAATTCTTCATGGCGCAAAGCTTCTTTATGCTTATGGTGAGGCTACTGTCCCCAAGGTGACAGTGACGTTGCGTAAGTCATATGGTGGTTCGCATATAGTTATGGCATGCAAGCAGTTGCGCGCCGATGTGAACTATGCGTGGCCCAGTGCGGAGATTGCAGTGATGGGCGCTGCCGGCGCTGCCGAGGTCCTTTACGCAAAAGAGATAAAGGCAGCCGAGGATCCCAGAGCTCTTCAGGCCGAAAAAGAGGCAGAGTACAACGAACTGTTTGCCAACCCCTACCAGGCTGCGAAGTATGGATATATCGACGATGTTATCGAACCTCGCAATACCCGTTTCCGCGTCATACGCGCATTGGCGCAGCTTGAGAGCAAACGTCAGGGACTTCCCCAGAAGAAACATGGTAACATCCCCCTCTAAAACAGAATATTATGGAAGAGAAAAACAAGAATATAGACAATGCTGTGGTTGCGGCTATCTCTATGGCACTCAGCGCCTATTGTGGCGACAATGTTCACGACGAAGAGAGTGGCATCCTCACCATTACATACGTGAACAAGAACTGGAACAATTTCAATTAAGCAAAAAGTGTGATATTATGAAAGAGTACAAATACAAGATAAACGGCGAAGAATATAATGTTGTGATAAATGAAGTGGCTGATACAACTGCTCAGGTTGAGGTGAATGGCACAGCCTACACAGTGGAGTGGGAAAAACCAGCTGCGCCCAAGCCTGTGGTTGTTGCAAAGCCTGCTGCACCTGCAGCTAAGCCTGTTGCTCCCGCTGCACAGGCGGCACCTGCTGCGACTCCTGCTGCAGGTGCGTATGCCATAAAGACTCCTCTTCCTGGAGTCATCATAGATGTCAAGGTGAATGTGGGTGACACTGTGGCAAAGGGACAGACTGTGGCAATACTCGAAGCCATGAAAATGGAAAACAATATCAACTGCGATCGCGATGGTAAGGTTGTTTCAATTGCTGTAAGCAAGGGAGAAACTGTTGCTGATGGCGCAGTGCTTATAACCCTCGAATAAACTAATATAAATAATCTCTATTTTCGCCCCGCAATGCCTTGCGGGGCGAAAATGTAATAATATTTTTTGTATGAAAAGAGAAATGACCATTCTTCTTGCCATTGTGCTAATGTTTGTTGCATTTCCTGCAATTTCACAAGTTAATGAAAAGCCTTTCGTAGTTCCCGAATTGCGTGAGTGGAAGGGCGGTGAAGGAAATTTTGTTCCTTCTGAGACTATGCGCATCGTCTATCCCGAAAAGAGTGAAGCGCTTAAAAAGACAGCCTTTCAGTTTGCAAAGGACTACTATGCAATGTTCAATGCAGAGCCTGAGGTTGTGACTGGAAAAGCTAAAAAGGGTGACATCGTGCTTGCACTCAAAAAGGACAAAACTCTTGGCGCAGAGGGCTATACAATAAAAATCGGCGACAAGGTTGAGGTCGCAGCTCCCACCGCCGAAGGTCTTTTCTGGGCTACTCGTACGTTGCTGCAAATATCAGAGCAGAACAGCGGACAGGCATTGCCCAAGGGTGTCATTCGTGATTACCCCGACTATGGCTTGCGCGGCTTTATGCTCGACTGCGGACGTAAATATATTCCCATGCACTTTGTGCGTGAATATGTTAAGTTTATGTCGTATTACAAGATGAATACTTTGCAGATTCACCTCAATGACAACGGCTTTAAACAATATTTCGAGAATGATTGGAGCAAGACTCCTGCTGCCTTCCGCTTGGAGAGCGAATATTTCCCCGGTCTTACGGCTCGTGATGGCTATTATACAAAACAGGAGTTCCGCGAACTTCAGATGCTGGCTGACAGCCTGGGCGTTGAAATAATCCCCGAAATTGATGCTCCTGCTCACTCGCTTGCCTTTACTCATTATCGTCCTTCGCTCGGCAGCGACGAGTATGGAATGGATCACCTCGACCTCTTCAAGAATGAGACATATACATTTCTCGACTCGCTTTACGATGAGTATCTGGGCGGTGATAATCCGGTGTTTATGGGCAAACGCGTACACATAGGTACCGACGAGTACTCGAATCGCAAAAAGGATGTTGTTGAGAAGTTCCGTTACTTTACAGACTACTACATAAAAAAGATTGAGAGCTACGGCAAGCAGGCGTGTGTATGGGGAGCGCTGACCCATGCTAAGGGTGATACACCTGTGAAGTCTGAAAATGTGCTGATGCACGCATGGTACAACGGATATGCCGATCCTACAGAAATGATTAAACAGGGCTACGATCTTGTAAGCATCCCCGATGGATACCTTTACATTGTACCGGCAGCCGGCTATTACTACGATTTTCTGAATTGCAAGTTCCTTTACGAGAACTGGACTCCCGCTCAGATAGGTAATCAGAAATTCGAGGAGCGCCATCCTCAGATAAAGGGAGGTATGTTTGCTGTCTGGAATGACCATGCAGGTAATGGTATTAGTATTAAGGATATACATTATCGCGTTTATCCTGCAATGCAGACACTTGCGGTGAAGATGTGGACAGGCGCAAAGCCTCAGATGGCATACGACGCATTTGATAAGGCGCGCCTTGCTCTCAGTGATGCTCCCGGTGTGAAGATTGCAGGTCGTTTCAAGGGCGGCAACCGCGATATTCTGAAACTGGCAACACTTAAACCCGGCACAATCACCGACATCGAAGAGATTGGTTTTGCCTACACTGTCAGCTTTGATATTACTGCAGTAAAGGAACAGTCAGGAACAGAACTCTTCCGCAGCCGCGATGCTGTGTTCTATCTCTGTGATCCCATTTCGGGAATGATGGGTTTTGCCCGTGACGGCTATCTCAATAATTTCAACTTCCGTCTTTTCCCCGGCGAAAAGGCTCACATTGAAATCAGTGGCGACCAGTATACCACCAGCCTCTATGTCAATGGAAAGTTGGTCGAGAAGATGAATCGTCAGACTAAATTGTTCAACGATAAAGGCAAGGATAAGATGTATTATGTCCGCACTCTTGCATTCCCGTTGGCAAAAGCAGGAAATTTCAATAGTAAAATAACCAATTTCAAGGTTGTGAACTATTGCAAGTGACGTCCCCGGCTATTTGACATGTCTGTGATTCAAGTATGAAATAGTTGCTTGTTATAAAAACTATTGTTAACTTTGTAGTGTTAATAGAAATAAATAATAAAACATAAATATATGTCAGCATTCAAAGACAAAGTCCTGTTGATTACAGGAGGTACAGGCTCTTTCGGTAACGCAGTGTTGCGCCGTTTTCTCGATAGCGATATTAAAGAGATTCGCATTTTCAGTCGCGACGAGAAAAAACAGGATGATATGCGCCATGCGCTTCAGAATCCCAAGGTAAAGTTCTACATCGGTAATGTGCGTAATCGTGAGTCTGTAGATGTTGCTATGCGTGGTGTTGATTATGTATTTGCCGCTGCAGCTTTGAAGCAGGTTCCTTCGTGTGAGTTTTTCCCCATGGAGGCAACCATGACAAACGTCATCGGTACACACAATGTGCTGTTGTCGGCTATCGAACATGGAGTGAAGAACGTGGTTGTTCTCTCTACAGATAAGGCAGCATACCCCATCAATGCAATGGGTATTTCAAAGGCTTTGATGGAGAAGGTCGCAACTGCTAAAGGTCGCGAGCTCGGTCAGAATGCTAAAACAACAATCTGTTGTACACGTTACGGAAATGTAATGGCAAGCCGTGGCTCTGTAATTCCTCTCTGGGTAGAGCAGATGGAGCAGGGTAAGCCCATTACCATCACCGACCCCAATATGACACGCTTTATGATGACACTCGACGACGCTGTCGACCTCGTTATCTATGCGTTCACTCATGGCGAGAATGGCGACCTCTTTGTACAGAAAGCTCCTGCGGCTACCCTTGTTACATTGGCAGAGGCATTGAAACAAACATATGCTCAGGTTAATCCCAAATATGGCGAGACAGAGGTTAAGGTTATTGGAACACGTCATGGCGAGAAACTTTATGAAACTCTTGTTACACGCGAGGAGATGGCAAAGGCCATAGATATGGGCGATTACTATCGTATTCCTTGCGACACACGCGACCTCAACTACGATAAGTTCTTTACAGATGGTAACGAAGAAATTTCCAAGATTGAGGATTATCACAGCCACAATACCCGCCGACTTGATGTTGAGGGCATGAAGGAACTGTTGCTGAAGTTGCGCTTCATTCGCGAAGACTTAGGATTGCAACCACGCTCAAAAGCTAAGGAAATCCGTAGCGAATAAGATTTTTGATAAACAGATAAGGATATACATATCTCTTTTACGGGGGTATGTATATCTCGTATAATAATCTATGCTTCTAAAACCACTGATTATGAATATAGATAAAAAAGTTTTGGACGAACTTACGGCAAAAGCAAAGGCTTGTGAAAGGCTGAGAATGAATTATGACCTTCGTACTTCGTTAAGCGACACATCGCAGCGCATGCTCAATGCTCTTGAACCCGGAACGATGGTTCCGGTACACCGCCATCGTTCAACCACAGAAACAGTGATAATCATTCGCGGCAAGGTTAAAGAGATACTTTTCAACGAGGCAGGCGAGGTTGTCGAAGAGGTATTGATGGAGGTTGGTGGTGATTGCCCGGTATTGCAGATACCTGCCGGACAATGGCACAGCATCGAGGCTCTCGAAGAGGGAACTGTTATCTTCGAAGCTAAGGATGGTGCTTTTTCTCCATTGAGCGAAGAGGATATCAGATAATCCTTCGGGATGTTTCTCTTAAATAAATCGTGATAATCTGAGTTATTATATATACGCATGAAAATATTGGTAACAGGCGCCAAAGGCTTTGTAGGTAAGAACCTCGTTTCTCAACTACGCAATATAAACGAGGGCAAGGCTAACTGGTACAAAATATCTGGTGAGGAGTTGCAGGTATACGAGTATGACGTAGACAGCGACCCTGCCGAGCTTGAAGTCTATTGCAAGAACGCAGATTTTGTGTTCAACCTTGCAGGAGTCAATCGTCCTCAAGACCCTAAAGAGTTTATGGAGGGCAATTTTGGTTTTGCATCAACCCTGCTGAACACTCTGAAAAAGTATGGCAATAATTGCCCTGTGATGATAAGCTCATCTATTCAGGCTGAACTTGACAATCCTTACGGCGAGAGCAAACGTGCCGGCGAACAGCTGATGTTCGACTACTCAGCGGAGACCGGTGCCAAGGTGCTTGTCTATCGTTATCCCAATCTCTTTGGCAAATGGTGTCGCCCCAACTACAACAGCGCAGTTGCAACCTTCTGCAACAACATAGCCAACGATCTGCCCATTCAGGTTAACGACCCCAATGTGCAGATGCGTCTTTGCTACATCGATGACGTTGTTGACGAACTTATTGCAGCGCTTGCAGGCGAAGAGCATCGTGACGGACATTATTGCTATGTCCCCGTAGTTCATTCAGTGAAATTGGGCGAGATAGTCGACCTACTCAACAAGTTCAAGACAATGCCTCAGACACTTGCAGTACCCATGGTGACAAATGCCTTTGAGAAGGCTCTCTATTCAACCTACATCAGCTACCTGCCTGCCCAGAAGTTTGTCTATCCGGTAAAGATGAATGTTGACCCTCGTGGCAGCTACACAGAGCTTATCCGTTCCGAGCATCATGGCCAGTTTGCTGTGAATATCTCCAAACCCGGCATTACCAAAGGTCAGCACTGGCACCACACAAAAATAGAGAAATTTGTAGTAGTTCACGGACACGGACTCATCCAGCAGCGTCGTCATAGTAGCGACGAGGTCATTGAATTTGAAGTTAGCGGCGACAATATACAGGTGGTTGAAACCATTCCCGGATATGCACACAACATCATCAATCTCTCCGAGACTGATGAACTTGTGACATTCATCTGGTGCAACGAGAATTTCGACCCCAATCGCCCCGATACATATTTTGAACCTGTATAAATTTAAGATAATATGGAAATCAGAACAGACTATTCAGATATAAAATTTCAGGACAACGGAAAACTGAAACTGTTGATAATCGTTGGTACACGCCCCGAAATCATTCGCCTGGCGGCAGTAATCAACAAGTGCCGTAAATATTTCGACTGTATTCTTGCACACACAGGTCAGAACTACGACTACAACCTTAATGGTGTATTCTTCAAAGACCTTAAGTTGAAAGACCCCGAAGTGTACATGGATGCAGTGGGCGATGACCTCGGCAGCACAATGGGTAACATACTTAATGCCTCATATAAACTGATGGTTCAGACAAAACCCGATGCAGTGCTGGTACTCGGTGACACAAACAGCTGTCTGTCAGTAATCGGCGCAAAACGTCTGCACATTCCCATCTTCCACATGGAAGCCGGCAACCGTTGTTGGGACGAGTGTCTGCCCGAAGAGACCAACCGTCGCATTGTCGACATCATCTCTGACGTGAACATCTGTTACAGCGAACATGCACGTCGCTACCTCACTGCAAGCAACGTTGCTCCCCAACGCACTTACGTTTCAGGTTCGCCCATGGCCGAGGTTCTGCACGAGAATCTTGCCGACATCGAGGCAAGCGATGTTCACGCACGTTTGGGTCTTGAGAAAGGACGTTACATCCTTCTGTCGGCTCACCGCGAGGAGAACATCGACACAGAGAAAAACTTCGTTTCGCTCTTCACTGCCATCAACAAGATGGCCGAAAAGTACGACATGCCCATTCTGTACAGTTGCCATCCCCGCAGCCGTAATCGCCTCGATGCCAGCGGCTTTGTTCTCGACAGGCGCGTGATACGTCAGGAACCCCTTGGCTTCCACGACTACAACTGTCTACAGATGAATGCATTTGCAGTGGTTTCAGATAGTGGTACTCTGCCCGAGGAAAGTTCTTTCTTTACCTCTATAGGCAAACCTTTCCCCGCCGTCTGCATCCGTACATCTACCGAGCGTCCCGAGGCGCTCGACAAGGGTTGTTTCATTCTTGCCGGCATCGACGAGAATTCGCTCCTTCAGGCAGTTGACACAGCTGTTGAAATGAACAACAACGGCGACCACGGATTGCCCGTTCCCAACTATACAGATGAAATTGTTTCTACCAAGATAGTGAAACTCATTCAGAGCTACACCGGTGTGGTAAACAAAATGGTCTGGAGAAAATATTAAGAAGTAAATTATTTGGAACCTGCGTGCCAGGTTCCAAATTTAATTCCGATAACGATGAAAATTCTGATTGTTTCCGAAGTATTCTATCCCGAAAACTTTATAATAAATGATTTTGCACGTGAGCTTTGCGCTCAGGGACACACCATAGAGGTGCTTACGCAATATCCATCGTATCCACAAAGCTATGTCTACGATGGATACAAGAACGAAGGCTATTCTGTTGAGGAGTGGGACGGAATAAAAATACATCGCTATCCCTTTGTAGAGGGCTATAAAGAGAGTCTTAAAAAGAAAATCACCAACTACTACACCTTCGTAAAGGATGGTAGAAAGATAGCCAAAGATATAGCAAAAGGCTTTGATGTGATATTCGTTTCGCAGACAGGGCCTTTGACTGTGGCACTGCCGGCGATTGCTGCAGGAAAGAAATATGGTATTCCTGTTGCAATATGGACTTTGGATATATGGCCCGATGCAGTTTATTCTTATGGAGTGCCTAAGAATACCACAACAAGATACCTCATCGACAGACTAATACGATACATTTACAAGAACTGCGATGCCGTCTTTGTTTCATCACGTCGTTTCAAGGATACAATCAAGCAATATACCAATAAATCGTGTATATATACTCCAAACTGGTTGAAACCCTCCGATGACAAAGTAAGCGAATTGCGTTTCGACAAGCAGAAGGTGAACTTTACATTTACCGGTAATATTTCACGTTATCAGAATCTTGACAATACAATTCTAGGATTTGCAAAAGCAAAAATTGCAGATGCAGTTCTGAATATAGTTGGCGATGGCTCCTATATAACACAATTGAAAGAACTTGTTGCCGAAAAAAACATCAAGAATGTATTGTTTCATGGAAGACGTCCTTATGAAGAGATGAACGACTTGCTCTCGCAGAGCGATATTTTGCTTCTTCCACTGATGCCCGACCAGGGAATAATGAAAACCGAACCCCTGAAACTGCAATCCTATCTCTATGCAGGTAAACCTATTTTTGGTGTACTAGGTGGTAGTGGTCAGGAAATTATTGAAGAGAACAACCTTGGTGTTTGCGCCAGTCCCAGTGATATCGATGAAATAGCTTTAGGCTTCTATAGAAGCATGGATTTTGCCAGAAAACATTCCGATATTGTCAAGGATTCAGCTAAAAGACTTATGGAGACCCGTTTCAACAAGGACGTTATAATTAAAACTTTTACTGACACCCTGCACAGGTTGGTACAGGATGGAATAAAGTAACACTCTTCATACTATTAAATAACAATCGACCACTTCATTGCATATCTTACGTTCGGAAATGTTGTAGGTCCTAATTTAAATCTTACAAGAAGTTAATGAAAAGAAGTATTATCATCACAGGCGGTGCCGGCTTCATCGGCAGTCACGTAGTACGTCTGTTCGTGAACAAATACCCCGACTATAAAATAATAAACGTAGACAAGCTCACCTACGCAGGCAACCTTGCCAATCTCAAGGATATTGAAGACAAGGAGAACTACACCTTTGTCAAAGCCGACATCTGCGACTTCGATGCAATGCTCACACTGATGCAGGAGAACAATGTCGACGGCATCATACACCTTGCAGCCGAGAGTCACGTAGACCGCAGCATAAAAGACCCCTTCACCTTTGCACGAACAAATGTGATGGGAACACTCAGCCTGTTGCAGGCTGCCAAACTCTACTGGGAGTCACTCCCCGAAAAATATGAGGGCAAACGTTTCTATCACATATCAACAGACGAGGTGTACGGTGCGTTGGAACTCTCGCACCCCGAGGGTATAGAACCTCCTTTCACCACCACAGCCTCATCAGGCGAGCATCACCTTGCTTACGGCACCGACTTCTTCTACGAGACAACAAAATACAACCCCCATTCGCCCTACTCAGCCTCTAAGGCATCGAGCGACCATTTTGTGCGTGCCTACCACGACACCTACGGCATGCCTACAATCGTCACCAACTGCTCTAACAACTACGGCCCCTATCAGTTCCCCGAGAAGCTGATCCCCCTATTCATCAACAACATCCGTCAACGCAAACCTCTGCCCGTGTATGGTAAAGGCGAGAATGTGCGCGACTGGCTCTATGTAGTCGATCATGCACGTGCCATCGACGTCATCTTCCATGCAGGAAAGATAGCCGAGACATACAACATCGGAGGCTTCAACGAATGGAAAAACATCGACATCATACATGTGATAATAAAGACCGTCGACCGTCTTTTGGGTAACCCCGAGGGAGCTTCGCTCGACCTCATCACCTATGTCACCGACCGTATGGGGCACGACCTTCGCTACGCCATCGACTCCACAAAGTTGCAGAAAGAGCTTGGCTGGGAACCGTCGCTTCAGTTCGAAGAGGGCATTGAAAAAACCGTTCGTTGGTACCTCGACAACCAGGAGTGGATGGACAACATCACCAGTGGTGACTACGAAAAGTATTACGACGAAATGTATAAAAATCGTTGATGTATACCAATTAAATCATTTTATGGGATTCTATATACAAATCCTACTCTAATGAGTAGAAACGCAAATAATAGCCTTGCCATTACGATGGCAAGGCTATTATTTGATTTTATTCAGATGCTATGGTTCTCTGTTAATAAAAAGATGAAAATGTGGTGTCGCTTTTGGTAAACTGCTATATTCTCTTTTTCTAATTAATGCAGCAGTACAAAATATAGAAAAAACTATTATATATGGCAGCAACATTGTTTTGACCTGATTGAATCTTATTTTAACACTGACCAACCAACTTCCATATAGTTAATGTATCGTCGCCTCGTTGCTTTTGCCTCTGAGGAAAATGTTGTGCATGATACTCAAAAGCCAACCATCGAGCATCTCGTCACCATTGCACTTCTCATATTGGTCGATGGCATATTCCAATGTGTCTTGTACTAAGGCTTCAGCCTTGGTGCAGTCATTTTCTAACCTCTTGCTGTATTCCTGCAACGCCTGTTTCCTATTCGCAATTTTCTTTTTAGGTTCTTCGTCTTTCATGTTTGCGATTGATTCAAAAGTTACACAACATTCCTTTGTAGTATAACAATTATAGCTGCAGTCTTGTTCGCTTGTCTGACGAATATTTTATGTGTAAATGGTGAACATTTGCTAACCTTTCGTTACTAACTCGTTGTATAGCTCTATATATTCTTTGAACTTATCGTCCTTGTTGTATGACTCAA
>JAEIGA010006368.1_pt1 | contig 17975 bp, 15 predicted proteins | sample 9270691 | NCBI WGS metagenome assembly JAEIGA01 (sample SAMN17057246, study PRJNA624740) | gut metagenome | biome: biome; isolation source: fecal sample | host: Bos grunniens | place: China: Xizang | collected 2019
AAGCATGTCAAGCAGAGTTGTCCCTTCAGGGAAGGTCCTGCTTGTCTGAGTGTTGACGCAAAAGATATTAACCATATGTGATTTATTTTCTGGAATCAATTCTTTTCCTCAAGGAATCTGAAATATTCGGCAGTTTATTATCTGAGTCACTCAGATCCAGCCACTGCTCGGCAAGAGCATAGTCACCAAGCATGTAACAAGCTACTGCAATATTATATTCAGCGCATGAACGTTTCATGAGATCATTTGTCTCAAGTAATGTAAACCACTGATCCATAGCACCTTTCCAATCATAGGACTCTGCCTTGTCAAGAGCAAGATACCATTTTTCAGTGTCATAAAACGTCAATGAATATGGCTCTGTCTTCCATTTAGACTTGAAGGATTCTGCTACCGTACGTCCTGCATCCTTACCATCAGGCATAGCTCTGCTGCTTCCTGCAAAGGTCTTCACCTTCTCTTCCTTATCCATTCCATCCAGACAGTAAAGCTTCATGGTGAACGGAATCATAGCAGAGACGGAGCCAGCTTCCGGCTCCTTGAGCTGTACCTGATCAAAGAGAAAAATAACGTCTGCATCAGTGTCCACCATCAGATCAAGAAGAGCCTCATTGGTCGAATAATCCACATCCGGCTGCTTGAGCATCTTAAACACACCTACACTGCCCTCTCCGGTCCCAAGATCAGCCTCAAGAACCGCAGCAAATGATGTAGCCATACCTTCATTGAATGTTGTTGCGGCCTCGTCATCACTCTCGAGATAGACCACAGAAGGCATTTTACCTGCCAGATCCACACCGGATTTGGAAGGGTACCTCATGTCTACATGCATGATATGCTTGGACGGGCCACATGCAGTAAGTGACATCAGGATAAGAAGCAGAGGAAACAGATGTCTCATCATTTAAATCTCAATTGGTTCTGCAATAAGGTCATATTCATCAGCTCCGATGACGCGCACACGGATAAACTCACCCACGAGTGAATATGGATCAAGGTCACCGATCACTGAAGTGTCATGCTTGACCAGAATCTCACCGTCCACCTCAGGGCTTTCAAACTCACTGCGGCAGACAAAAACTCCATCTACAAAATCGTCGACGATCACATCTATCTCTGACCCTACTCTGGACTGATTGAAGGCAAGTGAAATCTCACTCTGAAGGGTCATCAGGGCATCAAGACGCTCCTGCTTCACCTTTGCGGAGATGCTGTCCTTGAAGTTCTCTGCACCATATGTGCCTTCTTCCTCAGAATACATGAAGGCTCCCAGACGCTCCAGACGAGCCTCCCCGACAAAGTCGAGGAGTTCGTTGAACTCTCTCTTGCCCTCCCCCGGATGGCCTACTATCATAGTAGTACGAAGCACCACTCCCGGTACTCTTTCGCGCATCTTCCTGATAAGTTCGCGTGTCCACGCTCCAGTCACATGACGATGCATGTTATCAAGCACCTTATCTGCAATATGCTGAAGCGGGATATCCATATAACGACATACCTTAGGATTATCCGCCATCTGATCCAGCACATCTTCCGGGAACGCAGCAGGGTATGAATAATGGATTCTGATCCACTCAATGCCCTCTACCTCGGAAAGCTTCTGAAGGAGTTCTGCCAGAGCCCTGCGACGGTATAGGTCCAGACCATAATATGTAGTGTCCTGAGCGATTATGATCAGCTCACGCACTCCCTTTTCAGCAAGACCTTTTGCCTCAGCTACAAGATCCTCCATCGGCACGGACTTATGCGCACCACGGATGAAAGGAATCGCACAGTATGAACAACGGCGGTCGCAGCCCTCTGAAATCTTCAGGTATGCATAATGCGACGGTGTGGTAAGATATCTCTCAGCTCTCTTTTCTTCTGATGGTTCCACACCAAGCTCACGGATCACAGGATCGAACTCACGCGCTCCATACCAGGCATCCACCTCGGGAATGAGCTCAGGCATCTCAGCAGCATATCTCTGTGACAGACAGCCGAATACGATCAGTTTTTTCACATCGCCGCGGACCTTTCTTTCAACGCCCTCAAGCACAGCCTGAACAGATTCCTCCTTGGCATCACCAATAAATCCGCATGTATTTATGAGAAGGACATCAACAGGAATATCCTCTCCCTCGGGAATGATCTCATAAAGATCCTTCACCTGGGAAAGGATATGTTCTGTGTCTACCTTGTTCTTTGAGCAGCCCAAGGTGACTGTCTGTAATTTCTTCAACATGGACTACTCCTGCTCAGAAGCCTCAGCCTCTTCCTCAGGATTTACGAAATCAAGGGAAGCATGATTCTTAAGGGCATTGTACCACTCGACAACCTTCTTCATGTGTGACACATAGAAACGGTCGCGGTCATATGTAGGAAGTGCCTTCTCGAAAAGGGCTTTGAGATCCTCTGGCTTCGACTTTGCCGAAGGTGCATCAGCATCTCCAAGAACCTCCTTCATATTGAGGAAAACCTGCTGGAGCTTCACCTCCTCATCATCTGTATAGATTGAGATATCTGCAAGAGATGTGATCTTGCTTGTAGCGCTCACAGCACTTCTCTTCTTGTCAGCAAGTGCTTCAACAACAGCGCCTGTGCGAGTAGATGAAATATAAAGGAACAATCCGCTCTGGCCTGAAACTGCCAGTACTTTAGTAAGATCTGTCTTCATTTCTTATTTTATTAAACTGTTAATTGCAATCCTGGTTCTACACACCAGATCTTCCAACGATCCATCGTTAAGAATCCTGAAGTCTATCCTTGAATCTTCATATCCATCCGATAGCTTATTCATCAGTATCTGGTTGTGCATGCGGGCAAGCACTTTCTCACGGTCTGTCCCGTCTCTCCTGCATGCCCTGTCGAGTCTTACCTCAAAAGGAGCATCAACAAGTATTATCTTGTCGCCAAATCCTTCAAACTGAGGTTTTTCCAACACTGTGGCCGACTCAAAGACCACAATTTCTCCCCCACATGATCCGACAAATGAATTGAAATCTTCCATCATCGCCGGAAAAAGATGAGCCTCCACCTGCTCCAATGCACTGCGATCTGAAAAGATTACCGACGCCAGGCTGGAGGGCTGGAAATCTCCAGCTTCATCCTTCAAAGTGCATCCCAATGATCTTTCTATATCTGCAAGCAAAGCGGGATGCTCCCGGTAAAGGGCCTTTGCACGCATATCGGCATTATATTGACATCCATATCCGAGATCTCTCAAGATCCGGCATACTTCGGACTTGCCGCTTCCGATTCCACCTGTAACGACAAGAATCATCTTGATTCCTCCACAATCTTCACTGCAACAGGCGTTATATCGTATTTTATCACACCCACTGGCAGAGATGATGGTTTCACCGCAACCTGTCCTGAAAGAGAATTCACAATGTCATCATATTCTGCAACAATCTTCAGTTCTTTCTCAGGATCGGATTTGAGAGGAAATTCCACATAAAGCAGGACATCAACAATAGAAGGCTGCAACACGACTCTGACACCTGCTGGTGCGCCTTCTACAGAGACAGGAACTGCCTTGCGCTTGATTTCCAGATATCGGACGACATCCAGTTTATAGTGGACCTCACTATCGGAAAGTCTCATTCCTGAGATAGGAGTCAATGATATCATGCCGCTGAATCCCTCCTTGACGGAAGAATGATTGATGATAGACGTAGTCACATGTTCGATATGATCAAGATGCATCTTGTCTCCATACACTGTGACTGAATCAGGAACAAGAACAAGCGGGCCGTTTGCCATGAACTGATCTTCAAATGAGATAGATGTCACCGGCTTTACCGGCACCCTCTTGAACACCTCTTCCTTAAAGTTGAAATTCACCTTATCGGTCACAAAATACTCAACAGAAACACCCGGACCGAAAATCTGATCAACATAATCATGGAGTTTGTCGGATGAGATGTAATAGCTGTCTTCTGTTTCATGCTGAAAGACCGAGGATGGGAAATCCACTTCCACGACATTATCACGAATCAGGCGAGAGTATACTATCTTCCATCCGCTCGTGCGGCATCTTGCCATCACTTCCGTGCCGGACAAGGACCTTTCGGAACGTCCTTCGATATTACTCTTTGCTACAACCTCCACCTTGAGGTAGACACTGTAGTTCAGCGAGAGGTTATGAATAATCCAAGTGCTGAATGCCAGCAGAAGAGCAAGGAGGAATACAACCCATTCTCTTCCGCTGAGATTCAGCAACTTAATGATCTTATTTATAAAGCCTCTCATCTGGCTGAATCAGATCCTACTGCTGAGGATCTGAGAAATCCTTGACGAGGGCCTGCTTGCTTACGCGGATCTTGACGCTGTTGTCAATCTCAATAAGCACTGTCGCATCCTTGATCTCGACTACTGTACCGTAGATACCTCCGATAGTGACAACCTTGTCTCCCTTCTGAAGAGAGTTACGGAAGTTCTGGAGCTCTTTCTGCTGCTTTCTCTGTGGACGGATCATGAAGAACCACATAACTCCAAACATAAGGAGAAGCATGATCCACATGCTCATTCCACCGCCCTGTGACTGCTGAACTGCAGCAGTAGAATCTACAGAAGCAGGATCTGCCATCTGCAAAAGTGTAAACATTTTCATTTCTGCTTTTTATTAAATTGTTATTATAGTAATCCTTTACCTGTCTTGTTGATCTGACCGTCCTCAGTAAGCTTCTGCACCAATCTGTCAAGAAGGCCGTTCACAAAGCTGCGGCTCTTAGGTGTTCCATAGAACTTGGCAAGCTCCACATACTCATTGATGGTCACCTTCACAGGAATCGTAGGGAAGTTTGCAGCCTCGGCCAGACCCATCACGATCAGAATCACATCTGTAGAGAAGAGACGCTCCTTCTCCCAGCCCGGCACCGACTCTGCCACAAGAGTCGAATATTTCTCATATCCGGCAAAAGAATGCTGAAGAAGCTTGTTGACAAAGAGTTTGTCACTTTCAACATCACCACCTGACATCATGTCACTCTGATAAAGAGGAAGCATCTTCCATGACTCACCATCAGCTAATGCCTTGAAAGTGCGGCAGCACCATGTCAGAGCATATGCCAGATCGTCGTTCCAATGCAGGGACTTCTCCTCGAGAATCATCTCAAGTTCCTCACTGTCAACGAACTCCTCTTCAAAGATCTTTGTAAAGAGCCTGCAGTCTTCCTTGAGGGAACGCTCTTCAGATGACATATATGCCGCATAATATTCTTTGGACGCTACAGATGTCATCACCTTCTTGAGAAGGAGGTCATATGCTGCCCATGAATACTTCTTCTTTGACAGAATCTTCTGGAAGTCAACGTCTGCATCGAGGATCTTTGCAAGCTGATTGTCTGCAAACTTCATGTTGGGATTGCGCTCCTCCTCTGTCTGGTTGAACTTCTTCTGAGCCGCTTCGATCCTCTCACGGGCAATCTGAGTCAGAGGAGAAACGATAGAGAGCATATAGATATAAAGGTCTCTTGCAGCCTCACATGACTGCTCAAGCTGCACCTGCGCATGCGAAAGTGATGTCTCACCTGCCAGCACATTACCGTAAAGCACCTTGAAGGCCTTAATTCTCAAAATTCTTCTGTTAAGCATATTTTATCATCAAAAATTTATGCAAATATACACCGATTTTCAGAAAAATCCCTAACTTTGTATAGATTTACTAAAAAAGATAACCTATGTATAGTGAGGAATTTGATGGAGCTAATGCTCAGGAGCGCTCAGGTGAGGATGTTTACTCAAAACCGGTAAGAGCAGGAAAGCGTACATACTTCTTTGATGTCAAGGCCACAAAGGGCAAGGATTACTATCTGACCATCACAGAAAGCAAGCGTAGAATGGACAGCAACGGTCATTTCGCATATGACAAGCACAAGATCTTCCTGTACAAGGAGGACTTTGAAAAATTCGCAGAAGGACTCGAAGAGGTGATTCAGTATATCAAGTCAAACTGCCTCAAGGAGAACGGACGTCCAGCCGGTGAAAAATTCACTGATATAGAGTTTGAAGAACTTTAATCGATAAACAAGGATGGCAGTAACGCCATCCTTTCATTTAATATACCATGAACAACTACGGTTTCATTCGCGCAGCAGCAGCTGTTCCTGCTGTCAGACTTGCTGATGTAAAGTCTAATGTAAAGGAAATATGCAGGCTCATCACTCAGGCAGTTGAGCAGGAAGTCTCTATCATTGCATTTCCGGAGCTGTCGCTTACAGGAGCAACATGCGGCGATTTATTCGCACAAGAAACACTTCTGAAAGGAGTTGAAGAAGGAATTAAGGAAATCCTGGAATTCAGCATCGACAAAAGGATATGCATCATAGCAGGCGCTCCCGTCATATGTGGCGGCAGGTTGCTTGACTGCGCCGTCGTGATCAAGGACGGAGAGCTCATCGGCATGGTCCCTAAAACCCATGGGAATGAAGGCACCCCGTTCTGCAGCATGTCATGCTTACACGAAATGCCATATGCGAACGAAATAAGATATGCCGGCCAGTATTGCCTTATCTCAGCCGCTCAGCTGTTTGACACCGGCAGCGTGACATTTGCCATTGAACTTGGAGAGGACGTATGGAGTCCGGTCGCTCCATCAATAGAGCACGCTCTGGCAGGAGCCCAGATCATCGTAAACCTTTCTGCATGTCCTGAGTTATTATTCAAGGAGAAATACCGCAAAGACCTTCTCAGCCAGCACTCAGCCAGGACACACAGCGGCTATATATATGCATCGTCAGGATTCGGAGAATCAACTACGGACCTCGTCTATGCAGGAGCTGCATCAATCTGGGAAAACGGAGACTGCCTTAATGAAACCGAACGTTTCACCTGCGAATCATCCCTCCTTATCGCTGACATTGATATTGAGAGACTCTCTGGCTTCCGTTCAAAAGACAAGATCTTCTGCAGCTGTCAGATAGACAACAGCCGATACCTCAGGACAGACATCGGTCCTTATGTGGAAACAGACTATGAGAAGCATCTGTACAGGCATGTCGAGCCACATCCGTTCGTCCCGGAGTGCGACCTTGACTACAGATGTTCAGAGATACTTTCCATCCAGGCCATGGGTCTGGTCAGCAGACTCAGACATATCAACTGCAATTCGGCAGTCATCGGCATCTCAGGCGGACTGGACAGCACATTAGCCCTTCTCGTAATGGCTATAGCATTCGATAAGCTTGGCTGGGCACGTGAAAGAATCGTAGGAGTGACCATGCCTGGATATGGCACAACCTCAAGGACCAGGAACAATGCCACCGACCTTATGGAGGCCCTCGGCATCACATCTCGTGAAATATCCATCGTGGCGGCATGTGACCAGCACTTCCAGGATCTTGGGCACGACAAAAACATCCATGACGTCACATTTGAAAACTCCCAGGCACGTGAGCGCACACAGATACTCATGGACATCGCAAACCAGACTGGCGGCCTCGTCATCGGAACAGGAGACCTTTCTGAACTGGCACTCGGTTGGGCGACTTACAACGGCGACCACATGTCTATGTATGGAGTAAACGCCGGTATCCCTAAGACTTTGGTACGCAGCCTTGTGCAGTGGGTGGCGGAGAATAAGTTCAGCGGAGAGACCGCATCCGACGGACGCAGCGTACGCGAGATTCTTCTTGACATAGCAGACACTCCGATCAGCCCTGAACTTCTTCCAGCGAATGACAAGGGAGAGATCCGGCAGGTCACTGAAGACCTTGTGGGTCCATACGAACTCCACGACTTCTTCATTTATAACTTCATGAGAAACGGCTACGCACCGCAGAAGATCTTCTTCCTTGCCAATAAGGCATTTAAGGGCACATACTCAGAGGAGACCATCAGGAAATGGCTCAGGACATTCATGCGAAGATTCTTCAACCAGCAGTTCAAGAGATCATGCCTCCCGGACGGCCCGGCAGTAGGCTCTGTCAGCCTCTCCCCTCGTGGTGCATGGAACATGCCATCCGATGCTTACAGCACTCTCTTCCAGGAGAACATATAGACAGAATTTGCCCGGCAGCTGAAATCTCGACTGCCGGGCAAATTTTATTATATTTCAATATGACGGATCGTTACAACGATCTGATGAGCTCGGTGAACAATGTCGTCATGTTGTCCGCTGCCGCATCTGCTGCCTGAACGACATCATCTCCATCATTCACATAATCCTCAGCATAATCATCGTGAGCCTCGTTTGTAATAACTGACATACCGAAGACAGGGATGTCGGAGTGGCGTGCTACGATAACCTCAGGAATTGTAGACATTCCCACAGCGTCTGCGCCTATGAGTCTGAAATATTTATACTCTGCCGGGGTCTCATATGAAGGGCCTGTGCCTGCGAAATACACTCCGCTCTTGAGGCCGATGCACATGCGTGCGGCGATTTCAAAAGCTCTTCTGCGCAGTTCCTTGTCGTATGGACGGGTCATGTCCGGGAAGCGTGGTCCGAACTCCGGCATATTTGGTCCGACAAGCGGATTAGGGAGATGATTGATGTGATCTGTTATCACCATGAGGTCACCCACCTTGAAATCGAAGTTTACACCTCCTGCTGCGTTTGAAACGAAGAGATACTGAATGCCAAGCACCTTCATTACTCTGATCGGAAGCGTCACCAATTCCATAGGATAGCCCTCATAGTAGTGGAAGCGTCCCTGCATTGCAACCACGAACTTGCCACCAAGCTCACCTGCAATGAAATTACCCTTGTGTCCGACTGCTGTCGAGACAGGAAAACCTGGAATCTCCTTATATGGAATCACGATCGGATTCTCAATCTTTTCAGCAAGCTTTCCAAGGCCGCTGCCAAGCACGATTCCGACAAACGGCTTACGTCCGTCCAGCTTTGCTGCAATAAAATCAGCAGCAGTCATTATTTTTACTACTCTTTGATCCATACTCTGTACATTTGTTTTCTGGCGTTATCAATAATCTCCTTCTCCCCTTCGACAACTCGGCCTCGCATTATGAACTTGCCGTCACAGATGACAGAGTCCACGCAGTCTGAATGGGCCGAATATACCAGATTCGCAAGGAATCCAGCAGGAGAAAGGAACTGGTAGTTATCAGTATCTATTATCAGGATATCTGCAAGCATCCCCTCCTTGATCTGTCCTGCATTGATGCCCAATGCCTTGGCAGCGTTTGTCGAAACCATGGCAGCAAGCTCGTCAAGCGGCATTGCAGAAGGATCGTCACGCCATGCCTTCTGTACTATGGCAGAAGTCTTCATGGCCTCAAGGATATCAAGATTGTTTGAAGATCCGCATCCGTCTGTACCCAGACACACATTTGCACCTGCAGCCTTCAGTTCGTTGTAACGGAAACGGTAGCCTGAAGCGAGCTTCAGGTTGGAATTGATGTTATGGACGCACGTAACTCCCCTTTCGCCAAGGATCCTGACGTCGTTGTCCGAGAGCCACAATGTGTGTGCTGCGATGACATCCGGTCCGAGAATTCCGAGGCTGTCGAGATACTCCACAGGAGACATTCCGTGCTCCTTCATACAGTCTTCAACCTCTTTTCTTGTTTCGGAAATATGAATATGGATCTTAAGTCCGCGCTCTCTTGCAAAATTGACCGCCCAAAGCATCATAGGCTCTCTGACAGAATAAATAGCATGCACTGAAATCAGCAGCTGCGCCTTGGAATCCCAACCCTTGGTCATCTCATACATCTCAAGGCACTGAGCCTTCTGACGCTCCGACTCTCCAGGATCATTCTTGTCGAGAACCACATAGGACAATGCAGGTCTGAGTCCAAGTTCCATTGCTGCCTTGTAGGCCATAGGCATATTCCAATACTGGTCATTGAATGACGTTGTACCGGTCTTGATCATTTCAAGACATGCAGCCTTGGTCGCATGATAGACATACTCCTCATCCAGGTGCTCTTCAGCCTGCCAGATCTTGTCCAGCCACTCATGGAAAGCGATGTCTTCACCGATTCCCTTCATCAGCGCCATACCTGCATGAGTATGCATGTTGACAAAGCCCGGGAATGCAGCTTTTCCTGTGCAGTCCATGACTTCTGCACCCTCCGGAACGGTTACCTCGATCGCAACGGGAACGACCTTGGAAATAAGGCCGTCCTCAATAAGGACATTTGAGGCAACTTCCTCAACAGCAATATTTTTCAAAAGAATAGAACCCATGTGCAATATGTTTATTCCTCAAAGATAGTAATTATTAGCTTTATAACAACTTCTTGACCAATGCAAACATTTTGTACGGCATGTAGCGGAAAGGAAGGTCAAGAAGATTTCCTGTCGCTATGATCGAACGCGTATGACTGAACGCCTCAAAGCTGTCCTTTGAATGATAGCGTCCCATACCGGAATTACCGACACCTCCGAAAGGAACATTCTCATTTGCTATGTGCATGATCACATCATTTATACATCCTCCTCCGGACGAAGTGCGACGTACCATCTCCCATCCATCCTTTTCCTTTCCGAAATAGTAGAAAGCCAGAGGCTTTTCGCGTGAGGTGACAAATTCCACCACCTTGTCACGGAATGAAGTGCCGGCATCGTCCATCACGATCACAGGGAAAACAGGGCCAAAGATCTCTTCCGTCATAAGAGGAGAATCCAAAGCCACATCCTCAATGAGGGTCGGCTCAATATATCTTGTCGCAGCATCAGCATTGCCACCGAAGATGATCTTTCCATCTTTGAAATATCCGGTAACACGCTCGAAAGCACGGTCATTGACCATTCTCACATAGTGTTTGTCTGCAGCGATATCCTCTCCATGCAGACTGTGGACCTCTTTTGCGAATGCCTCCACAAAAGCATCCTTTACCTCCTTGTGGATCAATAAATAATCTGGAGCGATGCAGGTCTGGCCGCTGTTCAGCGTCTTTCCCCACGCAATTCTCTTTGCAGCTCTATTGATGTCGGCTGTCTTATCAATAATGCACGGGCTCTTTCCTCCAAGCTCCAGAACCACAGGAGTGAGATATTTTGCAGCCGCAGCCATCACCTTCTTTCCAAGGTCGGGGCTACCGGTAAAGAATATAATGTCCCATCTCTGCTCGAAAAGGATAGTGTTGACATCCCTGTTTCCCTGGACGACAGCAATATATCTTTCCTCAAATGTATCCTTTATCATCTCCTCTATGACTCTGGAGACGTTCGGCACATAAGGAGACGGTTTCAGAACCGCGGTGCAGCCTGATGAGATTGCACCTACCAGAGGATTCAGAAGCAACTGTACAGGATAGTTCCATGGAGATACTATGAGCGCTGTTCCAAGAGGTTCCTTCACGACATAGCTTCTTGATGGGAACAGTTTGAGCGGCGAGCTGGCCTTTCTGCGGCGAGACCATTTGCGCACATGACTGATATGATTCCTTATCTCGCCCACGACGATGCTGATTTCTGTAAGATAAGCCTCTTCATAGGACTTGTGAAGGTCAACCCATAGCGCATCGGCAAGTTCCTTCTCCCACTTCTTCATCGCCTGTTGGAATCTGACAAGCATCTTCTTTCTGAAGTCAATATCCAATGTAGCCTCAGATCTAAAATATTCCTTCTGAGCGTCATAAATATCCAGTATCCTCTGTCTTGAAGTATTTTCCATAATTTTACTTAAAAAATCAGCTTTCTGCCATAAACTTATATCTTAGCAAAATTAACATTAATTTCGTGCCTATCCAAAATTATATGTACCTTAGCATCAAAATACGAACTTGAGATGATGAACCAGGGCAGCAAAAAGATAATACTCGCAAGCAACTCCCCACGAAGAAAAGAACTTCTTGCGGGCTTGGACATAACATTCGAAGTAGACACCAGGAACAGCTTCGAAGAAGTCTATGACCCGTCGACACCGATCGAGCGCATACCCGAGGTCCTGTCCGAAGGAAAATCATATGGATTTCACAGGGAACTCTCGGAAGATGAGATTCTGATCACATCCGACACGCTGGTCATGTGCGGGGAAAGGGTAATGGGCAAGCCTCGTTCCCGCGAGGAAGCGACAGACATGCTCCGCTGCCTTTCAGGACGCGCACACAAGGTGATCACAGCCATCACATTGAGAAGCAGACACTGCTGCAGAACTTCAAGCGACACTGCAATTGTACACTTCAAAGACCTGTCCGACAACGAGATAGAATATTATGTAGACACCTACAAGCCATATGACAAGGCAGGAGCTTACGGAATACAGGAATGGATCGGATACATAGGCATCGGAAAGATAGAGGGCTCATACTTCACCATCATGGGACTCCCGGCACATCTTGTATATGAAGAACTTCTTAAGATGATTTAACGATGAAGATTGATTTTCACAGCCATATAATTCCAGGAATTGACGACGGAGCCACAGACACCGACAATGCTGTGGAGCTGGTCAGGGCGATGAAGGACTGGGGGTTTGAAAAGATAACCTGCACCCCTCACATCAACGCACTTTATCCCAACACACCGTCAGACATAGAAAGGGGGTATGACGCCCTACTGTCAGCGCTGGAAGACGGACATGTCGACATCCGGCTTGCAATGTCGGCAGAATACAGACTGGTGCCGGAGACATGGCCAAAGGTCTTGGAAAAGAACTGGATCATGCCGATCGAAGACAGCTATATCCTCACAGAGCTACCGATTTCAAAGCCAGAAGAAATGGGATATATCAAGCCTCTGGAAGAGTTCAGAAAACTGATAGCCATGGGCCTCATCCCTATCCTGCCGCATCCGGAGCGCTATTTTTACCTGTCTCATCGCGAACTCATGAAGTTCGTTGAAGAGGGTGTCGTCATCCAGTGCAACTACGGATCGCTGGCCGGTCTATATGGTGCAGATGTGCAAGAAAGGACAAGAGAACTGGTGAAAGAAGGGGTCGTTACACTATACGGCACCGACATGCATAACCTCAAATACGTAGACATCATCGGACGCTGGTTCGCCGAAGGTAATCAGATTGCAGAATTTTGATTTCAAGCCCGTCATACATTCAGGTGATCCTCCCTCTCAAACTCGAGTGGGAGCCTTTTTATCGTGTGGATGATGCAGCCATCTCGACAGGAGAGCGCGTCAGGGTCTGCTTTGCAGGAAAAGAATATATCGGAGTGGTCAGCGCGGTTGGCACACAACCGGAAATAGACCCGAAGAAGATAATGCCTGTCATCGCCCTGGAAAGAGAGATGGAGAGGGTTTATCCTGAGGAGATAGAGCTATGGAGACATGTGGCGGATTACTATCTATGCACTGTCGGAGAAGTCTACAAGGCTGCATACCCTGCGATGAAGGTCAATCTCGAGGAGGCCCGTGCCACAGCTTTAGGCAAAGCACGCGAAAGACGCGAAAGACTGCTCGGAAGCATGGTGGCCAAGGCAGACAAGGTAGCGGAAAGGCTTCAGAAGAAACAATTGCTGCTGGATAGAAGCAAGCCTGGAACGAAGGCGCATCAGGGACATCTTGACGGCATTGACAAGCTCGAGGCGGAACTTGACAGAATCAGACATGCCATTGAGGCATTTGAAAAGGGACATGATGAGGACCCGGCAGAAGGTCATGCATGGAACGACGAGGACCTCACACTTTCGGATGCGCAGACGGCAGCTTATGACGAGGTATTGTCCGGATTTTCCGAGAACAAGCCGGTGATGCTGCATGGAGTCACAGGATCAGGAAAGACACAGATATACATAAAGCTTGCTAAGGAAACATTGTCAAAGGGTCAGGGAGTACTTTATCTTGTACCTGAGATAGCCCTTAGCAGACAGCTGCAGGACAGGCTTTCAGAACACTTCGGAGAGGATCTGCTCGTCTTCCATTCCGGCGAAAGCGCCGTCAGCAGAAGAAACACAGCAGAGAAGATCCGCAAGGCATCTTCCGGATATATAGTTCTGGGAACACGCTCGTCGCTGTTCCTTCCTCATCATGACCTGGGACTTATCATCGTGGATGAGGAACACGACAGTTCATACAAGCAGGACTCCCCTGCGCCACGCTACAACGGTCGAGACGCGGCCCTGATGCTTTCTGTCATCCATAAATGCAACATCCTTCTCGGATCTGCCACTCCGTCGTTTGAAGAGCTGTACAACTGTCAGTACGGAAGGCATCACCTCGTACATCTTTCCGAGCGGTTCCATGGAGCACAAGACTCTGAGATTCAGATTATTGACACCAAGGCAGAAAGACGCAAGAGAGGAATGGAGGGAAGCTTCTCCCGCAAGCTTGTCGAGGCGATCAGAGAGACTCTCGACAAGGGGCATCAGGTCATGCTGCTGCGTTCACGCCGGGCATGGGCACCTGCGCTGCAGTGTGAGAACTGCGGAGATATCGTCAGATGCCCTCACTGCAATGTGAGTATGACACTTCACAAGAATGCCTCCGGCGAATTCATGGCATGCCATTATTGCGGACACAAGGTTGCATATTCGGGGAGATGCGCCAAATGTTCAGGAACTTTGAAAGGCCTTGGAGCCGGCACGCAGAAGATTGAAGAGGAGGCAGCGGCTCTCTTCCCTGCCGCACGTATAGCGCGTCTGGACAGCGATACCTATGCAGACAAGAAGCAGGAAAGCAGCATCATAAAAGATTTTGCAGCAGGCAGGACAGACATCTTGATCGGAACTCAGATGCTTGCCAAGGGATTTGATTTCAGCAACCTGTCACTGGTCGCGGTGATTGCTGCGGACACACTTCTGGGCATGCAGGACTTCAGGGCTGATGAGAAGGCTGTGCAGCTGCTGGAGCAGTTCCGCGGAAGATGCGGACGCAGGGAACTGAAGGGCACATTCGTGATTCAGACCTCCCAGCCTGAGCATCCCGTATACAGCAGGCTGCATTCATCAGATTCAGCTGGCGGCTACATGCAGGATATGCTCCAGGAGAGACACGAGTTCAACTTCCCGCCTTTCAGCCGCATCATTGAGATCACTTTCAAGGATGCATACGAAGACCGTGCTCAGAGAATGGCTTCCAAGCTCGCCGGACTTCTGCACCGCCATTTCGGAACATCCGGACGCAGAACCGCACTCGATGCGGCCCCTGTCACAGGGCCTTACTCTCCTGTAATAGACAAGATTGCAGACCAATACATCCGTACGATCCGAATAAGTCTCAAGAAAGACCGCGACCTGCGCAAGCACAAGATCGCTCTGTGCGAGATCATAGCATCATTTGAAAAGGCCGAGAAATACACCGGCCATATCTCCATCGACGTCGACCCTGCATAACCCTCACGCACCCGACAGATGCAAACACAACTCCTTATCACACAGCGTATTACCACTTTTACGTGCCGCACTTATGCAGCACGTAAAAGCATCATCTCTTTGATTATCAGTTAGTTATATTTGTCCATTAAAACCACAGACATCTGATGTCAGGCGCTTTAAGTTGAATTATCGGGCAAAAAGAAGTATATTTGTGGTTTGTGACAACTGGAGCGAAAATGATTTCATTTAAAGATAAGATACTGATTCTGGACGGTGCCATGGGCACTATGATCCAGAGACACGGACTGACCGAGGAAGACTACCACAGCGGACCTTTTGCAGGATGCGCAAAGGAGCTGAAAGGCAACAGCGAGTGCCTGAACCTCACACGTCCGGACGTCATCAAGTCCATCCACAAGGAATACATAGCTGCTGGTGCAGACATCATCGAGACCAATACTTTCAGTGCAAATGTGATATCGCAGGCAGAGTATGGCTGCGAGGGTTTTGCTGGGCAGATGGCATATGAAGGAGCCCGTCTGGCACGTGAGGCAGCTGATGAAGCGGCAGCTATGGCCGCATCCATAGGCCTGGACCGTAAAGTCTGGGTGGCAGGAAGCATGGGCCCTACATCAAAATCACTTTCGCTTTCTCCAGATGTGTCCGATCCGGCATTCAGGCCATATTCGTTCGATGACATGAAGAATGCATACCGCCAGCAGGCCCAGGCCCTGATCGACGGAGGTGCGGACATCATACTTATCGAAACATGCTTCGACGCCCTCAATGTCAAAGCTGCACTGGCTGCAATTGCTGAATGTTCTCTGGACAGACAGATGCTTCCATTGGCCCCTTCCCAGACAAGCTGGGTCCCTTCCCCTAGCCGGGGATGGCAAAATGCCAATTCCAGCATTCTGCCTATCCAGAAAAAAATACCGGTAATGATATCAGTGTCGGTGAGCGACAGGAGCGGCAGAACACTGACCGGACAGACTCTGGAGGCATTCTACACTTCAGTGTGCCACTACCCTATCATGTCATTCGGACTTAACTGTTCCCTCGGAGCATCTGAGCTGATGCCTCTGGTGGAGGACATCAACAAGTGGTGCAGGTGCGGCGTCAGCTGCTATCCGAACGCCGGCCTTCCGAACGAGATGGGCGGATACGACCAGACGCCGGAAGTTATGGGTGAACAGGTCAAGACTATGGCATCAAGAGGCCTTGTCAACATAGTCGGAGGATGCTGCGGCACAACTCCCGATCACATAAAGGCAATAGCAGGGGCAGTCAGAGGCATCGCCCCACGTCCCGTGGTTCATTCGGCCAAAAAAACGGCCATATTTCTGGCCGAAGAGCTAAATTCCGATGCTACGGCCAAAAAAACAGGCTTTTTTCTGGCCGAGATGGACATCGAGCCACTGAAGGTCAGCGGATTGGAGGCAGTCACAGTGGACACCAAACTCAACAACTTCACAAATGTCGGCGAGAGGACCAACGTGGCCGGTTCCAGAAAGTTCGCACGACTGATATCTGAAGGAAACTACGATGAAGCACTGCTGATCGCAGCAAAGCAGATCGAGGACGGTGCCAGCATCATCGACATCAACATGGACGATGCGATGCTCGACAGCACCAGGGAAATGGAGCGTTTCGTGCGCCATATCTCCAATGATCCGTCAGTTGCGAAAGCCGCATTGATGATCGATTCATCACATTGGGAGACACTCCTGGCCGGCCTGAAGAACGCTCAGGGCAAATGCATAGTCAACTCCATCAGTCTTAAAGAAGGACCTGAGGCATTCATTGAAAAAGCAAAGACTATCAAGGCTTTAGGCTCAGCAATGGTAGTAATGGCATTTGACGAACAAGGACAGGCGACAACATATGACAGAAAGGTAGAAATCTGCGAAAGGGCTTACAGACTGCTGACCCAGGAGGCCGGAGTATCCCCTGGCGATATCATATTCGATGTGAACATCCTGTCAGTCGGAACAGGCATCGCAGAACATGCCGACTATGCCGTGGACTTTATCGAAGCAGTGCGCTGGATCAAGGCAAACCTGCCTGGAGCTCTGACATCGGGAGGAGTTTCCAATCTGTCATTCTCATTCAGAGGCAACAACGCCGTGCGCGAGGCAATGCACTCGGCATTCCTGTACCATGCGATAAAGGCTGGTCTGGACATGGCTATCGTAAATCCATCGATGCTGCAGATATATGACGAGATTGAGCCTGAGCTGCTGCAGTGCGTCGAAGATGTGATATTCAATAGAGATGAGCATGCGACCGAGAGATTGATCGAGAAGGCAACGAGGGTGAAGATGGCCGATCAGGTCGGCCATGACGAGAAACTCCATCACGACCACAATCACGACCACCAGCACCATGAAGGCCACTGCTGTTGCGGATGCTGCCATCAAAAGACTGCAGATGAGCGTCTTACAGAGGCTCTTGTAAAGGGGCAGTCAAAGGATCTGGAAACAGATCTGATGGAGATTCTCGGTAAGGAAGGAAGTGCAATCAAGATAATCGAAGGACCGCTTATGGCCGGAATGGAGACTGTAGGAAAGCTCTTCGGCGACGGCAAGATGTTCCTTCCTCAGGTGGTCAAGTCAGCCAAGGTGATGAGGGATGCAGTCAGCATTCTTGAGCCTTACATGGGCAAGGATGACAAAGGCACTGAAAGGCCTGTGATTCTGCTTGCAACCGTAAAGGGTGACGTTCATGACATAGGCAAGAACATTACTGGTATAGTATTGAGCTGCAACGGATTCGAGATACACGATCTGGGGGTGATGGTCGACAAGGAAACTATT
>JAEIGA010006369.1_pt1 | contig 17974 bp, 14 predicted proteins | sample 9270691 | NCBI WGS metagenome assembly JAEIGA01 (sample SAMN17057246, study PRJNA624740) | gut metagenome | biome: biome; isolation source: fecal sample | host: Bos grunniens | place: China: Xizang | collected 2019
GACCGTAGACATCTTCGCGGGTGATCTTGAGATAGGTTTTTCTGAAGAAAATCACGACACCCACACGATGTATTACGATGCATCAGAGAAGACATGGTCTGATGTTACAACGAAAGTTTACGAATCAAATAACGATTCAGACACAACCGGCATTGAGATCACCTGGTCGCTTGATCTGATATACAGTCAGGAACAGCAGGTGTATGAATACGACGGCGTCACGTATCAGGTACAATCCTATAACCGCGAATTATGTATCTTGATATATAACAAAAGCGATGAGGCCAAGACCGTCGGCGGAACACGTTACTTACAGCGTGTTAATGGTGATGACCTGATAGATCTGGGCCGGAACAGCCGTGAAATGAACTACGCCGGTGTAATAGTCAAAGACATGTCTGTTGCCAAGGTATGGAGTTTAGGAAAAGCCGATCAGAATTCAGCGTGGAACCGCACACCTGATCCGCAGCTTACTCTGTATGAGAACGAGACGTTTGAGATCGCACCCGGCGAAAGCATGTATGTCGAGATACTGGCCATGGATTTTGACATGTATAAAGATGGTATCTACAGACTGACATTCGGCGAAGCGATAATCGACTTTGAGCTTGAGTGGAAAATGATCTGGTAAGGCTTACTTAAACGTCTCCCTGGATATCTCACAGACATTCGAAGTATCCATGTGCATAGCGAAGTGACCTGTAAACATAGAAGACGTTGAGGAAGAGGTTATTAAATAGAATAACCCGGGTATCGTTCCCAGGTTATTTCAAAGGTATTATCATATTAAACCCAAAGTTGGCTCATCAACTCTGCTGTGTCCTCGTTTTAAGACTGCGGTACGCTCGCTCATGTATTTAGATAATTCATCGAAATTCTTTTTTAATCTTTCTTGAGAAGCATCATCCTCATCTTCATATACATAAATAGTGCCATTTTTAACTTCTATATCATATACTCCGCTTGCATTGTTAGTTAAAAACCTATATCGATCTGGGATTTCTGAATATGGTCTATTCCACTGTTGTAATGCATCGCACAACATTGCCATATAGACGAAAGAATTTGACAATCGAATCTTCATAGTCTTTAGTTTGGTATCCTTAAAACGATCAATATAAAGATTGTGATAAAAAACCGCAGAAATGACATTCTCGAAAATGTGAGAATAATTTGATATGTACTGGTCGCTGTAAGTATTGGGATTGGTTATGTCTAATAATACATCAACCCATTTCTGGTCTTGTCTTGAGTTGATCAGTCCTCTGTACATTTTTACTATTTTTGCGGCATATTTTGCAGATTCAACACCATGATCACTTCTATTCCCGTATGGGTAATTATATTTCCCCCCAAAGTTCTCAATCAGTTCTTTGGTTCGAGGTGTACCATCAGAATCAAATACGCGCATAAACTTATTTTCTACAAACTCAGAAAGGATTTCTTTATCATCTATATTGCTGGATGATTTCTTAAACTGAGATAACAAACATTTCTGAATGCTAATAAACATATCAATACAAATCAATTCATTGTTTAGATTATCATAGAAATTATCAGTGACAGTTTTCTCTATATCCAAATACACACTGTCCTTTATCCCTTTTGTTTTCTTTATATAATATTTAATGTAGTTTTCTAAGCCGTCTTCGACCCCGCTAAATTTTGTATCTTTGAGATCCTCGTCTTCTGGAAAGACTTTTTCCTCTAAAGTTTTGATGTATCCGGATTTGATCTCATTTAAGTTATTCTTAAATATTATGTTAAGTGCTTTTTTCTGCAATTCTTCTTTACTGAGTTCAAGTGTATCAGGAGTATTGAATGTCTTTATAATATATAATTCATACAATTCTTTGTATAAATCAAAGTAAAATTTCATAATCTGCTTTTCATTAGTGGTGGAAAGAAAATCAGAATACTTACTTTTATAAAACAATTTCAAAAAATAATCCCACTTTGATGGGTCGGAACCATCATAAAGATTTTGCAGTGTATTGGTGAAATTACAAGAACTTTTAATATAGAAATTAAATTCTAATATTCTTGAGTCTAAATCATCAAAAAACAGAAGCTCTGGATTTTCACATATCTGTGTAAGTTCGGATGCTGAAATATTTGTATCGCATATAGTTAACCTGCCTTCAGTGTTGGGAAGGCTTATCATTGCGATAGAGCCATCGCTTTTGTTAGTAGCAACAACCAGCAAATCATCTGTATTGAAAAAAGTGAGTACAAATTTAAGAATGCTATTGGAAAATATATTTTGAAGTTTATAGTATTCATCGTCCTTGATTGTATTCGAAGAATTATCAGACGAACTATAACGTGTTATAAAGGAATTAATGGCTTTGATCGTGTGATCAGTTCTATACTTGCTTCGTTCTTGCGAGTGAGATATCAACAAAAAAGTGACGATGGTTTTGCTGATTATTTCAATTGCTGAAGTAATGCTATGATGCAACCCTATCTTTTCTATTGATAACGAATCATTGAAACCACATAATTTCTTAATATCGTCAAGATTGGAAATGTCATCAAATCTTGCATTATTCAACACTTCATGTGAGTATCCAACATCATGATAAAGGCAGAAGTATTTCCATTCGCTTATAAAATCTTTACAAGCTAGTATTTTCTGATTTTCATAGCTTTTTGAAACTCGTGCGTTAATATTGATTTCAGTAATTCTCGAGTAGAATTTTTCGTCATAAAAGAATATATATATTCCCAAAAGGTATAAGTACACTAAATGTAAGTAATGATCTCTAAGCACATGATACTTGTTATCAGTACTAGGATCTCGATCTGCAATGGAAATGTGCTTTCTAATGTCATCGACAGATAGAGTATCAGTTATAGCCCATTTTGAGGGTGGGAAGTTAGACACTATACATAATTTTTCAAGAATGCTTTCCGCAGCTCTATATTGAATATCTATATCTTGAGTTTGAAGAAAGAGTATAAAATCATCATCATCAGGATACATTCGCCAATATAGTTTCCTATATATCGTTTTGACTTCAGGATTTTGAGGCTGAGGACAAGGGTTTTCGAACAGATTCTTCAGTAATGTTTGATATATGTTTTTCATATTTCACCCTATGATTCATGTACAACGATTGCCTTAAAATCATCTACGATTGTATGTTTATTATTGTTAAATACTGTATCGTTTCTTTGTTTATATGCTTTATATACTCTTTTAATTGCGCTTGCTTTTAGATGACATTCATTAGCATACTTTTTCATAGTGCGATATTTTTTTGTGCTATGCATTTTTACAGAAGGCAATAACATAGCAGCGAGTGGGTTTTCAGAACAAGGCTCACTTGAATGGTATTTGTTTATTGCAAGTTTCATAACTCTGATTTGGTCAGCATTAAATCGGAGTTCTTCTACTTTACCATCTTCTGTTTTGCCATTCGATTTTATTACGGTTTCTTTTTCGTCGAATTCTATTTTCTTTGATGAACATTTGCCCATAGCAAGTCCATATGATTCAAAGAACTCTCTTTCACCCAAAAATAAAATCATTCTATCATCAGTTTTTTGAGGTTTATATTTTCTAACGATCTTCAGATATTCGTAATAGAATTTATCGTACTCTATATCATTTACTTCGAGTTCTGTAACATATTTGAGAATAGTATGGTTTGAAGCAAAATTCACTTTAAAGTAATCGATAATTTGCTTTTTCATTTCAGATGCATCATCGATAAATAAGATGTTATAGATTTGTTCAGCATCTGTCTTCTTGGGACGGATAAGCGCTTTAATACATATCTTCATTGCTTCTTTACTCATATTCGTTTCCCCTTTTATTGTGATATTTAAACTATATCACTTTCATGTGATATTTATGAATAATATTTTACAAAATCAGCGAGAATAAAATATGAAATTACATTTAATATTGGTATATGAGGGAAGCTAATTTGCAATTACTTTGAATGACTCTCTATAATGCTATTTATTAAATGTCGCCTTTGTTATCTCATAGACAGTTGATGTATCCATGTCAGATACGAAATAGAGCTTGAAGTTATCCAGGTCGTATACGATGGACCATTGTGTCTTTATGTGTTCGTAATCCTGGCTGACATCCATGAGTAGTGTCATGGCTTCATCTTCTGTTAGGATACCGTTCTTATCACTTAAGCGTTGTACGAGTGTGTCGTAACGGTCACACTGGCTGGGGGTCTCAGAAGACAAATAGAAGTTTGTTACCTGGTCTGCTTCTACGATCTTAAGTTCACCGTCTACCCATTCTGCGACGACGGATCTTCCGGTCTTGTCAGTAATGAAGATGTGGAAAGACATGCCTACCATGGTCTTGATGTCATAAGACTTAAGCAGTTCTATTGCTTCATCAACTGAAGCGCACTTATCGAGTATTGCTCTTTCTGCGACAGGCAGGTAAAGACCGGTCTTTCCGGTATTCTGGCTCATGTCGGTATAGTCAAGGCTCAAAAAGGATACACCCACACCTGCTTCATTTATTCCGTCGGAAGTGAGCAGGGGAGCAGACCTTAAAAACGCTCTGCCATAAAGGGAACCGGGTTCTCTTAACTTGTTATCTCCTCCCATGCTTACGATTGCCAGATCTGTCGTTGCAATAGAAGCATATCCGTCTTCAGGTTCTGAATACATAATGAGCGTATCCGTAGTTACATGGTCATAGTTTCTTCCAAACAGGTGATCACCCGAAGGCGACGTGCACGCAAAAGAACAGCAGCTGAACTCAGATATATCAAGATCGATGGGCAGGTTCCAGAACAGGTTCGAAGAGACCCATCTTGCAAGTGAATTCTCATCGTAAGATCCGTCGATCAGGAGCTTATCCAGTTTATAATTGCTGTCGACACGTATGGTGTAAACATCAGGTGCGTATTCTTTTACGGATAACATTGTGGTGATATCGTTCCGAAGGTAAATGCCAAGACCAATGGCAAAGACTAGTATCACTGCAACTGTGCCGAGAGTCAAACGTGAAGCACGGACCTTAATTCCCAGTAATGCATAAGCAAGCACGATAAGCATAGGAACAGCAACGAGCCAGCCGGCAAAAGAGAGCATGTTATACAAACTGATATCCACGATCTCAAATTCATAGGATGTGACCGAAGCAAGATTAGTGTTGTAACCTATCTCACCGGCTGCTTCTACGTATACTTCTATGGCAAAGTCGAGTTTCTCCTCAGTCAGTGTGGAATCTTCAGGGATACCGTCTTCCTTAAGCTTTCTTAGTTTGGCAAGTTTCTCCTCGTAATCCTGATCGTAGTAGTCAGCGATTACCTTATCTGTTCCTGATGGAGTAGCCACAATATTAACGGTCATGTAACCGTTGGCACTACTGTAGGAAGAACTGTCAACGCTGGTCCGAGCTTTATAACCGATTAGAGGAATACTTATGAAAGAATCATCCGGGAAGTCTATCTGATAGCAGTAAAGGCCATCCGCACTCTCAAAAATATTATCTGTATCCAGCTTTACAGAGTATCGATTGCCGATATCAGCAGCTTCAATTGCAGATGCATCCTTATATTTAGCAGCACTGATATCCTTTTTGATCACTGTACCTGTTACAGCAGAGGCAATGCCTGCCACTGCAAGCACAGAAGATATAACAATCACTGCCTTTCTGGTCTTATTCATTGTTCCTAATACCCACCATATATCTGATTACATCATTTTATGACAGAGATGTATTGTTTGTGTATCAATTAGTGGAATTGAGTTTGGATATAGTTGGTGCCAATAATGCTTGTTGCTAAACGAATAAAAAAGCTATCTTCATAAGAAAGATTTATAATATGATATAGAACGTATGAACCCGAAAGTGATAAGGTAATTTCTGTTCAAATAACGAATAACTTTTTTGATCGGAGGTGAAGATTTATGATCTTAACTATAAAATGTGATATATGCAATAAAACTCACACTATGGATGCGCCAGCTAAAAAATATTTACAATTTAGGGACGCTCTTGAGCGAGGCGGATTTAGTTATTGTAAAGATGCCGAGATAGAGGATGGGGAACTTAAAGAGATAATGATTAGATGTGTATGCGGTAATTTCATTTCTTTGGGTATGGACTAACTGTATTTGAATAATACAGTTAATTGACACGCGATTCACAAATAAAGCATATATTATGGATACATTTTAAGTGGTTAAGAATGACATGTTTCCCACTAGGGGACGGATATTTGTTTTCCCAAGTATTAACCTTGTTGTTGAAGTTCGTCTGGAAGACATATTCCCCATAAGAGGACGGAAACACCTTTGTGGCATAGCAATGCTCGAGGATTGCTAAAGAAGTCAGACAGACCTTTCCCCGTAAGGGGACGAAACATGAAATGCTCTCGATTTCGATCGAGGGCATTATCATTTGAGAGATATAAACATCGTTAATGCCTTGTTCATAAAAATTGTTTTATAATATGAACTAGAATTCGGAAACCCGTGAGGGGACGGAACCATTTCTTGTTTTGCAACAGAAGGATTCCTGATCAGACAAGCTAAGGCTATTGCATATGTTATCTGAACTTAAGTTAGAACTTAAAAGTGAAGGCAATATAGGATATCTTCAATCGTCCCTGTTTCAGGGTGTTCTGATGGAGCGGATTGATAAAGCGTATGCTGAATCTTTTCACATTACCGGGCTGCATCCATACAGCCAATATATTTCTTCCAAAAATGGACTAACGTGGACTATCTGCACTCTCAATGCTGATGCTTATAAAGGTATAATTGAACCGCTTTTGGCTCCGGATTTTACTGGATTTGATCTTAAAGCAAAAGATCAGCATGTCGATATTATCAGCAAAAATATCATCACCAAAACTTATGAAGACCTTATGAAGACCTTTAATTCTGATAAGGTCGAGAAATATGTAAAGATTGAGTTTGAATCTCCTACTGCATTTAAACGAGATTCAAATTACGTTTTTATGCCTGATACTAGACTCATATTTGGAAGTCTAATGCGTAAGTATAGTGCTGCTTCTTCAAGCACCGACATGACTGATGAAGAAACGCTGCAGTATATATCTGATCACAGTTTTATTTCGGACTTTAAGATAAGGAGCACAAGGTTTCCTTTAGAAGGTGTTAAGATACCGTCTTTTATGGGCGAGATAACCATCAGATTTAGTGGGACAGATACAATGGCCAGATATGCAAAGATGCTTTTAGAGTTTGGAGAATTCTCCGGTGTTGGCATCAAATGTGGAATGGGCATGGGAGCGATTAAAAATATAGAGAGGACAACATGATGGAAGAAAGAAAAATCAAGCTGGCAACGTTTGCTTTGTTGACACCAATAAAAGAGGTGTTGAATGATGTTGTCATTCCTACTTCTTTATCTGATGTTGCTGAAGATGATAGAACAATTATTCAAATGGCTGACGAGCTACTTAAGTATGGAAAGCCCGCTGTTACCGATAGAACGTACTTAGAGAGTATATTCAACGTTCTTAATGGCAATAATGACAAAATGTTCTATCAGGATAGATGCCTTGATGATTATACCGAAGATATCAATTATCCTGTTTCACAAGTTGATAGTAATGACCAGACAGATTATCGCAGAAAAGCGACGGAGCGTATTAATTCTGTTTTAAGCGAGATAGTTTTCTCGGATTTATGGTTAAGTAAATTCTTCGAGATACTTGAGCCGGAGCTGACATATATGCCGGGCACACTTCAAGATCCTGACATTTCCTTGTACGATCAAGCTAAGCTGTGTGCCGCATTTGCTTTGTGCATGAGTGATTCACAGAATAGTGATGATGAGTTTTTCCTTCTGTATTCCATGGATTTCTCGGGTATACAAGATTTTATCTACACCATTCAAAGGAAGGGAGCTTTAAGAACACTTCGTGCGCGTTCTTTCTATCTTGAAATACTGATGGAGAATTCCATTGATGATGTGCTTGAAAGTCTTGGTCTTTCAAGGATTAATGTCTTGTATTCAGGTGGCGGTCATTGCTATATGCTTCTTCCCAATGGTGAAGAAACCACCAAGAAACTCGAAGAAAAGAATAAGAATCTTAATGATTGGCTAATCGATACATTCGATATCTCTTTATATGTTGGTCATGGATATGCGGTTTGTAGTGCCAACACCTTAAGAAATATTCCTAAGGGAAGTTATTCTGAATTATTCAGGAATATCAGCCGTATGATTTCAGGAAATAAGGCTAACCGTTACGATGCTTCTCAGTTGTTAAGGCTAAATAATCGAAAGGTTGAGGATCATACGCGTGAATGCAGCGTATGTCACAGGCTTGATAGACTTAACAGTGAAAATGAATGTTCTGTATGCAGTTCTATTAAGAATTTCTCAAATGATATTTTGTACAACAATTACTTTGTCATTGATGATGATCCCACAGGAGTTCCTCTTCCAGGGAAAAGGTTTTTGAAAGGATATAAAACTGCACCATCAGATACTGCTTACAAGCGTTCTTACAGAAAACGTGCAAGTGAGAATGACGGTTCCTATGGGTTGTGGATAGGCGATTATACTTCATTCAAAACTTTGGAAGAGATGGCTGAAAGTGCTAAAGAAAAAGGTTGTATAGACAGAATCGGAATTATCAGAGCAGATGTAGACAATCTTGGAAGTACAATCAGCACTGGTTTTGATAAGACTGTTGGTGGCAATATAATGAGAACATCATCTTTGTCCAGACAGCTGAGTTTGTTTTTCAAATCTCATATTAATCGTATTTTGAGTCATCCGGAGTTCAATTTAGACAATAAAACACTTGAGAATGGCCGAAATGCCACAATTTGCTACTCGGGTGGAGATGATCTTTTCATTATTGGTGAATGGGATGACATAATAGGGTTTGCCGTTGATATCAGTAAATCATTCAATAAGTTTACGCAAGGAACGTTGTCCATATCTGCAGGAATAGGCATATATGACAGTAAGTATCCAATTAGCCGAATAGCTTTTGAAACAGCCGAACTTGAAGATATGTCAAAGAAACTCCCCGGCAAGAGCGCAGTTACATTGCTTGACGACGGAAACAAACATAGTGCTACTGATGCTGACGGACATGTATTTAGCATTTCGGATGGAACATATACTTGGTCAGAGTTTGAGACTGAAGTAATCGGAGAAAAATACAATGAGATTTCTGAATTCTTCGGCAACTCTGATTCTCGAGGAATGAGCTTTATGTATAGGCTTCTTGAACTTGTGAGAAATCAAAATGAAAAAATAAACTTTGCAAGGTTTGTATATGTTTTATCCAGGTTGGAGCCTGACAAAAACGCTGAGCACGAAGAGAAGACAAGATATAGACACTTTGCTGATAAATTGACCTTGTGGATAAGAAATGAAAGAGACAGAAGACATTTGAAAACAGCAATGACACTATACGCATATATGAGAAGAAATGAGGAGGGCACGTAAATGGCAACAGTATTTTTGGACGAGAAGGCATATGTTGACCAGGCAGAAGACGTTCTGAAAAGACTTGATAAGAAAGTTGATAAGAGAGGAAGACCTATTCCTCAGATAACAACATCAAAGATTAGAAATATATTGTCCATGGCTGCCGATATATATAATACTGTTCTTCAAAACAGAGAAGATGGACTTAGTGATGAAATTGTATCTCGTATTGAATATCTGCGGGTAAGGATAATCTATGAATGTGGAAGAGAGCCAAGCGTTAAGTATTTCGTTGAAGAAGCGGAGCTTTTGGATTACATAAAACTAATTGGGAATGACAAGAAGAAATACATTCTGTTCTATCACTATTTAGAGGCACTGGTTGCGTTTCATCGATACAATGGCGGCAAGGATTAATTAAGGAGGAAGATACAATGCTAACAAAAATACAGATTACGGGTAATATTTTGGTTGAGACAGGAATGCATATTGGCGGATCTTCGACGTATGCTGCCATAGGCACAGTTGACTCTCCGGTAATCAAGGATAGCAGGACTAATCTTCCAATTATTCCTGGTAGTTCTCTCAAAGGTAAGATGCGATCCCTTCTTGCCAAGGAAATGAATCCAACAGTTGTTACTCCTGATAATGATTGTCCGGAACTTGCAAGACTTTTTGGAACCGCAAAAAAGGGCAATGTTACACCAAGCAGATTGCTTTTCTCCGATATGAGCCTTTCAAACGAGGAAGATCTCCGTAAGGCAGGTTTACAAAGTCTTACAGAAGTCAAATTCGAGAACTCAATTAGCAGAACTACAGCAGTTGCAAATCCTAGACAGATTGAACGAGTAGTTCGAGGATCTGTATTCAATATGGACATTATTTACAATGTTGATTCCGAGCATGAAGATGAAATCTTGCCTGATATGAGGACCTTGGCAGAAGGTCTCAAATTGCTTCAGTACGACTATCTTGGTGGAAACGGTTCAAGAGGCTATGGCAAGGTTGTCTTCCAAGATGTTAAGGCTAAGGTGGTTACGGGTTCTCTTGATGAACAGATAGTAAATCAGTGCAATGAGATCTTAGCAGTCTGATACTAAGGTATTAAGTATGAATTATGCAATATACAAATTGAAGTTTACTGCGCCGGTTCACTTCGGAAAGAGTATGCTTACTGATTCCGAGTTTACTTTGTGTTCGGATACTATATTTGCAGCTCTGTGTATGGAAGCGGTTCTGATGGGTGATGACTTGCTGAATGAATTAGTCAGCTGTGCTAAGGCCAATGCCATTCAGTTGTCGGATGCTTTTCCTTATATTGGTGAAAAGTTACTAATACCAAAACCATATGTTTTTGCTGAGCATTTTCAGGATGAAAATTCATCAATTATCAAGAAAGCATACAAGAGATTAAAGTATATCACGATTGATGATTTTGATAGTTTTCTTAATGGAACGTTTGATGTGCTTAATGCTGTTCAATTGAGTGAACTTGGCGTGTCTGCGTTGAAGGTTTCTGCTTCCATTCGCAATGATGAAGGTGAGCCGAAACCATATGAAGTGGGCACTTATTCTTTTTATGATGGTTGCGGTTTATACCTGATACTTGGGTATTCAAATGACAATGTAAAGTCTTTATTGAATACATTGATGGATCAACTTCAGCATAGCGGCATTGGAGGAAAACGATCGTCAGGATATGGAAGATTTACTTTTGAAGTTTTAGAAGTGAATGAGTGGTTACTCGAGAAACTAAACTGCGAATCCAAGAAGTACATGCTTCTTAACACAGCCTTGCCAACAGAAAATGAGCTCGAAGAAGTGATAAAAAGTGCTAACTACAGTCTTATAAAAAGAAGCGGATTTGTAGCTTCCTCCACCTATTCTGATACATGGCAACGTAAAAAAGATCTAATAATGTTTAAGTCCGGATCCTGTTTTGACAGGAGATTTGATGGTGATGTATATGATGTATCTGACAGTACGGGGATTCACCCTGTATTTAGATTCGGTAAGCCAATGTTCATGAGGATAAGCTAATGAAAGACTATCTGAAAGTATATAAAGCTAAGATACTAGTCATGTCACCTACGTATGTAGGCAGTGGTAAGGATATCAGCAAAAAAGAGTACCGTCTGTCTACAGAGGCACAACAGGTAGTAGTCTATGATCCTGCTAAATTCTATCAGTTAATGAAGAAGGCTGGTAAAGCATCTCAATATGAGAACTTTTTGATGAATGATAGTGTGTGTGACCTTGATACATGGATGAGAGATAACCAAATCGGCATTTCGAGTGTTACAGATGCTGTTCGCTACAGTGTGTCTTGTGGAGACAGAATGGTATTTGGGAAGAGCAAAGTTCAGATTATGGAATTTGCCAAAGATCCTTACGGTTTGCCATATGTTCCCGGATCAAGCATAAAAGGAATGTTGAGAACGATGCTTCTTGGATATGAGATTTCGCAAAATCCTGAAAAGTATAGTCAACTGGCAGATAGAATTAAAGGATTTCAGTCATATAAGCCAGACAGAAAGAATTATAGAAGAGAAACAAACGAAATAGAAATTACCACTTTCAACACACTTGATAGAGAAGATGAAAAAAAGAGTAATGCCGTAAATGATAATCTGCAAGGGCTTGTCATTAGTGACAGTAAACCATTGAGACTTGAGGATCTGGTTTTGTGCCAGAAAATCGAGTATCACACAAATAATGAAGAGAAACCTCTGAATATTCTTCGTGAATGTCTTCGTTCTGGAACTTACATTGAGTTTACTATTACGATTGACACCCAAGTTTGTCCTTATGATGTTGACACAATTATGGAAGCAATCAAGGTGTTCAATGATATGTACTACGATTGTATCTTGAGCAAGTTCAATTCAAAGAAGAGACCAGCCGATACCGTTTATCTTGGCGGTGGTGCAGGATTCGTATCAAAGACGATAATCTATCATCTGTTTGGTGCTGAAGCAGGTGTTGCAGTTGCAGAGAAGATATTTAAAGACACTTTACCTCAAAAAGTATTTGATAGTCATGGTCATCGCAACGATTCACGATATGGTGTGTCACCTCATATTCTTAAATGCACAAGGCTGAACGGAAAACGCTTCCAAATGGGTATGTGCAGATTAATTATTGAAGATTTGTAAGGAAGTTATAATATGAGCAAGGTAATTCTTTTTTCGCCTGTTGGTGGTACGGATCCCGTATCAAATAGTAATGGCCATGATGGTGCTCTGATTCATTGTTGTCGTGTCTTCAAACCAGATGAAATTTATATGTATATGTCAAAGTATGTTCTCAACATGGAGGCAAAGGACAACCGGTATACATATTGTCTGACAAAACTATATGAATCACTTGGAAAGACTTTGAATTATAAGATAATTGAACGACCTGATTTGGTTGAAGTTCAGGAATTTGATTTTTTTTACGATGATTTCAAAGCGGAAATCCTAAATATCTCACGGACAATGTCAGATGATGATACTTTGATTATAAACACTTCGTCTGGAACTCCTGCGATGAAAAGTGCCCTTGTGGTTTTGGCGACTTTGGGTGATGTTAATGGCCGTCTTATTCAGGTTACGACCCCTGAGAAATCCATTAATAAACATGATCATGACAATTATGATGTTCGATTCTTGTGGGAGTACAATCCTGACAATACCGAAGGTTTTATCAATAGATGCAGAGATATTTCCTGTCCGTCTATAGTCAGATTGAAAAACGAGGAGCTGATACGGCAATTCTTAGAATCATATGATTACAGTGCAGCATTAAATATAGCACGAAATATGAACTCAGAGGATACAAAGGCCTACATTCATTTGTTGGAGTTTGCTGACTATAGGGCGCATTTGGATTATGCTTCTATGAGCAAAGTTGTCGATATGGCAGAGATTAAAATGATGCTGCCTGTGCTGACAAGCAAATATCGCAATACTGTCGAATATGCATTGTCCTTACTTATAAAATCTAAGCAGGGGAACTATGCCGATTTTCTTCGTGGTTTGACACCTCTGATTCTAGAATTGTTTGTTCTGGCGTTAGAGAAGCAATATGGATTTAATGCACGGGATTTTTGTTATAAAGATAAATATTCCGGTGGATTTAAGTGGGATATACAAAAGATAAAAGGAAATACGCAGACATCTGAATGGTTGGATATTTGGAATAAAGCGTTCCCAAATGGGTTTAAAGAAGGTTTTATCGTTTCCAGAGATTTGCTTTTTGTGATCAGGGAAAAATGCAACATTTCAATTGTCGAAAAAGCAGAATTGCTTAGAGAAGTTGAAGAGAATGCCCGTAACAGTGCTGCTCATGAAATCGGTATGGTTACGGCAGAAACCATCCAAAAGATGACTGGACACTCACATTCAGAAATCATCGTTGCCATTAAAGCAATGTTTAAGTTTGCTGGAGTGATTGCAGATGATAGCAAATGGAGTTCGTATGTTGATATGAATAATGCCATAATAAAAAAGATTGGCCTTTTGTCTTAAAATTAGCCACGACACCTTATTTTATTGTATTTGAGGGTGATACGATATGATTTGAAATGATCTAATATACGAAAAAATTTTTAGCACACAAAACTGGATTCTAAGCCTTGATTCACAAGGGCTTTGAGGTATAGAGTCTGAAAGATATAATCCCCGAAAGGGGACGGAAACTTATTAGGCTTATTTAATTCAGCGAATCTCTTCGCAAGTCTGAAAGATATAAGCCTCGTAAGGGGACGAAAAAGCAAACATGACTTCCAGATTCTCAAGTCTCTTCTCATGTCTGAAAGACAAAAGCCCCGCAATGGGACGGAAACTTTATGCCAGCTATCGTTCCTACTGCTCCGAGTACAGTCTGAAAGATATAATCCCCGAAAGGGGACGGAAACCAATACTCTGCTGCAAGAATCTTATTCTGTTGCGTCTGGAAGAAATAAGCTCCGAAAGGGGACGGAAACCTAAAAATCTTTACTTCCTTCTTTTTGTTTGCCATGGTTTAAAAGCCGCAAAAGCCCAGAAGGGGACGGAGACTACTACGTGCATTTTCTTATAAGTAAGAAGTGTTTACAGTCTTGAAGACATAATCCCACAAAGGGGACGAAAACTTTTTAAGTTCAGTGTTTTTCATTGTCGTTTGTCTCGTCTGAAAGATATAAGCCCCGAAAGGGGACGGCCATATGGCTTGCTTGATTACTAGTGGAAATAAATAGATATATGCATTCTGTAAGGCGCTGACATGTGCTATGCATTTTTGGTGGCTTGTTTTCAATAATTATCTGACAAAACAGATAAGATTATTCCAAAGAATACAATCGAGGAATTATCAGTGTTTAATGTAGTATATGTTATATTCTTTAATGATTGATGTCGTATGAATCAAACGCAGACTTATATCTGTTTTGCATCCAAATTCTAGTTTCTTTGGGCGATAGGATTTCTGCTTCTTGAGCAAAGGTAAAGAAGTAATTAGTAATCTGCCTGTTTGTAGCAATAAATGTTAACAGGTAGGAACCTTCTTTGTTCCTTTGAATATGCTCATATGCAGGCCTTTGGTGAAATATAGAATTGTACATATTCATGCCAACAGGTGTTAGTCTGACGATGTGTTCTTCCGGCTTCCCAAGAATATAAGCTATGCCGTTTTCTTTAATTTTCTGTTCGATATCTTTCTTTTCGCGCTCAAATATTTTTCCGCTTCCTGAAGAAGTGCTGCGCAGTGAATATTTGTTGATCCTAGAAATTCTATATGAGACCGGGATAAAGTCTTTGGAACCTTCCATTGATCCCATTCCGACAATGTAATGATAGTCAGCCTCATAATCATACGAGAGACGATAAGGCTTTACTAAATAACGTTCGCCTGTAGACAGAGTTAACAGAAGTCTTTGTTTGTTTTCGTTTTCGGTATTAACGAAAGCCTCAAAGTCTCTGATTATAGACTTGTAGTAAATGCTTTCACGATCAAAGATTGTTTTTCGCGCGTAATCTTCAACAAGAGATTTGATGTAGTCGCCTTGTGATATGTTGTAACGAAGTCCTGCCCAATCAGAATTCAGAGGATACATAATTTCATGCAGTTCTTTATTAAGACGGATTTTTAATGGGACATCCTTGGGATATCGAGTGAATGATTTAATTAGATAATTACGATGAGCAGAAGAAATCTTGCCAATTACCTCAACTTCTGTATCAGAAAGATGTGTTGTTCTGCCTGGCTTTGTGTATCGCGATAACTCGTTACTGATGCGTTCATTCTCCTCGGATTCAAGTGTGTCAAATGATTCAGGCATTGAATTAAGAATAATCCGGTTTATGAAGCCAGAGATATTTATGACTCCCATAAACGTCAGCGAATCGTTTCTGACTATGGAGTATGCATAATGACTTAAACTAATGTGCTGTCGTCCCTCAGGACATTGAGGATTATTCACGAATTACCTCTGGTTCATATAGTATGAACTAATTATAAGCAAAATTCTAATAAATCTCAATATAATATGAACTTTATTATTCGGACTTTGTACATTCAAGGGTTCATGTTATGGCTGTATTATGGAGATGAAAGATAAATCACATGCAACTTATATATGAGGAGGTAAAGGTTATGAAACTCGGATTAATATTCGTCGGCATTGGCTTCTTCATTATGGGCATTTCGGTCATAAGGAAGGATTAACCTCATTCCTTAGTAAGTAACAATAATCTGTTTCAATTTCATAGGAGGTAACAGAGATGAATAACAAATCAAAACTTTCGACCGCTCAGACGGCCATCATTGTCGCTACAGCACTTTATGTTGCTCTTCCCGACGTCTTTATTGGTCCGATCGATGACACAGTCATCGCTCTTATTGCCGGCATAACCGAACTCATTCTCGGTTTCGTCAAATCTCGTATTAACGAGTCATCTACTATTGAGTGGGAGGAGAAGTAACTCCCACTCAAAAAAGAACGAACGGAAAGATTATTCATGGGTAATCACATACAGTTTGAACACTTATGATTGGATTAATCAACAATTATTAATGGATATAACGCATGCCCGGAGGTGATTTATGAAAGCAGATAAACCTAAATGTTTTACAGAAGAAGAGATTAAGAAAATGAAAGAATTGTGCAAAGATGCTGTAAGACACACATTGAGTGGAGAAGATTTCGAGAGCTTAAAAGAAAGCGAAGATCAATAACAAGATGCATTGAACAAAGGCAATGGCTAAAACTCATTGCTTTTATGTTGTGCTTTCTTTTATACGAGTATTGCAAATAGGCATAATTGGCCTAATAGTTTTACCAATAAGAATGTTTATAAATTCTTCATAGAACAGTCCCAATATTATCTCTATATGCAGAGTACAATAAAGAAAATATATAATTATGCGCGTCTCATGAGGTGTTACGATGAATAAGTCTGATATTGCGGTTTCTATTGCCAGCGGTGCTCTTACAGCACTAATTGTCGATACATTCATTGTCGGCGACATCTCTTTGACTGATGCGAATAATTGGGGAAATGATAAAGTCGAAAAGTTTGTAATTAATACTGTCAAGCGTAAGGACAAAGATGGAAAAGTTACGGACCTCTATAGTGCCGTGAAATTTCTCGAAGATAAGTATAAGATTCCTTCCGATCCTATGGAGAATAAGTTCGGAGGAGCCAAACATCATCACCTCTATGATTTCTCTCATCACCCTACACCTGTAGGCTGGTTTTGTACTATTGCTGGTCAGTTTACGGGTAAAGCATATGGCACTGACAAGTTCGGAGCATTTCAGGATCCAGTGAAGATAACCGGTAAAGGTCTTGATAGCATCTATGACAATCCCATAAACAAAGTTTGGAACGGAACTATCAATTGGTACTTCCATATGATCAGCGATATGGCCGGATCAAGCGGAACAATTAAAAAAGGTGGTTATGGTACGGGACTTCCCGGTCCAGTCCTATCATTCCTTAAGGAGATTTCTTCCAATGAAAAGATCAGAAAGCTAGTAGGGAAGGCTGGTAATACTGACAGGGATAATTTTTCTGTCATGGTCCAGAACTTGTTTAGCGGAAGATTTCTTGCAGATCACGATTCTAACGGTAAAGTGATAAAAGGAACAGAGATACCATTTGATTTGAGAACAGAGATTGGTTTGGGTCATGAGCTGACAAAACAGACAATTCCTGTATTAGTCAACGAGTGTATCGTTCGTGCTTTCTTTACAATTACACGCTTCGTTGAAGAGCTTAACAGAGCTGATGTTAATTCATTTGAAGATTTGAAGAAGATTGATGCTAAGGCTTTTCTTCCTTTTAATAATCCTGAACTCAGCAAAATGCTTCTGATTTCATCAGCATCATTCTCAACCGTTGATATTACGGCAGCAGGTGTTAAGGCAGCCATTAAGAATCCTGGCAACAAGTACGGCTTTGCCAAGGATTTTCTGCTCGGAATTAACTATATAGGCGTTGCACGACTCGGGTTGGCAGGGATAGGAGTTGCTCTTACTCCTGAGAAGCTGGAAAAGTGTTATGATGATTTCGCAATGATATCGGGGAAAATTAAAGA
>JAEIGA010006370.1_pt1 | contig 17973 bp, 6 predicted proteins | sample 9270691 | NCBI WGS metagenome assembly JAEIGA01 (sample SAMN17057246, study PRJNA624740) | gut metagenome | biome: biome; isolation source: fecal sample | host: Bos grunniens | place: China: Xizang | collected 2019
ATCCTATCGAAAATATTGATGCAATTACTTTAAAAAATGAAATGCAAAACAGATTGGCCGAAAAAGGTCTGCGTTCAATCAAGGGACAAGTTGTCAGGTCTTTGGATGAAGCTATTGAATATTATGATAAAGAAAACTTAAGGGAAGTTGTGGTAAAACCCGTATACAGCGCGGCATCTGTAGGTGTGAGGCTGTGCTCAGACAGACAGGAAATGATTGATGCGGTAACAGAGGTATTTAATTTAAAAGGAGTTTATGGAAATGAATTGACCGAGCTCGTTATTCAGGAACGTGTCATCGGGCAGGAATATGTTGTTGATACTGTTTCATGCAACGGCGTTCATCGAGTGACCCTTATTTGGAAATACAATAAAATCAAGACTCCTGAAGGCGGCAATATTTATGATTATGATGTAACTGTCAACGAACTCGGAATCGGTGAGGCGGAACTTGTTGAGTATGCATATGATGTTATTGATGCTTTGGGAATCAGATATGGTCCGGTTCATGGTGAGTATATGGTTGATGAAAAAGGACCTGTTTTGATTGAAGTAAATTGCCGACCACATGGGGGCAGTATGGATGCGGAATACCTGGATATGATTTCAGGCCAGCACGAAACCGACAGTTCACTTGATTCTTATTTAAATCCTGAAAAATTTAATTTGGACCGTTTGAAAGGTTATCATTTGCTTGCCAATGGGATTATAAAAAATTTCATTGTGCCAAAAGATCTGGTTGTTAAATCATCCCCCATTTATTTTTTAGGCAGTAATTTAAAAAGTTTCTATAAAACAGATGTTTTGATTAAAAAACCCCAAGTATTCCATAAAACCCAGGATTTTGAAACAACTGGCGGAACAGTCTATTTAGTTCATGAGGACAAACAGCAAGTTCAAAAAGATGCTGAGTTCTTAAGGGATATTGAAAAACGAGCTTTCCAATTGGTTTTAAGTGAAGAATTACATGAAACTGTAGCTATTGATGAAGACGAAATCAAAAATGACCTTTTTTCGTTGATAAATGATATAAAACCTTACGGAACATGCCTTTTGGTCACTGAAAACATCTATGATGATTTGAATTTATCTCAGGTTTTGCCGGAAAATATAGACAATATCAAGGGAAAATTTAATTGTGTGGTCATAAACCTGAATAAAAGCATCTCCGATAAAAAAGATGTTGAAATTGCACGACTGTTCCTAAATATACTGGATAAGGTCAAATTTGGCGGATTGGTTTTCATTCCAAAAACAACCTATAACTTTATACCAAATTCCAGATTGGGTGCGGAAGCACTTGTTAAAGTATTGGATTTTAAAATAGAAATGCCGCTGCATAAATTGAACAGAATGGTCATTGCATCAAGAACATGACCTGGATATCATGACATACGAACGAAATTTTGATTTATTGAATAGGAAATTCAGGGAATTGTTTTTCCCAACATTAATGGCTTCAATAGCTGGCAATTTTGCCGTGCTTGTGGATGCATTCTTTATCAGCATGTTCATGGGATCATTGTATTTGTCTGTTGTACAAAGTATTGAACCCTTTGTTGCTTTTATCAATGTTATCTACTGGCTAATCGGTTTGGGCGGCAGTATCTTATGCACAATGGCCCGGGCAGAATTCGATGAGAAGAAGAGCAATGCATATTTCACGATTTCGATTATTGGAATTATAGTTTTCGGGTTGATCATGACAATGTCAACTATGATATTTCAGGAGTCATATGTCCAATTGTTATGCCCCTCTGCTCAATTAAAACCTTTAGTCACACAATATTTCTTCTATTATTCCCTTGGAATAGTATTTGAATGTTATATGGTATGTTTAGCCTATTTCATCAAGACTGATGGCTTTATCAACATGCAATTCAGGGCATTTTTACTTTGTAATGTGGTCAATATAATCCTGGATGTCGTTTTAATGAAATTTTTGAATTTGGGCATTTCCGGTGCGGCAATGGCAACAACTATCGGCCATATTGTCTCAGCAATCTACATTACATTATATTTCTTAAAAACAAACAGGACACTGAAATTCATTAAGGTCAAATCATCTGAAATAATCGGCTATCTTGTAGATATCTGCAAATCCGGTTCCTCAGTTTCTTCAATCCCGTTATATACTACAATCAGATTGGTAGTTCTAAATACAATAATTGTTGGAATTTTAGGAGAATTGGGTTTATCAGCATTTAATATGTGTTACAACACATTGTATTTGGTGGACATTTTTATTTTAGGTACAATTCAATCAATTTTACCAATTGCCGCTGTCTATTATAAGGAAGAGGATTTCACCGGTGTGGATTATGTAACCAGGAGATCCCTTAAAATTGTAATCGGATTTGGAGCATTCTTTTCAGCATTAATCATGTTATTCCCGCAAATAGTACTGTTCATATTTAATGTGAATAATCCTGCCGACATTCCTACAATAATTAATGTAATAAGGATATTTTCAATTAGCTTCATTGCATTTGCAGTCAATAGCCTGTACATATTTTATGCAGAATCCGTTCAGTATAATACCTTGGCAAATGCAGTAACATTCCTTCAGGGATTCGTTTTCCCGGTACTGTTTGCATACCTGTTTGTTTACTTATGGGGCGCGGAAGGATTTTGGGCTTCACTTGTAGTGTCTGAATTCGCAACTTTATTGTTCATTTTCATATATTCCAAAATAATGACCCGTAAAAGCAATAATGAATATTCAGGATTTTTCATGATTAAAAAACATGAAGCAACATCAGTATTTGAATTTACCATTAGTGGAAATGTTAATGATGCAGTCAGATTATCCGAAAATATTCAGGAATCCTTCAATGATAAGAGATTATCAGTTCTTGTAAGTATGGTAGTTGAAGATATGGTTGTCCATATCATCAATATTAACGAGAATATAGATTTAATTGATTTGATTATTATGGATAATGAGGAATATATTCTGATTTCAATTAAATATTCCGGTGAATGCATAAATATATTGGAAGATGACGATATGGAATCCAACATTGCCATTTTAAAGAAGGTTTCGCAGAATATTGATTACTCCCAAATATTGGGTTTGAACAATATCGTTATTACGATTAAGTGAAGAATTTTAAATTATCTCGGAATTGAAATCTTCTGCAGTTTCGGGATCATTATAATCATTGAAAGGACTTTCACCCATATCCAATTCTTTGATTTTTTCAATATCCTTTTTATTTAATTCAAAATCAAAAATATCAATATTTTCTTCCATTCTTTCCGTTTTAACAGATCTGCATGAAAATGGAATGTCTCTGTCTATCAGCCATCTCAATATTACCTGTGGAGTACTTTTTTCATATTTTTCTGCAATTTCCAACAGGATAGGATTTTCAAACAGATTTTCCAACCCTTCAGAAAAAGGCCCCCAACTTTGTTGGGCTACACCCAATTTATTCATGAATTCATTAGCTTCATACTGCTGGAAGTAAGGTGTTGTTTCAACCTGATTGACTTGAGGGACAATATCAAAATTCATGACCAAATCCATCAAACGGACGGAATCAAAATTCGAAACCCCGATAGACAATAATGACCCTTCTTTTTGCAACTCCTGTAATGCTCTGTAGGATCCGTAATAATCTCCAAACGGTTGATGAATAAGCATCAAATCAAGATAATCAGTTTGCAAATCCTCCAAAGTTTTATTAACCGCTTTAATTGTTTTATCATAACCAGAATTGCTAACCCAATTTTTACTAGTTAAATAAATCTCTTCCCTAGGGATTTCAGATTCCTTAATTGCTTCACCAACTTCCTTTTCGTTATAATATACCTGTGCACCATCGATTGCAGTATAACCCCTTTCTAAAGCATTGAGAACCGCATCTTTTGTATCGTCAGCATCAATTTCATAAACTCCAAAACTAACAAAAGGCAATTTTTCATTGTTGTTTAATTTTTTAGATTTCATAAATTTATCACCCGTTGCATCATTCATATTAAAAAATGATGAAAAGTTAAATATATATTTAATTTTACAATATTGCTAATATTTTATTTTCGGCTATTGATTGTAATTACAGTGCTGTTTAACCCCAATACCCTTGAATAGTTTATTTCATCTGCAATCCTATTCAGCACACTGATATTGTCAAACTCAAGATTATCATTTTCAACTACAGGGTTAAAATCAATGCCCGTATCCTTAATGGAAATTAAGATATTATCATCATTATTTTTAACAATGACATCTATTGCTTCAACATCTTCATTGATATTGATGATATTGACAAGCATTTCTTCAATAGCCAAACTAACCAATGCTGCCGATTTGTTTCCGGCCAAATATTCCTGAACTTGTTCGGATAACTCTACAGCCTGATGGATATCGCCTTTGATAGTATATGCAAATACCTTTTTATCATCATTATGTTTGTTAATGAAAAATCCTGTGTATTCACCATTGGTTTTTTTGTTGAGACGTCTTGAATATACATAAATGTATAATATGGTAAGGATTTCGGCAACAGTGAATGAAAGCCAAATTCCATTTGCACCCATTAAGAATAACAATAAAAATGCAAATGTTACAGGGAAGATACAACCTTCAAGCAGAGATATTATATTTGACAATTTATCTTTTTGAATAGCCTGAGCGTAAAAGGTATACAGGAATGTGATTGCTATTCCAACATAACTCAATGAGAAAATCCTGATAGCATTCAATACAATAGGAATATCTGAAGGACTGTTAACATGATATAACAACAATAGTGATTGAGGGCAGACAATGAATAACACTGACAGTATCAAACTTGAAGCCAAAACTATCTTTAAGGATCTGTTCTTTATATATTCAACACTTTTATAGTCTTCCTCCTGATAATAGACCGATACGATTGGAGACATTGTCTGTGCAGTACCAATCAGGAACATGTAAAGAATAAACAGGCTATTGAAGCAGATGTTGAATGCAACTAAACCATATTGGCCTATGTATAAAATAATCAGAGTGTTTATAATAAAAATCTTTATTGTGAAATACAATTGAGTTGATGCGCCGGAAAATCCGGATTTGCAGATTTCTACATTAGTGCTTAATAATTTCCTGACTTTAACTAAAGCGAATTTTAATGTCCTTTTCGGATTGAAGAAGTAAGTTGACATGTAGATGCATCCTAAAATATAACCTGCAATTGTTGCGCCGGCGGCACCAGAAAGTCCCCAGCCAAACATTCCGATAAATACAAAATCGAATATGATATTGGCCACATTAGACACAAGCAATGCCCTGAACGGCAAACTCGCAATCCCATCTGCACGGATAAAATACGATAAGGACATGATAAAGCATAAGAATGGAATTCCTAATATATAAATGCTGTAATATTGGAAAACAATCGGCTGTATTTGAGCAGAAGGACATAAAACCGCCACAATCTGACTTGAAAACAGCGTTCCTAAAACCGATAACAATATTCCAATCAAAAGCAAGGAAATTACCGCAACGGAAAATATCCTATTGCTTTTTTCATCATCAAATTCTGCCTTTGCGATTGAGCACATTACACTGCCGCCCAAACCGATCATCCAATAAATTAAATTAACTAATGTACCCAACGGTTCTACTGGTTGGATTGCAGATAATGCAACAGCACCAATCAAATTACTAACAATGATGGAATCAACAAGTATACAAATATTGCCCGTCATTGAAGTGAATAAGGTAGGAATGAAGAATTCCTTGAATTTATCACCTACTAATTTATAATTGCGTTCATACATTGTTCCTCACCTAAAAGAAATCTAAATCAATCAAATATTTAACAAAATTATAAATGTACTCCTTAGAAATCAATGGCCAATTAATGCCTAGACGATACAGCACTTGAGTAGTATAATTGTTTTCAACAGGGACCCATTGCTTTTTAACGTTACCTGATCCGATTGAAGTAATTAAACCAGAAACTCCCTCTTGCTTGGATTCGTCAGCCAATGCATCTTTTAAGACCTGTTCATATTCTTCCTCTTCGCAAGGTTCAATATTCAATCCCAAAGGCCTTATAATCTCAATTATGTCCGCAAAAGTAATCTCATGAGAATTATACGGATGGAAAACAGTACATTTCTTTGGTGTTTTGGCCAATGCGACAATTGATTTGGCGGTCGTGTCAATCGGACTGAATTCTATGCTGTCGGGCAACATTTCATAAGGCGCTTTTCCCATAGTGACGAAAGCCTTTAAACGATTGATGAATCCGTTTGTCTCAAAGTTAATCTGGAATTCACTATCCGAACTTCTGGCCATAAGGTTGCCAACCCTCATTACTTTAACGTCAAGGCCATCTTCTACAGCAGCCTCAAGCACTGCCCTTTCAGCTAAAAACTTGCTGCCAATATACTGATTGTCCACTCCCTGACCTATGAATAAATTATTTTCATTGAAATTAACGTCCAGTGGTGGGAAATTATCAATACTTTCACCTGCAACGCTGCATGTTGAAACTTGGACATATTTTGCATCTTTCATTTTGGCAAACCTCAATCCATTGATTACTCCGCCCAAATTGATATCTTCTATATCAGTTCCGGATGAGAAGTGCTTTACATTAGCTGCACAGTTGATAACAGTGTCAATATTTAAATTCATAATATTTTCAAAATACTTGAAGTCAGTGATGTCTCCTTCAATCACCTGCAATCTCTCATCAAAGATAGAATCGTCGATATTGTCTTCGAAATAGTAGAACAATAAAGATTTGAGCCTGTCCATACCTGACAAATTACCTCTGGATCTTACAAAACAGTAAATCATGCCTGATTCTGCTTCTAACAGTTCATTTAAGACATGAATTCCTAAATATCCAGTAGGTCCGGTCAATAGAATATTGCCCAAGCCATCCTCCGATTCTCCGTTTATCATTGATTCCAAATTATTTTTACCCAATAATTTGTTGATTTTAGAATAATCATATTTGCTTTCGTCTTCGGATTGTGAAGAATCCCTTTTGGCGATGAATTCGGAAATCATTCTTGGGGTTGGATTTTTAAATACATCCCCATAATTCAATTCATAACCCCTATTTAAAGCGGCCAATGTAATTTTAGTAACAAGCAGGGATGTTCCTCCAATTTCAAAGAAATTATCTTCAACGCTTACGGTGTCGAGTCCTAAAATTTCAGCAAATGTGTTTGCAAAGAATGCTTCAACTTCATTTTCAGGTGGCACATATTCTGAAATCAATACCGGTTCAGGCAGGCTTTTCAAATCAGTCTTGCCGTTCAATGTCTGAGGCATTTCATCCAATTCCATATATACGGTAGGAACCATATAATATGTCAATTTTTCAGAAAGAACTTGCTTTAATTCATCAATGTCAAATGAAAATTCATTGGACGCGCGATTTTCAACTTTATATTCATCTTCAACAGTGAAATAAGCGCATAAATGATCATTGCCCTTAATTTTTCTAACGACAACAGCAACGGAATGGATAGGTTCGAAATTGGAAATGACAGATTCGATTTCTCCAATTTCAATTCTAAGACCCCTGAGCTTTATCTGATTGTCCAGACGTCCGTGAATATATATGTTTCCCTCATCATCTGATTTGGCGAAATCTCCTGATTTGTAGAACCTTATTCCATTAATCTCACAAAACGCCCTCTCATTATTTTCAGGCCGATTCAGATAGGCTCTTGAAACTCCGCCACCTGCAATATACAATTCACCCATAACGTTTGGAGGCAGAGGATTGCCATCCAAATCCATAATGCTTTCATAAATATTGAAATAAGGCTTTCCAACATTCACTTTTCCATCATCAATCAGATGTGCATTACACACAACCGTTGTTTCAGTTGGTCCGTATATGTTATAGACCTTGGCATCAAGATTATCCAGAATTTCAAGCAATTGTGCAGGGAATCCTTCACCACCAACGGCTAAAACCTTAAATTTAGAAAATTCTTCTTTCAAATCATCCAATTCAAAATACTGTAATAGACGTGATGGAGTTCCACTATAAACGTTTGCTCCTGTTCTTTTAATGAACTCGCATAAAGCTAAAGGATCCTTATATTCCGCATCATTGGCAAATGCAATCGGAATTCCATTCATCAACGCTGTCATTGCTTCCTGATGAAGCATGTCGAATGCAACTGTGGAAATGGACAAGGCCTTATAGCCTTCTTTTTTGCCGTTGGTTGCCAATTCATAATTATAAACACTTCTTGCACCAGGATAGACAAAGTTTGCAAGGTTCCTGTGTTCCAGCATCACTCCTTTTGGAAGGCCTGTTGAACCTGAAGTGTAAATGATATATGCAAGATTGTCCCCTTTTAATTCCGGATCCGGATTGGAGGTATCTGTCTCTTCAAGCAGCTCTGAAATTTCTATAATATGGCTTGAATAATCGCTCAAATCAATATTTTTAATCTCTACAATATCATCAATAATGATGAATTTGGAGTCACTGTCAGTTAAAACATGCTCGATTCTATCCTTAGGATAATCGGAATCGACTGGAATGAATGCGGCTCCTGATTTTAGGATACCGAATATGGAAGCGAATACGTTACTGTCACGTTTCAATATGAACATTACCTTGTCTTCTGCAACAACACCACGCTTGATAAGTGCATTAGCTATCTTATTTGCCCTGTTGTTCAACTCTTCATAGGTAAAATCACCATCTTCAGCAGAAACTGCCAGATCATCAGGATGCAATTCCACTTGCTTTTCAAATATTTTATTTAACCTGTATTCATCCAGTTCTACAAGATTCAAATCATCAATGGACAATTCATTAGCTTCAACAATGGAAATATCTTTTAATTGCTTATCTCTATCAAAACTTAAAAATTTATTTAAAACAACTATAAAACTATTTAAAAATGTTTGAATCAATTCTTCGGAATATAGCTGGTCATTGAAAATCATTGAAACTTCATATTTATCTTCGACCTCTGAAATGCCCAGATTCAATTTAAATTTAAGATTATCTTCATCCAATGCTTCCCTTTTTACATAATTTCCATTAATCTTTATGTCTTCAACAATGTTTCCGTGGAATGCATAAAGGAACTCCGGCATGAATCCGTATTTATTGGAAATCTCTGTTAAAGGATATGAAGAATGGGCCAATACATCAAACCATTCCTTATTGGCATACTCAAAGAATTCATCAATAGTCAAATCAGAATTTACATTCAAAGCTATAGGCAATGTTTTAACCATCATAGCCAATGTTTTTTGTTGATTTGGATTGAATCTGCCGTTTGTTATTGTTGCAATTAGTAAATCTTTAGTATATGCAAATTTAGATAAAACAAAAGAGGACACAGCCAGGAAGAAATTGTTTTGACTGATTGATAATTCACTGCAGAAATCATCGATTTCGTCTTTTTCAAGGAGAACTGTTTTCTCCAAACCTACACCCTCATGTTCATCACCGCTTAAATCCGGAGTCATTAAGGTGGCTTCATCAAACTCTTTAATCTTATTAAAGAAGAACATTTCTGATTCCTTATATAAAGAGGATTCCTGAGTTTTAACTTCATTTAGTGAATATTCGAAACCGTTAATCTCTTCTGATTCATATTCAATGCCGTCATAAGTTTTTGCAATTTCATCAAATAGTATATTCAATGAAGTTCCATCTACAATTATATGATGGAAATCACAAAGAATTGAGATGTTTTCTTGGGTTCTGATAATTTTAAACCTGAATAAAGGCCCTTCACTTAAGTCAAACGGTTTGATAAATTCTCTTTTGAAGTCTTCATCAATGCTGTCCACTTCAACCATTTCAATTAAATCATCTATAACAAGATCATCCCTACTTTCCTGATATGCAACACCATCCTTCATTACGATTCTTGTTTTTAAGTACGGATGAGAATTGATTACTTCTATAATAGCTGATTTGAGCCTGTTTTCATCAATATCGCTTCCCAATTCAATATATTTAGGAAGATTATAATTCAATTTCTCATAATCCTTTACGCAATCGAAGTAAACACCCAATTGGTTTGGAGTTAACCTATAATAATCATGTTCACTATCATCGGCTCCACTTTCTTTATCGGCAAATCCTTCATTGATTTCAATATTTTTGGCAATATTGCGGATTGTTGGTTGCTGAAGAATAACGGTAACGTTGATTTCCTTATCAAGTTTATTATAGATTTCTGTGCTTAGCCTCATTATTGTTAATGAAGTAAAGCCCAATTCATAAAGGTCATCTGTTACTCCAAAATCATCAAATCCTATAATTTCGCTGCAAATTTCAAAAATGCTTTCTTCAAGTTCACTTTTGGGAGCGACATGTTGTGAACTTAATTTTGGAACAGGCAAATTCTTAGTGTCAATTTTTCCATTTGGTGTTTTAGGCATCTCATCCAATTGCATGAATTAAGTAGGAATCATGTATCTGATTAATTTTGTAGAAAGATAATCCTTTAAATCGCTGATATCAATGTCTTCAACCGCTGTGAAATATGCACATAGGCTATCCTGATTGTTTATCTGCTTTACAGCCACTACAACATTTTCAATGCCCGGATATTTGGAAATTGCAGATTCGATCTCTCCAGGCTCTATTCTTTGACCTCTGAGTTTGATTTGCTTATCTTTCCTTCCTACAATGACCAATTCATCATTTGAATTTTTATAAGCCAAATCACCTGTTTTATAGAATCTCAAATCATTTACAAATAAAAATTCTGATTTGTTTAAATCATCCCTATTCAGATAGCCGGGAGTGGTTTGAACCCCTGCAGTACAGATTTCACCAGTGATATTGTTAGGCAGTGGATTGTAGTCTATATCTATGATTAAATCTATATTGTTTGGAATAGGAACTCCTTCAGTTATTTCATCGCCATCAATTAATTTCTGATGTGTTGCAATTGTGTTTTCAGAAGATCCGTATGAATTGAATATTTTTGCATCACTGTTGGCGCGTATATCTCTATAGACTGACGGGATGAATTTCTCCCCACCAATAATGATAATCTTAAATTGTCTAAGCAAATCCTTGAACTCGGTGACTTTCAAATACTCTTGAATTCTTGAAGGAGTTAAGGATAAACCGTCAACTTCTGACTCTTTAATCAGACGAATTAGTTTGGAGAGGTTTTTGCTTTCCTCATCACTAGCCAGAGTCACTTTTGTTCCATTGATTATTGTTGCTAAAACTTCTCTTAAAAATGCGATGAATGTGGTTGTGGTTAATGACAGCATGTTGGAGACGCCATTTTGTATGGCATGAATTGCAATATTGTCCTCTCTGGAATCAATATAATTTATTAAACCTTTATGGGTAATTTTTACCCCTTTCGGTTTTCCGGTAGACCCGGAAGTATAGACTATGCATGCCAAATCATCAGATTTGATGTCTACATCCAAATTGCCGTCATTCTCATTATCCAATAATTCATCAATGTTTGATTGGATGACTAATTTGGCATCGGTATCCTGACTAATAAAGTCTGTCTGCTCTTCTGGCTGTTCAGTTGACACTATTGTAAAAGAAGCGCCCGTTTTCATCACGCCATAAATGGCAGATATTAATTTAGCAGACCTTTCAAGTTTTAGGATAATATGATCGCCGGAAGACACGCCCAAATCAATCAGGCTATGTGCAATCCTATTTGATAGGCAATTCAATTGATTGTAAGATAATGTTTGCCCATGGTCAATAAGAGCAATCTCGTCAGAGCTATTTGAAACAGCCTCCTCGAACAAATCATTAAGATTTGTATCAATCTCAATGCTTTCAAAAGCGTTGTGGATTTCTCTTAATTCATCTTCCTTTTCACTTGGCAATAATGAAATCTCATCAACCGGTTTGCTGAAATCTTCCTGCAGCTTATTAACCATCAATCCAATATTATCAGTTAAATCCTCAATGAACTCCTGAGAATAAAGGGCATCATTATACCTTAAAAATACCAGATAATTGTCCTTGTCCTCTTCAATGTAAACACTTAAATTGAATTTTGGCAAATCAAGAGAAATTTCTTCGACCCTCAAGGAATTGACTTGGCCATCGTCATTAATCATCTGGTATTCACTATCCACACCCACCTGATAGGCATAGTAGATATTTGGATTGATATTATACTTTTCAAATAATTTGGTATACGGATAGTTTTCATGATTGATTGTTTCGGTTAAGGTATTTTGAACGGAACCGAAATATTCGCCAACACTTTGACTGGTATCGATTTTATGAATGAACGGCAATGTTTTTACAATCATTGCCAAAGTATTTTCATAATTTGGATTCAATCTGCCACTGGAAATAGTTGCAATCAACATGTCTTTTGTATATGTATATTTACTCAATGTCAAAAGAGTTGCAGATAAAAACAAATTATTTGGAGTGATATTGTATGTCTTACAGTATTCATCAATCAAATCCTTGCTCATTGAATTGCAACATTCTCCCAATCCTGCAGTTTCAATAGGTTTAGTGATATTTGGAGTGATATCAGTACTAATGTCAATCTCGGTTATTTTAGAATTGAAGAATTCTTCGGACATATTGTATGAATCTGACCCCTCTTGTTCATAATCTTCGAGAATATATTCAAATCCGGTATAGCCCTCCGTTAACAGCTCATCATCATGATATGCCTTAATCAGGTTTTCAACAAATATGTTCATTGATAATCCGTCGAAAATGATATGATGAATATCTAAAAGCAATGTAGTTTGATTATCATAATAATATATTTTAGCCCTGTAAAGTGGAGAATCAAATAAATCAAATGGTTTTGCAAAATTTTCTTGAATTTTAGCACTGCATTCCATATTCAACATTTCCACATTGACTTTCTCATCATCCTGACGTTTAATGCATACTTGTCCGTCTTTTTGTGTGATGATGCTTTTTAGATAGCTGTGATAATCAAATACTTTTATCAAAGATTCCTTTAATCTTTCAGGATCAATATTTTTGCCCAATTCTACAACGTAAGGCATGTTATAAATTAACTTATCCGGATTTTTGACAGATTCAATGTATACGTTTAACTGATTATGGCTTAACGGATAATATTCCTGTTTTTCATAATTGACCTTTACAACTTCACTTGAATTGTTGAGAAGATCTTCCAAATCACAAATATTTTCTGCTTCCATCAATGTTTTAAAAGATAGTGAAACGTTGAAACTGGAATATATCTCATGTGAAAGTTTCATTATGGACAATGATGAAAAGCCTAAACTAAACAGATTATCAGTAACACCAAAATCATCGAAATTCAAAATTTCACTGCATATCTCATACAGCCTTCTTTGAACATCATTTTTAGGCAGCACATATTCAGTTACTAACACAGGCTCAGGCAAATTCTTGACATCAACTTTGCCGTTCGGTGTCTCCGGCAGCTCATCCAATTGCATAAACACAGTTGGAACCATATACGGAGTAAGGCTGCTCTTTAAAAATTTCTTTAAATCATCATTATCAATTGTCTCATCAGCAGTATAATAAGCACATAAATGGTCATTGTTATTAATCTCTTTAATCACTACAACAACTTGTCTGATATTTGGATATTTGCTTATGCTAGTTTCGATTTCACCTATTTCGATTCTTAATCCGCGGAGCTTGATTTGATTATCCATTCTTCCAAATACATAGTATTCCCCATCTTCCGTAATCTTTGCAAAGTCCCCAGACCTATAGAACCGGATTCCATTTTTTTCTACAAAAGCCTCGGCATTTTTATCTGGACGATTATAGTATTCCCTGCAAACACCTTTTCCGGCAATATACAATTCCCCAATTACATTTGGAGGCAGAGGATTGGAATCTTCATCCATAATCTCTTCATAAACATTCAGCATTGGTTTTCCAATGGTAATTTTATTGCTGTTAAGCAAACTGGAATTACAATAAACAGTAGCTTCGGTCGGACCATACAGATTATATATCTTTCCACTGGAATTTTTGGAAAGCAGGTCATATAATCTAGGAGGTAATGCTTCACCACCTATCAAATATGCCTTAAAACCATACATGGCCTCCTGCATATCTTCAATATCAAGATACTGAAGTAAACGTGAAGGTGTGACCACATAAACATTTACTCCTGTCCTTTCAATTAAATTCTTCATTTCTATAGGATTTTTGTATTCGTCGTCATCGGCAAATACTATTGGAATGCCATTTAAAAGTGATCCCATTATTTCCTGCTGAAAAACATCAAAAGCAACGGTGGTTGTAGATAAAACTTTATACTTCTCTTTTTCTAGATTATGGACCAATTCATAATTATAAATGTTTTTTGGGTCGGGATATACATAATTTGCAAGACTTCTATGTTCAATCATTACTCCCTTTGGAAGTCCTGTAGAACCTGATGTATAAATCATATAGGTCAGATTTTCAGGAGAAACGTCGACATCCGGATTAGAAACATCTTCTTCTTCGAGCAATTCATCAATGTTCAGCAGCTTATCAGAGTGGGCAGACAAGTCAATATTTTTAATGTCCACAATATCGTCAACGATTATGAATTTTGAGCCACTGTCTGTTAAAACATGCTCTATACGGTCATTCGGATAGTCAGAATCGATTGGAATAAAACATGCTCCTGTTTTTATAATACCAAAAATTGAGGAAAAGACACCGCTGTCACGTTTTAGAATTATCATGATTTTATCTTCAATCCCAACGCCTTTCTTAATCAGCGCATTTGCGATACGATTGGCCCGTTCATTTAATTCCTTGTAAGTAAAATCACCATCAGCAGCAGTTAAAATAACATTGTCTGCCTTCAATTCCGCCTGTTTTTCAAAAATCTTATGAATCAGCAACTCGTCAATTTCAACAAAATCCAAATCATCAGCATTTGGAATATCACGATTAACTATGGAAATGTCTTTTAGAAAAGTATTCTCCAATTCATCATCAGAGAATTTAATTATCTTATTTAAAACTATTAAAATACTATTTAAAAAGGTATTGATTAATTCTGGTGAATATAAAGCGTCGTTAAACTTGCAGATTAATTCAAAATCATTTTCATTCTCTACAACATTTAAAGTTAGGGCATATTTGTCTTCTTTAGAAATGTCATCAATATTGAACTGATACAAAAATTTAGGATTGAATCCATGGTCATCAACAATTTGCAGCAATGAATCATGATATACAATAGAATTTAGCCATACGCCCCTAATCTGTGATAAAAAAGAGCTGACATTTAAATCAGTATCCAGATTCAAGATTAGAGGATATTCGCAAAATGATTGATTATCAACAACACCACTATTTGCAAAAAGCAAGTTCTTATTATAAACAAATTTGGACAGTACAAAACTTGAAATGGATAAAAATAAGTTATCCGGTTCAATATTTAACTCATTGCAGAATTTTATTACATCTTCGCAATCAATGAATGAAACTATCCTATGGATTGAACCTTGAGATTCATCTTCATTTAAATCGGGAGTGATGAATGTTTCATCATCAATTTTTAAAATTTGATTTATGAAATAATCTTCAACCTCATCTTCAGAAATCAGCATGTCTTTTTCCTGAATGCCCTGCGCTAACGACAAATTAATACCCATAAAACATCACCATGTAATCTTATACAATAAATAATTATTTTTTTTCAATATTATTTATTATTTATTGAATAATTTGTATACGATTATCGAAATGAGGGAATATCTTTCTTACACGATGCAAATAAACAAATAATTATTTAATTCACAAAATTAAATTATTAACCATACAAATTGCTTTTCTGTTTATTGGACAATGACAATATTTCAAATGATAAACTCCAGAAACTGCATTATTAGGCAACAATATTTCTTAAAAAATAGCTAGACTAAATCATATCAACGGTGCTTAAAAATGAATAAAACCTCCCAATGGAATTCAGTATTCACATTTATAATGGCAATGATAGGGCTGACCATTGGAATAGGAAATATCTGGCGCTTTAGTTACGTGCTGTATTCTAACGGTGGAGGGTCATTTTTCATACCATACATTATTGCGATTTTGATTATGGGAATTCCATTTTTAATTTTGGAATATGGATTGGGTTTTAGCTTTAAGAAAAGTTTTTCCAATTTAATGCACAGTATCCGTCCCGAATTTGAAATCATAGCATGGATGTTGGTTTTACTTGTTTTCATCGTTGTAATTTATTATATGATTATTTTAGGATGGGACTTTGCATACCTATTGAACAGCTTCAATTTCGGATGGGGAAACAATCCAGCATCCTTTTTTACAAATTATGTCGGGGGAAGCTCAAATTTAGCGTCTGCCACTACAATAATGCTGCCTACTCTGATTGGTACATTAATATTATGGGGAATCTTTTGGGCAGTGTCTATTAATGATGTGAATAACGGAATTGGCAGATTATCAAGAATTTTAATTCCATTGCTATTCATCATCATGGTTGTTATATTCGTATATGCCTTTACATTGCCCGGATCCAATATAGGAATGGCAACATTGCTTAGTCCTAATTGGTCTGCACTTCTTGATATAGATGTCTGGCTTGCGGCATTCGGGCAAACCCTATTTTCTTTAAGTATTGGCCAGGCCATGGTATATACATATGCAAGTTATTTGTCTAAGAATACCCGATTAATCGATGAAGTATTTTTTGTTGTTATTGCAAACTCCCTTTATGAGATTTTCGTGGCTTTTGGAACATTTTCAATGCTTGGATACATGTCATTAACATCCTCAATACCCATGAATGAATTGATCAGCGAAGGTACCGGATTAATATTTATTGTACTTCCCCACATATTCAATGCAATGGGTCCAGTTGGACATGTTATAGCTCCATTATTGTTTATATCAATATTGTTTGCAGGTTTTACATCTTCTTTTGCTCTGTTTGAGCCTTTGCTTTCATCCCTGTGTGATAAATTCGGATGGAGCAGGAAAAAAGGAGTTACAATTCTTACGGTTGTTGCCTGTATTGGCACTGTTATTTATTCAACAGGAATCGGCAGTTATTTAGTGGAAATTGTGGACGAATTTGTAAATAATTTTGGAATATTGGTTCTGATTGCTATTCAGGCCATAATTTTCGGATGGTTTTATGGCGCTGAAAAGCTCATAACCGTGCTGAATGAATATTCAACTTTGAAAGTTGGAAAAACATGGGTTTTCACAATAAAATATTTATTGCCTATTATTTTAATTGTTGTTTGGCTATTCGGACTTGTCGATTTAGTTAATGATGCAAACACGTTTAAAATAGTAGTTGACGTAATCATCTCGATTATTGTTGTTGGACTTTCAATACTGTTTACAAAATTAAAACCGAAATAATGCAAAAAATCACATGAATCTCACTTTAAGCTAGATTACCTCAAAAACTATCTTTTTATTTTTATCTTAAAAACTTATTATTCTCACTGAAATGACTTTTTTTAATTGATAACAAATTTAAAAGTTTTTATTAAATGTTTTAAGTTCAAATATTGCTCTAAACGATGAAAGTAGGCACTTACATTCGAAAAACTTTAAATACTTGACGATTTATACAATTAATTGTCTTTCAGAAGCAACTTTTGAAAATAAATTTGCTTCTAAAAATTCGATTGGACAAAATAGGAATGATTAAAATGAACATCAAAAAAATATTTTTTACATTAATGGTAACAGCACTGCTAATTGGTAGCGCATGTGCTGTAAGTACAAACGACTTCAAGGTAGACGGTTTTACCAAGTCTACAGGTACCGATCTTAATTCGGTATACGTAAACGATAATGGAAACTCCGGAGTTTCAATTTATAAACACACATCTGTTGTTTATGACGATGACTATTATGATTATGATGATGACGGTTATGATTATGATGACTATTATGATTATGACGACGACGGTTATGATGATGATTATTACGTTTATAATGGAAATGACGGAATTCGTGATGACATGCAGCTTTCTAAAAACTCAGACAATACCGCATATTTCACAGAC
>JAEIGA010006371.1_pt1 | contig 17971 bp, 14 predicted proteins | sample 9270691 | NCBI WGS metagenome assembly JAEIGA01 (sample SAMN17057246, study PRJNA624740) | gut metagenome | biome: biome; isolation source: fecal sample | host: Bos grunniens | place: China: Xizang | collected 2019
AGGAGAACATGTTCCCATTCTATCAGCTTGGAGATTTGAAAGACAGGTAAAATCCGTTGAAGTGTTATTAACCCCCCAACAGGTTTCTGTCGGGATGAAAAAATGGACAAAAATGAAAGTAGAATTGATTATAGCAGGTTTTGGTGGTCAGGGTGTTTTGTCAATGGGCAAGATTCTGGCTTATTCCGGAATTATGCAGGATATGGAGGTAAGCTGGATGCCTTCTTATGGTCCCGAGATGCGTGGTGGAACAGCCAATGTTACAGTTATTCTCAGTGATAAAAAGATTGGTTCCCCTATTCTTGGCAAATGTGACACAGTAATTGTGCTTAACCAGCAGTCTATGGATAAATTTGAGAATCATGTAAAACCGGGAGGACTTCTATTATATGATCCTAACGGCATTACAAGACATCCACAGCGTAAAGATATCAATATCTGTTCTATTGATGCAGCAGAAGAGAGTGCGCGGATGGGGAATCTTAAAGCGTTCAATATGATTGTACTTGGAGCATTTCTTAAGAAAAATCCTGTTGTTTCTTTGGAAAGCGTTATAAAAGGTTTGATAAAATCTTTGCCGGAAAGACACCATCATCTTATTCCTATGAATGAAGAAGCAATTAAAGTGGGAATGGATAAAGTGGTTGATATTAACGTTTTATAAGTAAATATATCAGATAGTTGAAAAAGTCCTTGCGTTTTTGCAAGGGCTTTTTTCTTTTATTCAAAAATATTGTTAATTTTGTTGATGCAATTGTTTTAAAATGGGTACAGAGAGTCAAATAGTAATTGGAAAACTTAAAGCACGTATAGAGCAGATCATTTCCAAATATGAGGTTGCCCTCTCTGAGAACATAGCATTGAAGGAACAGTTGCAGAAGACGACAGAGGAACTTGAGATAAAGAATGACACAATAAAGGTTTTGGAGCAGAAAGTGGAGCAGATACAGCTGGCAGATGCATTTACCGCATCGTCGGCAGATGTGAAGGAGGCAAAAAAGAGGATTGGAAAGATTGTGCGTGAGATAGACAAGTGTATATCAATGTTAAATGACTGATAATGGAACAAGAGAAACAGAGGATAAAAATTACAATTGCCGAGAGGCAGTATCCGCTGACAATCCACCCGTCTGAAGAAGAGAGCATGCGTATTGCGGTAGCAAGGATAAGGGAGATGGTAGAGTTCTATAAAAGCAAGTTTAAGGACAGGGATGTTCAGGATGCATTATCAATGTCGTTACTGCAGTTTGCAGTAAGGTTGGTTAAGTTGGAACAGAATAAGGAACTTGACAATTTGGTAGAAGACCTTAAGGCTTTGGACAAGCAATTGGGTGAATACATAGCTTCTACAGACAAATATTGATTACATATTCGGTGATATACTTTTAGCCGTTGGATTACAGCTCTTTGCGAAAATCAACATTTATTACAGAACCGAGTGACCAACAGACAAAAACAGGCCTAGGTGACCCTTAGGGGGATTCCGTATATCGGGACGTTGGAAGTTTGCGGCTATCATTGGAGCTCAAATCTTACTTTTTAAGATTTTTCTGAAAACAGCGGGTCCAGCGGCTTTTATTGTGCTCATTCCAGACCGGAAAAACTTAAACACTTAATACATTATAATTAATTTTTTAGATAACAGATAGTAGAGATGGAAACAATGACAATTGCAATTTTATCCCTTTGTGGGGCTATTGCCGGTTTCTTTGCTGCGTATTTCGTTGTTAATAACGTAGTACTTAAAAAGAAAAAGGCACAGATCCTGAAGGAGGCTGAGACTGAGGGAGAAAATATCAAGAAGGAGAAGATTTTTCAGGCAAAGGAGAAGTTCTTGCAGCTTAAGAGCGAGCACGAACAATTCATAAATGAGAAAAACAGCCAGATCCAGCAGCTTGAAAACAAAGTAAAACAAAAAGAGATTGTTCTCAACCAGCAGAACCAGGACATGGTTAAGAAACAGAAAGAGATTGATGCCATTAAGGAGAATCTTAAGAACCAGGTTGAGATAGTAAACAGAAAGAGCGAGGAGTGCGACAAACTTAAACAGGAGGCTATTGAGAAGATTGAGAGTCTTGCAGGAATGACTGCAGCAGAGGCTAAAGCACAGCTTGTAGAGACAATGAAGGATGAGGCTAAGACTCAGGCTATGTCTTACATCAATGATGTAATGGATGAAGCTAGACTTACCGCTTCTAAAGAGGCCAAGAGAATTGTTATCAATACAATCCAGAGAACTGCCCCTGAGACAGCAATTGAGAATGCCGTAACAGTATTCCACATTGAGTCAGACGAGATTAAAGGTAGAATTATTGGTAGAGAGGGTAGAAATATCCGTGCTTTGGAGGCTGCTACGGGCGTTGAGATTGTAGTTGATGACACTCCAGAGGCTATCCTTCTTTCTGCATTTGATCCGGTAAGAAGAGAGGTGGCAAGACTTGCACTTCACCAGCTTGTTACAGATGGACGTATCCACCCTGCAAGAATTGAGGAAGTTGTGGCTAAAGTTCAGAAACAGCTTGAAGAGGAGATTCTTGAGACAGGTAAGAGAACATGTATTGATTTGGGTATTCATGGCCTTCACATTGAGCTTATCAAGCTTATCGGCAGAATGAAATACCGTTCTTCTTACGGTCAGAACCTTTTGCAGCACGCAAGAGAGGTTGCCAATATCTGTGCCATTATGGCATCTGAGTTGGGTTTGAACCCTAAAGCTGCAAAAAGAGCCGGACTTTTGCACGATATAGGAAAAGTATCAGATGAAGATCCTGAGCTTCCACACGCTATTCTAGGTATGAAGCTTGCAGAGAAATACAAGGAAAAACCTGAAATCTGCAATGCTATTGGTGCTCACCACGAGGAGGTGGAGATGAGCTCTCTCCTATCCCCTCTTGTACTGGTTGGTGATGCTATTTCAGGTGCAAGACCTGGTGCAAGACGTGAGGTAATTGAATCTTATATCAAGAGATTGCAGGATATGGAGAACATTGCCCTTTCTTACCCGGGTGTAACCAAGACTTATGCTATTCAGGCAGGTAGGGAGTTGCGAGTAATTGTGGGCAGTGAGCAGGTTACAGACCAGCAGGCAGAGCAGCTTTCAATAGAGATTGCCAAGAAAATTCAGGATGAAATGGTTTATCCGGGACAGGTAAAGATTACTGTAATCCGAGAGACCAGATCTGTAAGTTTTGCAAAATAAATCTTTGCAGAAAAATAACTTTGCGCGGGAAAACAATCGTTTTTCCGCGCTTTTTTTTAGAACGGATATCCAACTCCAAACTGCAATGTGTAATTGCCTTTTTTAAGCATGCTTCTTGGCCCTTTCCAGTCATCTGCAGCAGGATCGTAGAGTTTGATACCCATATCAAGGCGTAGAAGGACGAAACTCAAATCAAGCCTTACTCCAGTTCCCCAGTCCATTGCAATGTGTTTGTAGAAGTTGTTTATGTTAAACAGACCTTCTCGGGTTTCGTCTGAATCGTGATTGTCTTTTATGTTCCATACATTGCCGGCATCAATGAAGAGTGCACCTTCAAAGTTCCAGAACAATGGATAACGGTACTCGAGGTTAGCCTCCAGTCTCATGTCTCCCGTTTGGTTTGGAATGGTAAATGTCTTGTCTATATGGGCGTAACCGGGGCCAATTGTTCTGGCCTGCCATCCTCTCAAGCTGTATGCACCACCTGCCCAGAAGAGTTTCTCAAAAGGAAGTGTTACAGAGTTACCGTAACCCCAGCCAACTCCACCTAGAAATCTTGCTGCTATTGAGTGTTTCTCTTTTTTACCCAGTCTTAAAGTGTATACTGTTGTAAGTTCTGTTCTATAGTATTGTGAGTAAGGTGATTGCCAGATAAGCCTTTCACCGCTTTCATTTTGGGGCATAAGAGTGTTGAACAGACTGAGCATGTTGCCGGAAAGATCGTTTTGCCATCTCATGTAGAAATAACTGTGTTCCGGTCTTGGTGATGAGTCTGTTGTAAAGTAGTAGTTTGTTCCCAATCCCAAATCAAAGTGGTCTTTATAGGAGTTTATGAGAAACGGGTCCTTAAGGCTCTCATAGAAGTCCGGTTTGAGGTTATACAGCTTTACAATGTTCAGTTGTATTGGGGATATTTTAAAAAAGTGTTTCTCGTTTTTGTTCCATACATAACTGTAGCTGCTGGATAGTATATTTCTCGTGTACTCCGGCCTTTTCTGGTAGTTGTATGATATTGAATACTCTGTTCTTGGAATTGTGGTGGATTTGAACAGATTGTCGGGAAGAAGAAGGAAGTTTGGGGTACTTATTGAGGTGGAAGCTCCAAACTCTGTTGCTTTCTTGTTGCTGTTGAATCCAAACTGGAAGTCTCCCATAAGGTTGATGCTGAACAGTTCAGCTCCACCAAACAGGTTTTTGTGGTAGTAAGAAACAGATGGTGAGATACCAAACAGTCCGGTTGAATTGATTGAACTTTCAAGACCTACTTTATATCCCTGAAGCTCAGAGGCTGTAAGCTTGATTGTACAGTCTACGGTATTTGTGTCTTTCTGGTCCATTTGAATGTTCACACTGCTGAACATGTTCAGGTTTGTGAACCTCGAGTATGTGTTTGCTACCTGTTCCTCATTGTAAAGCATTCCAGGTTTAACCTGATTTACACGGGTAACCAGCCCTTTTCTCAGTAAAAGCCTGTTGCGGTACTGTATATTTATTCCTCTGTAGATTGTTGAGTCATTTGGGGTATTTAGAGTCATTGCAGGAATTGCAATAACGGAGTCTCCAACAAAGGTATAAACCAATGGATTTGAAGGCTTGCGCAGCTCCTGGATAGTAACTTTCCCGTATTTGAACACCCTGTGAGGTTTTGCATCTTTAGGCTGCCCGTTACGGGTATAGTTCTTGATGTCTACTGTCAAAGACGCTTTACCTTTCCTCTCAAGTGTATCTGCTGTAAAGAAAAGATAGTTTTTGGTAAAACCATAATATCCTTTGTCTCTGAGATTTTTGGAAATTTTCTCTGAAACATCGTTAAGGTTTTGTTCTGACAATGGGGTGTTTACAGAAATTGTCTTCTGGAGGGAATCTTCATAAAAGGCACTGCTGAGATTCTTTGAATCTATGTTCCAACTCACTGAATCAATTATGTACTGTTTTCCCAGGTTTATATTGTAAAATACTGTAGTTTTTTTGCGCTTGGTAACAATTGAATCCTTTACAGAAGAGTTGTAGTATCCCTGGTAAGTAAGGTGGTTAAGTATGTTCTTCTTTGAATCCGTAACAAGACTAGGGTCAAACACCACTGGAGCCTGTCCTATTTTCTCCACAAATCTGTCCCAGCCCTTATCCTTGCCGTTTCTCCAGTTATAGATGCTTATAAAAGGGTTCCAACTCCAGAAAAAGTAGGTATTGGTTTTCTGTTTTACATACGGTTCAAGCTCAGAAGCCTGGTATATTTTAGAGTTAAGTATCCTTATCTCATTTTGCTTAAGGCGCGACTCTCCCTCAGGTATAACCTTAGTAGTGGAACATCCTGCAAAAATGAAAACAATAAGAATCAGAATATATTTGGACAGTTTTTCCAGCATTACAATTTTATTTTCACAAATATAGATATATTTGTACAAACAACTGAATGATATGGCTGTTCTATCTGCAAATAAAATTAAATTCATCCGTTCCCTCTCACAAAAAAAATTCAGAGATGAGCACGGACTCTTTATAGCTGAAGGTGAAAAGATTGTACAGGAAGCACTCAACTCCGGATACAACGTAAAAGAGGTGTACTATGAGAAAGAAATTGGCCGTGAGGCAATGGAGAGAATCACCTGTCTCAATTCACCTTCCCCAGTCCTTGCAGTAATTGAGAAACCTGATTTTACTCCCGACAGCATTTTAAAGTCAATCTCTTCAAAGGAAAATTCGTCGGGAAGAAAACCATTGTATCTTGCTTTGGATGGTGTGAAGGATCCTGGCAACCTGGGAACCATTATCCGCATTGCAGACTGGTTTGGAATTGATGCCATTTTTGCCAGCCCAGGTTCGGTTGAAGTGTATAATCCTAAAGTTGTTCAAGCTACTATGGGAGCCATTTTCCGCAAGCAGGTAATTTATACAGATCTCTCTCAAGTTTGTGAAAAATTCCTTGCTGAAGGTCTTCCAGTCTATGGAACATTCCTTGACGGCAAGAATCTCTACGAGAACCTCCCTTCAGACAAAAAAAAGGGCCTCATAGTTATGGGAAGCGAATCTTTTGGAATCTCCCCACAGCTTGAAGCCCTGATCTCAAACAAACTTCTTATTCCGCCTTATCCTGCAGATGCTGTTACTTCAGAATCTCTTAACGTAGCTATTGCCACTGCAATCATCTGTGCAGAATTCAGAAGATAAGTATGCAGTACCGGAGAAATGATAAACCCCGACGGGGGACCTCATTCGACGGTTGCGAGCTATTTCGAAGTGAAACGGAGAAATGACGAAACAGGCATCTGCAGATGCCCGGCGGAGGCCGTGTATCACGGAAGGCCGGGAGCCGCACTCTGCGTGAGCAGAAAATTTAAGGGAGACTGCGTCGTCCCCCTGAGGGGAATTATCATTTCTCCGGTGTTACTTTGTTATTCTCTGGCGTACAGCCTCGTAAAGGATTACAGAAGCGGCGGCAGAAACGTTCAATGAACCTATATTGCCGGCCATTGGTATTTTTGCTTCTGCAGTTGCAAGTTTGCGGATGGCGTCTGAAATTCCTTTGTCCTCTGCACCCATTACAATGGCGGTTGGGCCGGTAAGGTCTACATCATAAAGATAGCCATCAGCTTTCTCTGTTGCGGTTACAATTTGAACATCGCTCTGCTGAAGGTAGAAAACAGCTGTTTTAAGGTTTGGAACCTTACATACATCTATTCTTAGCAATGCTCCTGCAGAGGTCTTGATTGCATCTGGAGTAATTGATGCACCACCTTTTGCAGGAAGGATAATGCAGTCTACCCCAGCGCACTCCGCACTTCTGGCAATTGCACCAAAGTTTCTTACATCGCTTACGCCGTCAAGCATCAGGAACAAGGGATTCTTTTTCTTTGCAAATGCTTTCTCAACTGTCTCCTCAAGGCCAACATACTCAACTGAAGGTATAACTGCAATCACACCCTGATGTCTTGCACGTGTAATCTTGTCCAGTTTCTCTACCGGTACAAACTGAAATGCAATCTGTTTCTCCTGTAAAAGTGAGAACAACTGCTGGAACTGTTCTCCAGTAAGTCCCTTTTTCAATAGTACTTTCTCAATGTTCTTTCCTGCCGAGATAGCCTCAAAAACAGGATGCATTCCAAAAAGGTAATTAGTCTTCTGTTCCATATCTTTTATCTGTTTATTCACTCAATTCTGCCCACTCATCCATCTTCTCATCCAGCTCACGTTTGGCAGTTTCATATTTTGCTGTCAGTTCAAGAATCTTAGCCGTATCGGTCACACTTCCCAGCTCCTCTTCAAGCTGAGCAATAATTCCTTCCAACTCCTCTATTCTTGATTCACACTGTTGTATTTTCTTTTTAAGTTTGCTTTTCTCCCTTTCAATTTCCTTCATCTGCTGGTATGAAAGCTGTTTTTCCTGTTTCCCGACAGTTTCTTCTACCTTTTTGGCAGCAGTTGAAGTTGTAGCATCAGAGTTGGCTGCAGGCGCTTTTCTCTCCAGCTCACTCAAATTCTCCATTCTTTTGCGTGCAAGGAAGTCTTGTACACCTCCAAGGTGTTCCTTAACCTTACCGTCCTTGAACTCATAGATCTTGTCTACAAGGCCGTCGAGAAAATCACGGTCGTGCGATACAATGACAAGAGTGCCGTCGTAAGCCTGAAGTGCCTGTTTAAGGATATCCTTTGAGATAAGGTCCATGTGGTTGGTAGGCTCATCCAGTGCCAGCAGGTTATGTGGTTTGAGCATCAGTTTGGCCATTGCAAGGCGGGCACGCTCGCCTCCGCTCAATACTGCAACTTTTTTGTCAATATCTTCTCCTCTGAACAGGAATGCACCAAGGATGTCCCTCAATTTGGTGCGGATATCCCCTACTGCTATCTTGTCCAATGTGTCAAATACTGTATCGTTCTTGTCAAGGACATCCTCCTGGTTCTGGGCAAAATATCCCATATCCACGTTGTATCCGAGGCCGGCCTGGCCATCTATCGGGAAGAGTTCCTTTGTGATGATTTTCATAAGGGTTGTTTTTCCCTCTCCGTTTCTTCCTACAAATGCAATCTTCTCGCCCCTTTCAATGGTTATGTTCACACCATCTATAATCACCTTCTTGCCGTATCCTATTGTGGCATCCTTTGCAGAAAACACTACCTGGCCGCTGCGGGGTGCTGGAGGAAATTTTACACTTAGGGCGCTCTTGTCCTCTACATCTACCTCAATGCGCTCCAGCTTGTCAAGCTGTTTTATACGGCTCTGAACCTGGTTGCTCTTGGTGGCCTTATAGCGGAACCTTTCAATAAACTCCTCTGTCTTCTCAATCATCTTTTGCTGGTTCTCATAAGCTGCAAGCTGTTGCTGCATCCTCTCCGCACGCAACTCTTTGTATTTGCTGTAAGGAACCTTGTAGTCATATACTTTGCCAAGCATAATCTCTACGGTACGCTTGGTTATGTTATCCAGGAACTTACGGTCGTGCGAGATAAGGACAATTGCTCCTGAAAAACTTTTAAGATAATCTTCAAACCACTCAATTGATTCAATATCAAGGTGGTTTGTAGGCTCATCGAGTAACAGGACATCCGGTTTGCGCAGAAGCACTTTAGCCAGTTCAATACGCATGTTCCAACCCTGGCTGAATGTAGAAGTTGGCCTTTCAAGGTCTTCCCTCTTGAATCCCAAACCCAAGAGCACTTTTTCAGCTTGCGAACGTACCGGCTCAGCCTCAAGGATAGCAACCCTGTCATTATACTCATTCAGCTTTACAATAAGGTTGTTGTAGCCGGCAGAATCGTAATCTGTACGCTCTCCCAGTTGAATGTTTATTTGGGCAATCTTATCATGCAGTGCAAACAAACCGTCAAATGCAGTGAGAGCCTCATCAATCACACTTTTATCCTTGGCATGCTCCATCTGCTGAGGGAGATACCCTATGGTAAGCCCCGGAGGAACCATGATTTTCCCCCCTGTTGGAGAGTTTATCCCAAGAATGAGCTTGAGCAGAGTTGATTTACCTGCTCCATTCTTCCCGACAAGTCCAATCCTGTCATTGTCTGTAATATGAAAGTTTATGTCATTCAGAAGGGTAAATCCTCCAAATGAAACATTTACATTATTTATCGATATCACGGCAAACCAAAATGCTTAATTCATACAAACCGTACAATGGCAGACCTACAGCCATAAGGGTAAACGGATCACCGCTTGGGGTAATGAAAGCTGCCAGTACAAGCATTATAACAAATGCATGTCTGCGGTATTTTTTCAGGAAACTTTTTGTCAGTATTCCTATTTTTGAAAGGATTACAGCCAACGAAGGCATCTCAAACACCACTCCCATAATAAGGATCAGCCATGTGAACATGGAAATGTATGATTGCAATGAAATCTGGTTTGCAACTTCGTAACTTACCTGGTATGTTCCAAGGAATCTTAATGTAAGCGGAAATATGAGATAATATCCTACACAAACACCCATAAGGAAGAGTATTCCTGCAAATGCAAAGGCTACACGGGCTGCATTCTTCTCATTCTCATAAAGGGCAGGACTCACAAATTTCCATATCTGGTATACAATGAAAGGTATTGCAAGTACCAGAGCAAAATAGAATGTGGTGCTTATATGGATGAAAAATTGGGCAGAAAGGTCTATGTTTATCAATTCAAGCTTGAACTCAGGGAGAGTTGGCATTCCCATCATAACAAGAATCTGGTCTATTGCCCTATAAAGGACAAAGTCTGAATTGATAGGTGCAAACACTACTGTATTGAACACAAAATCCTTTGCCATAAATATTCCAGCCATTAAGGCTACAATAACTATGGCAGACCTGAAAAGCACCTTGCGCAATTCGTCAAGGTGCTCCCAAAATGTCATCTGCTTCTCTTCCAATTATTTTTTCTCCTCTTTCTTTTCTTCTTTTGTCACGTCGGCATTGATCTCGTCCTCAATACCTTTAACGCCGTCTTTAAAGCTCTTTACACCTTTTCCGATTCCTTTCATAAGCTCCGGAATCTTCTTTCCTCCAAAAAGGAGAAGAACGATTAGCGCAATTACAATTACCTCACCGGCACCAAAGCTGCCGAACAATAGCAAATTTCTCATTGTGTATAAGTTTTAAAAATATTTTTCCATTATTTTGGCTGCGCTTTCAGGAATCCTGCACGGACGTCTGGTGTCAGCTTTTATAAATCCTATCACTACCTCTCCCTCTGCAACGGTAGAACCTATTTCAGATTCAGGTGTTACAGGGTTTACAGTACTCTCTTTGATGATAGTTGTCTTAATTTTCATTTTGGCCATAGGCATCGACTCTACAGATGAAATTATCCTTAGAGTGTCTCCCATTCTGGATGGGGTCTTGTATGTACAGAAGGTAGAAACTACCGGGAGCATTATACCTTCCCCTTCTATTTTGCTTATTGGGAGGCCAAGTTCTTCCAACATCTTAATCCTGCCGTACTCAAAGTAGCGGATATAGTTGGAATGGTGTACTATTCCCATAAGATCTGTCTCGTAGTATCTTACCTCTATGTTGGTTTCTGTCTTAATCATTCAGTCTTGCAATTAACCGTTTCAACTCACCAGCCCACAATACAACCGAAGTACCGGCAATTATCATTGTCCACTCTTTGAAGCTTAATGGTTCTGTCCTGAAGAATTCTCCTCCAAATTGTACAATAATTATCTGCAGTACTACAATCAGTGTTCCAATTGCTATGAAGTTCCTGTTTTCCTTAAGTTTGTAGAATGCAGAACTGTTTCCGCCAAGTGTCCTTGCATTGAACATGTTCCAGAACTGCATCATTACAAATATAGAAAAGAATACTGATAGTTCATACACTGAAACTTCACCATCTCTGTTCATCCATACAAGAATTCCAAGCAATACCGCAAGGAAGAAAAATCCCACACCAAAGATGTTTGTCATCATTTTCTTTGAAATAATGAAATCGTCAATTCCTCTTGGTTTCTTCTCCATCACATTCTTGTATGAAGGTTCGCTTGCCAAGGCAAGTGCCGCAAAAGTGTCCATTATAAGGTTAACCCACAACATCTGTGTAACAGTTAGTGGAAACTCTATTCCAATGAACGGTCCTATCAGTGCAGTAAACAGTGCCACTACGTTAATGGTAAGCTGGAACTGTATGAATTTCTGTATATTCAGATATATAGACCTACCCCATCTGACTGCTGTTGTAACACTTGCAAAAGAGTCATCCAATAGTATGATATCACTTGCCTCTTTTGCAACAGCAGTACCTGTTCCCATTGCAAGTCCAACATCTGCATAGTTCAAAGCAGGAGCATCATTAGTGCCGTCACCGGTAACTGAGACCACCTGACCGCTCTGCTGCAGCAGTTTTACAAGCCTCAATTTATCTGATGGTCTTGCTCTTGACATCACTTTTATTTCAAGTGCTGCCTTCATTGCCTGTTCATCATTGAGTTCAGCAAATTCTGTTCCTGTAATATGGTTTTTTCCAACTGTATCATCTTCTCCCCACAATCCGGCCTGACGTGCAATTTCAATGGCAGTTAGGGATGTGTCTCCTGTTACAATTTTTACAGCTATTCCCGCACCAAGGCATTGTTGCATTGCTGCAGGGACATCTTCCCTTATCGGGTCTGCTATTGCCACAAAACCGCTGTAGTTGAATCTGTATTTTTCAACAAGTCCAGCTACATCGTCATCCCCCTCGAGCAATGGAATTTCTATGCTGGCAAATGCAAGTGATCTCATTCCTTTTTGCTGGAATTCTTTAACCTTTTCACTCTCTTTATCAGTATCAAGGTTGGCACATTTAGAGAAGATAATCTCTGGTGCACCTTTTATAAGAAGTGTCAGACTGTCGGGATTATTATAGTCAACAATAGTGGCCATATATTTCCTTTCAGTGCTGAAAGGAAGTCTTTTTACTGTCTTGAAATTCTCCCTTAATTCTTTATATGAAAATCCTTTGTCTTTAATGAACAGCAATAGAGCTCCTTCTGTAGGATTTCCAACGGGTGAGATTTCCCCGTTGTCCATTGTCTGCAGCAGCGCTGTGGAATTGAGTGACACTTCTTTGGCAAACTCAATATCTGCTTTGCCTGAGAAGTGTTGTACTATCATCTTGTTCTGGGTAAGGGTTCCTGTTTTGTCTGTGCAGATTACAGTTGTTGCACCCATAGTCTCACATGCATGCATTTTCCTTACCAGTGTATTGCCTGCAGTCATTTTGCGCATGCTGTATGCCAGACTCAAGGTTACACTCATAGCAAGTCCTTCAGGTACAGCTACTACAATCAGTGTAACTGCAATCATAAAGAAACTCAAAAGCAATGTAAGGTTCTCAAGTGAGAATGATAATGTAAGCACACCAATAGCATAGTCCCTGATTACCAGTGCTGCAAATGTAAGCGCCGCTACTGTGAATCCAATTTTTCCAATTAGGGTACTCAGCTTATCCAACTGTTTGTTGAGTGGTGTTTTTGCACCTGTAAGCTCTGCAGCCTGACGGGCCGTCTTTCCAATTTCTGTAGAGTCTCCAACTGCAGTAACCTCCATTATGCCGTCACCTTCGGTAACTGTTGTTCCTCTATAGATGCAGTTTGGTGAGTATGTTCCGGTAAAGTCCTTTACTTGTATATGGGACTTTCTGGATGCAACCGATTCTCCGTTCAGGGAGGATTCGTTCACACTCAGTTCCATTGTCTGCAGGAGTTTTCCATCTGCAGGAACTTCATCTCCTTGTGTTACAATTACTATATCACCAACTACAAGTCCGTTTTTTGGAACTTGAGTCACTGCTCCGTTCCTGTAGACTTTTACTTGAGTTGTATCGTTTATCTGGTTTAGAATATCAAACTCTTTGCTTGCCTTGTATTCGTTGATAAATGCAAGGAAGGTGGCAAGAAATACTGCAAGCAGAATCCCCAGACTCTCTACAATTGTACCATGGAAATATCCGGTAATAAATGAAAGCAGTGTTGCAAACAGCAACAGTTTTATTATTGGATCATTGAATTTTCCCAACAATAAGATAACCCAACTCTCCCTTTTGGGGGGAGTCAGGTCATTTGAGCCATGCTTTGCTCTGCTTTCCGATACTTGGTTATCTGATAATCCTTTATAAGATTGCATTTTTATTTGTTTAAAAGTGCTGCAATTCTATTATGAAGGTTTTCAAGTTTGGTAGTGGCATCAGACTGTTTCTTTCTTTCCATTGCTACAACGTTCTCCGGTGCGTTGTTTACAAATTTCTCGTTTGAAAGTTTGCCGTTTACCTGTTTTAGGAACCTCTCGTAATATTCAATCTCCGCTTTCATCTTTGCAACCTCTTCCTCTACGTTTATGTGCTCATTTAGAGGTACAAAGAATTCACTTGTCTTAACCATGAAGTTAACCCCCTGAGCCTGTGCATCAAATGCATCAACAACGTTGATAGAGTTGATGTTTGCAAGCTTCATGATTACAGGGTCCATAGAGTTGTTGTATGGAGCTTTTGCAAATACTTCAAGAGCCTCTTTTGGAGAAATCTGTTTGCTTTGTCTGATATTTCTGATGTTCATTACCATCTGTGAAGCATTCTCAAACTGCTCCAATAGCTCTGCGTTGAATACATTGCCTGCAGGTACATTCTGATACATGATTGTCTCACCCTCTCCTCTTGTCTCAAGGTTCTGCCACAACTCCTCTGTAATGAATGGCATGAACGGATGAAGAATTCTTAGCAGTGAATCAAAGTATGATTTTGTAGATGCGTAAGTCTGAGGGTCTATACCTGCTCCATATGCAGGTTTTACCATCTCAAGATACCATGCGCAGAAATCATCCCAGAACAGTTTGTAGATCTCCATCAATGCCTCAGACAGTCTGTATTTGCCCAAAAGGTCCTCAATTTCGGCGCTTGTTTTGGCAAGTTTTGCCTCAAACCACTCAACAGCAACTTTTGAACTTTCCGGCTGCTGAGCAGCTTTGTCTACATTCCATCCGCTTACAAGACGGAATGCATTCCAGATCTTGTTGTTGAAGTTACGGCCCTGCTCGCAAAGTGCCTCGTCAAACAAAATGTCGTTGCCGGCTGGAGCTGAAAGCATCATACCCATACGTACCGCGTCTGCACCGTACTGTGCAATAAGCTCAAGCGGGTCTGGTGAGTTGCCAAGAGATTTTGACATCTTTCGGCCCAACTTGTCCCTTACAATACCGGTGAAGTATACGTTCTTGAACGGCATGTTGCCTTTGTACTCGTATCCTGCCATGATCATTCTTGCTACCCAGAAGAAGATGATGTCCGGACCGGTTACAAGGTCACTGGTTGGGTAATAGTAGTTGAATTCATCATTGTCGGGATTATTGATACCTCCAAACAATGAAAGTGGCCATAGCCATGATGAGAACCATGTATCCAATGCATCATCATCCTGTTTCAACTGCTCCAGGGTTATATTCTCATATCCTGGGATTGCTTTTGCAAGCTCCAATGCTTTCTCTGCTGTTTCTGCAACTACAAATTTCTCCTCTCCATCTGCTGATGAAGGTAGGAAATATGCAGGGATTCTGTGGCCCCACCACAACTGACGGCTGATACACCAGTCCTGGATATTCTCCAACCAGTTGTTGTATGTAGTCTTATATTTTGGAGGGTAAAATTTGAGCTCATCATTCATTACAGGTGGAAGGGCGATGTCTGCAAAATGCTGCATCTTTAGGAACCACTGCATGCAAAGTCGTGGCTCTACCGCTGTGTCTGAGTTTCTCTCCGAGTATCCTACCTTGTTCTGGTAGTCCTCTACCTTCTCCATTAGTCCTGCTGCCTCAAGGTCCTTCACAATCTGTTTGCGTACTGCCATACGGTCCATACCTACATACATTCCCGCAGCCTCGCTAAGTGTAGCGTCTGCGTTGAAGATGTCTATAGTCTCAAGATTGTGGGTTTTGCCCAACATGTAGTCATTGGTGTCGTGTGCAGGGGTTACTTTAAGACATCCTGTACCAAACTCAATCTCTACATATCTGTCTTCAATTACCGGTATTGCCCTGTTAACAAGAGGCACAATAACTTTCTTGCCTTTCAACCATGTGTTCTTAGGGTCTTTAGGGTTTATACACATTGCTGTATCACCCATGATGGTCTCAGGACGGGTTGTAGCAACTACAGCATATCTTCTGCCCTGCTCGTCTTTATGCAGAATCTGGTGTTTGACAGTAGGATCAAAAGGGTCTGCAGGGTTAAGTACTACTGCATCTGCCTCTTCTCCGTCTGTACAGCCTGGAGCCTCTTCTACATAATATCTCAAATAGTACAGTTTGCTTTTCTCATCTTTGTAGATTACCTCCTCGTTGCTCAATGCTGTCTGTGCTTTAGGATCCCAGTTAACCATTCTCAAGCCACGGTAAATAAGTCCTTTGTTGTATAGGTCTACAAAAACTTTGATAACGCTCTCGCTTCTCTCCTGGTCCATTGTAAATGCGGTTCTGTCCCAGTCACAGCTTGCACCAAGCTTGCGCAACTGCTTGAGAATGATTCCGCCATGCTCGTTTGTCCAATCCCACGCATGCTCCAGGAACTGCTCTCTGGTAAGGTCACTTTTTTTGATCCCTTTTTCAGACAGTCTCTTTACAACTTTAGCTTCTGTTGCAATTGAAGCGTGATCTGTACCTGGAACCCAGCAAGCATTTTTACCCTTCATTCTTGCACGTCTTACAAGAATATCCTGAATGGTGTTGTTCAACATGTGTCCCATATGAAGTACACCTGTTACATTTGGCGGTGGGATTACAATTGTATATGCCTCTTTTTCATTTGGTTCCGAATGGAAAAATTTATTCTCCAACCAGTATGAGTACCATTTGTCCTCAATGTTTGCCGGATTATATTTTGCTGGAATTTCCATAATAATATTTACACTTTTAAAATTTTAAAAAACAGTTAGGAACGCAAAGTTAATTAAAATAAATACGTTGCAAAATTCTATTTTAAAGAAAATATTTACTACATTTGCTTGTTATTCCTAAGTATAAAACTATAAACCTATACGACAAAAGCATAGATTGATACAATTATGACAAAAAAATTGAAGATTGTTGTTCTGGCCAAACAGGTGCCGGACACCAGAAATGTCGGTAAAAATGCTATGACACCGGAGGGAACCGTAAACAGGGCTGCACTTCCGGCTATTTTCAACCCGGAAGACATGAATGCCCTTGAGCAGGCATTGTATATTAAAGACCAGAATCCCGGTTCTGAGGTTCTACTCCTTACTATGGGACCTTTTAGAGCAGCTGACATCATCCGTGAGGGCCTATTCAGAGGAGCTGACGGTGGTGTTCTACTTACTGATAGAAAATTTGCTGGAGCTGATACTCTTGCAACTTCATATGCCCTTTCGCAAGCAATCAGAAAGATTAATCCCGACATAATCCTTGCAGGCCGCCAGGCAATTGACGGCGACACTGCACAGGTGGGACCTCAGGTGGCGGAGAAACTTGCTCTTCCACAGGTAACCTATGCCGAGGAGATTCTGGAGATTGCAGACAATAAAGTTGTAATTAAAAGAAGGCTTGAAAGAGGTGTGGAGGTTGTTTCATGTACTCTTCCTTGTCTTGTAACCGTGCATGCCACAGCTGCTCCTTGCCGCCCAAGACATGCTAAACAGGTTATGAAATATAAATATGCCAGAACTGTAACTGAGGATACAGCTGAGGGTGCAAACTATCTTCTTTCATTGGCAGATTACCCTTACCTTAAAATTACCGAGTGGGGTACTGCTGATGTAGGCGGTGAAGATTCAAGCTACGGTATGGCAGGTTCTCCAACCAAAGTAAAAAAAGTGGAGAACATTGTATTCCAAGCTAAAGAAGCTAAAAAGCTGACTGCTTCAGAGGAGGATATTGACTCTTTGATTTCTGAGCTTTTGGCAAACCACACAATAGGCTAACATAGTATTAATTTGAAAAGAGAACAAAAATGAACAACATTATAGTTTTTTGTGAAACAGACAACGGCAAATTGTGCGATGTGAGCCTTGAGCTTATGACTAAGGCAAGATCTTTGGCACAAACCCTTAACTGCAATCTTGAGGCACTGCTTATTGGTTACAATGTAGAGAATCTTAAAGATGAGCTTTATCTGTATGGTGCAAAGACTGTACACCTTGCAGATGACAAGCAGCTTGAGTTCTTCAGAACCCTTCCATACGCTTCAATAGCAATTTCATTGTTCAAACAGGAGCAGCCTCAGATTGCTCTGTTTGGTGCAACATGTATTGGCCGTGATTTGGCTCCAAGAATTTCAAGCGCACTTCACAGCGGACTTACTGCAGACTGTACTTCCCTTGAGATTGGAGACCACCAGGATACAAAAGGAAACAAGTGGGATAACCTTCTATATCAGATCCGTCCTGCATTTGGCGGTAACATTATTGCAACTATCGTAAACCCTGAGCACAGACCGCAGATGGCTACTGTACGTGAGGGTGTTATGAAAAAAGAGCCTCTTTCAGCTCCGGTTGCAGGTTCAGTAAAGAAAATTGATGTTGCATCAATCCTTACAGATGCTGATTTTGCTGTTGAGATTATTGAAAGACACATTGAGGAGAAAAAAATTGACATCAAAGGTGCTCAGATTATCGTAGCCGGCGGTTACGGAGTTGGCAGCAAGGAGGGCTTTGCTTTAGTAAACGAACTTGCAAAAGTTCTTGGTGCAGAGGTTGGAGCTTCACGTGCTGCTGTAGATGCAGGCTTTGTAGAGCATGAGAGACAGATTGGCCAGACAGGTGTAACTGTAAGACCTAAACTTTTCATTTCTGTAGGTATTTCGGGCCA
>JAEIGA010006372.1_pt1 | contig 17971 bp, 31 predicted proteins | sample 9270691 | NCBI WGS metagenome assembly JAEIGA01 (sample SAMN17057246, study PRJNA624740) | gut metagenome | biome: biome; isolation source: fecal sample | host: Bos grunniens | place: China: Xizang | collected 2019
ACAATCAAAACCCTTGTATGTTATTATCTTTACTCTCATAGTGCAAATATATGAATTAATTTCTAATCGTAAACCATTCCAGTAAAAAATTAACACTTTTTATAATATGCTGAAATATAGACAATTAAAAAAGTCAGTTTACCCATAATGTGCATTTGCAAATTAAAATTAATTAATGTAAATTTAACGTTTTGCAAGATGCTATTAATCAGCATAAAATATTTTAGTGAAAATGTATTTGTGTGAAAATCAGTGCGTTTTCAAAAATTAACAAACGCAAATTATAGTTTACACAAAGAAAATTTGTGGTGGGGAGAAATACACAAAAGGCGAGAAAAATCTGTGTCCTGTGCATTTTTTAACATTTTTTTACATTTGTAAATTTACCCTAATAATTGTTAACAAATGTAAACTATTTAACATTTTTTGCATAAATATAAAAAACTATAAACTTTGTTAAAAAGTGTTCCAAATGTCGGTAGATTTTCTCCCCTCAAAAAATTTCCCTATGGGGATTTTCCAAATTACTTGTCCAAAACTCCACACCAATTTATACTAATTCATTTATTAACTAATATTAACACCTAATAATTATGCAATAATAATGTATTAATATACATACCATACTCAATCGAGTACGGACTATGTGAGTTTATCGCACAAATGCTGGATATTTCCATTGAAGACAGTTTCTCCGTTGTGTTTGATTGTGACATTGGATTTATCTTGTCTTTCGTTATTTTGGTAAGGTGAAACTTCCATAGAATAGTCCTCGTCAACGAATAGTCTAACCATTGCGGAGTTTCTTTTGAACTGATGTCCAGACCCGTTTGGTTTTGTCATCACCTCATAATCTATATTTGCTTTATCAATCTTCCTCATTATAATATTCCTCCTCTTTTTCCATATTGTTAATAAATGTCCAGTTTCTATAATAGATTTTGCGTAGTGCAGATTTGATTGCATCAAGATATTCTGGATATTCCACATAGTCAATCACGCACTCATAAGTCCAGAAGTCAAGGGAGAAATCCAGAATTGTGTTATGTTTCTCATTGACGAAGACAGATACATAGTCTTCGGTTCCGGACTGAAGGGTTACTTCTTTTCCGTAGTAATAGAAATTCTCGTTGTTTGTTGTTTTACTTCCATCGGTTATCTTATCAACCAATCGTTCAATCCATTTTGTTTTCTTCTTCATATTATTGTGTAATTTGTTTTGTTACATATTCAGTCAGTTCCTCGTCAGTCATTTTGATTAACTGCATTGGTTCAACGAAGAACACAATCATATTGTCAACCTCTTCCTTCTCCCATTCTGGGATTTCATTGTCATCGTGCATCAGCACATAGGACAATGCGGTAGAACCCACATAGGTTTTATATTCCTCTGGGGTGTTTTTGAACAAAGTTATCTCACGCAGTAGAAACTCATCACAATTGCTTAATTTAATTGTCTTAATCATATCTCAATCTATTTTTAAATGTTTATATTATTATATGTATTTATGCGGTGTATAATTTTATGTGTTATTATATACTCTATCTCTCAATCACTATGCAAAGGTACGAATAATAATTGACATAGGGAATAGTCCTTATTTTATTTAACTATTGATTAACATTTGTAAAATTTGTCCAGTATATTTTAACACATTTATATTACCGCATGTTGGAGAATATACTTTAGAGTTTTACCCCTACCCTTAATTTAACAATACAAAGTTCGGGATTATTTTTGATATAACCAAATATTTTGGGTTAATAATTGTTAAATGAATTAAGAAAAAACTTGTCCAAAACGGAACAAAAAAATCAACGTTTCAGGATTTTCCTATAGAGAATTTCCCAAAACGTTGGTCAAAAACGGAACTAATTTGTATAATTTATCAGTCTATGCTGAAGTGTTTTTTAAGTTGTTCAACACTCATATTCTCATAGAAGGGATTTGCTTGTGTCAGGACATACACATCAAAGTATTCACCCAATTTGAAGTTATCTGCATTGTCACGATAGACACTTGCAGTAATACATTTATAATTCACGTCAAACGAATCGTAATCCTTATTGTGACCATTGAGTTTGTCAAATAGTTCATCAAACGTGCCATCAAAGGTAGTTACAACCTCTTGGAGTTCGTTGTAGTCATTGATAGAATCACTAACAAGTTCATTGATAGATTTGATTTCATATTCAATGTTACTGACAACCTCTTTACCACATTCAAGAATCTTGCCATATTCAAAATCTTCGTCATAGTCCCACTTGTCTTCCATACCCAAATCCTCTGCTCTTGGAGTGTTGGTAAATTGACCCCTAAATGACTTAATAATAAGTGAGTCAACGTTGCGATGCTCATAGACTGCAATATGCAGTAGTTGTAGGTAGTCCTTGCATAGAGTGAATACATAACCTTGTTCTCTACAATTCTCATATCTGCCAACCAAGACCTTGTATGTCTTGGGAAGGTCAAGGTGTGAACGTACATAGGCGAGAACGGCTTGTGCTTGCCAATTAGCACCATCATTTGAATAAGTTTTAATGTCAATCATAATCTTTCTTGTTTTTAAATTGTTTTGTTACTAAAATTAATTTCTACTGCAAAGTTACAACAAATGCTCTGAACAGGCAATAGTCCAGAGCATTATTAACACATAATTAACATTTGTATATATCTGGGTGGCGTGAGTTCTAATTACATACCATACTCAATTGAGTACGGCTTGTATTGAAGTCATAGTAATCGTTGATACGGATGCACATTACCAATACCGGTGAACCCTTATCTACCCAATTAACCATCTCGGGTGGATACTCTTCTCTAAAGTCAATATACAATTCACAAGTGTTTGGTATAATGTTCTCGTTGTATTCTTCTTCATCAAACAATTCGTAGTCGCAGTCAAATTCTAAATTGTCAGGAAGTTCATTCAAATCTGCTTGCACACATTCATTGAAGTCCATTGACCAATCCTTTCTACCCTTTGGTTGTATTCCCAATGGTTTATAGAACTCAACACCGATTACGTTGTTGTCATTGACTATTTGTTTTAACTCTTTTACTGAATGTTTCATATTAATCTATATTATAGATGTCTGTACTCAACCGAGTACGGGTAACGTTTATAGGGACAAAGGTACTCTTTTTATTTGGAATACACTTTGCCCCAGTGAAACCTTTAACCTTTTTTAAGAATCAGGAACGAATCCCTTGACCACGAATGGTCAAACCAATCCTTTGTGTCTTTATAGAACTCCAATGTCTTAAAGTCAAGGAGGTTGTTATATTTCCTCAACGTTCTTGGGGAATAGTCCTTTGTGAACTCCTCAATCAAATCTGCAATGTCTTGTGCGGTGAGGTAGGGATTTTCATCCATTATGCGACACGCAGTACCATTGTTCTTTGATGGTTTATATTCAAAGGAAATTGTTTGTCCCATAATGTTATACTGCACATATAGCACAACCTTATCGTTACCCACGAAAAAGTAGGTATCGTAATGCGACTTATCGTTATCGTCAAAGGTATAGACTGTGTACCCTAAATTGACGAGGTCTTCAATTAATGGTTTTAAAACTTCGTTTGCTTTCATTCTAATTGATTTAAATGTTAGTATATATTAGTCATTCTCGCAGATGTATCGCTTTGTTCCGTAGTCATAGTATAGGAAATAACCACGATTTGCGTGAGCCACGATACACGAATCCCTTGTGCTTGCCTTAACGAATAGGTTATAGCGACCATCACACCACAATTTCAATAGTGTCTCCACATTATAATAAAATGGTGGGCATAGGTCATACTCCTTGCGAACTCGCAAGACTTCATTAAATGCTTGTTCAATAATCTCTTTGTTTGATAATGCTTTTGCCATAGTCTAAATGTTAGTGTTTCTTGTTTCAATTTCTACTGCAAAGGTACAAAGACTTTTTGAATTGACCAAATTTCCAGATTTCTTTAACAAAACTTTAACATTTGAATACATTTATATACATTTTCATATATGTGTCCAACGGAGAATATACTTTAGAGTTCTACCCCTACCTTTTAATTTCTATGCAAAGTTACATATAATGTTTGAGACTACCAAATTTTTTGCGTTAAAAAATGTTTAATACATTGATTTTTTTGCACTTGCATTATTTGCCTATTTCCTTGCGTTTTAAGCGCATTTATTTGTTTATGGTATCGCAATACCTTTTTAAAGTTTTATGCTCGTAGAGCGCATTATATGAGGTCGGTTTTATGGTAGTGCTGTTATAATCATAGTGTAATAGTATTGTGATAGGTACATAACACGAAGGGCAAGTCCTTTTCAGGACTCGCCCAATCGTTCCGTTTGCGTGTGTGGGTGTTATGCTACTTCGCCAAAAATCTTCTTACGGTCTTCGTCACTCAAATTGTGACTACTATAAGGGATGTTCAAGTTTTTGCAGAGCATTTCGTAATTACCCCTTGAACCACACTCCTTGCCAAGCACCTTGCTATTATTGAGGTCAATCAGGAATTGCTCAAAATCGTGCGACACTTGGTCATAGTAGCGCATAATCAATCGCCACGTTACATCGCTCATTTTGCGACCTTTAAGACCATTATAGTCATTGTAGGCACGACCCATTTTAAGGCACATTTCTACCTTTTCGCCATCCCAACGTTTGTAACCTTTTTCAAAGGCACTCACTTTGTGGGCATCCTTTTGTGCGCCACAACTGATAAGGAAGCAAAATCCCTCATTTGGGTGCTTGTCTGCAAACTCCACAATCTGCTCACACACCTTTTTGTGCAAGATTGCACGTTCACGTTCCTTGTACTGCTTTGTACCTTCTTTGCGATATTGTGCAAGATTGTACTTACTTGGCAAACGATTGGTTGCACACTCACGAATTAAACTCTCAACTTTGTTCATTTTTTTCTCCATTTTCTTGAAATTTTGAATGTTAATAATATGTGTTGTTGTTTCTCTCAATTTGACACTGCAAAGTTCGGGATAATTTTTGAATTGACCAAATTTTTTTAGTTAATTCTGATTAACAATTTAGTTAAATTTTGTTTAACCATTGTTTATCACCGACTTACACGCACGTTTCATTGCAATAAGATTATCTAATGTATTCTTATACAATTCTTCTTCGTGAACAACATAATGTATATTGTCATTACCTTTAAAGTGGTACATACCTTTGTGTGCGCCTTTTTCCTCAACACCCAAAAATGTTGTGTAAGAAACGCAAGGATTGCACCAAAAGTCTAAACCTAATGTTAGGTATATTTCACCTATTTTCCATTCGTTAGAAGGCACTTGTGCAATACCTTTATTTAATAAAAGGTCTGCAACATCATCACAAGGTGTTCTAAAATTCTTTGCCATAATATTTCAAATGAATTAAAATGAATAATGTGTGTTAGTAAACTCTTACACTTGTTTCCCAAATGCACTGCAAAGTACGGGATAATTTTTGAGACTACCAAATTTTTTAATAATTTTAAACAATTTTCTATAGTTCTAAACACTTTGATATAGGTATGTGTTGGAGAATATACTTTAAGGTTTTACCCTTACCTCTTAATTACAATGCAAAGGTACAACGAATATTTGAGACTACCAAATTTTTTTAGTTAAAAAATGTTTAACACAAGAAAAAAAAAATGCCACACTACTTTCACAAGCAATGTGGCAAGTCATACCTCAAAACTTATAACTATGCTATGCTAATTCATCAATCAATGTAAAACCAAACCTATCCACATAGTAGGGAATGCCGTTGAGCAACACAATGTCGCTTACTGATAGACTATGTCCCTTGAAATCCTCGGGTTTGCTGATATTGTAGGACTGATAGACCTCATTCAGCACTTTGTTAGTGTCAGTTACGGTTGATTTGTGTACACTCTCATAAACGAGTTTATAGTCGCTCATACTGATAGGTTGTCCATCAAAACCTTGATACAACTTGTGCGCTGCCTTACTCTCGTTGATTTGATAAATCTTAATCTTGTAGTTTCTTGTAATCATAATGTTTAAATTTTAATGTTAGTGTTTGTCTTAATTTGATGGTGCAAAGTTCGGGATAAATTTTGAATTATGCAAATATTTTCCGTTAATAAATCTTAATCTGCATAATATTTTCTTGGTTTGCCATCCTTGCAGTCCTTGACACCTTGTTTGAAACCAATGCCATAGGTTGTGCGAAACGCAATCCCTCTATTACGCAACTCGCCATATACTTGCGAGACAGTTCCACCTTCAAACTCGGCAAAGTCATAACCTTGTTTGTATCCCCATTCGTATTCCTTATTTATTCGTGCCATAGATTTTCTTTATATGATTAGAGTTCGTTTAAACAAAAGTTACTCAACTCCTCAATTTTGCTTAACAATCGTTTTGTTAATTGCTCTTTGTCGGTATAGACATCCCAACAAGCAGAACTGTCCCAACCGATAGAATTCTCTTCGCTATTGATTTCAGGACATATTGTGCCTAAATCCTCGGTCTCAATTTCCATATAAACACCATTCTTGGTGTATTTCTTTGTGATTCCAACAATAGTATCAACGTTTGGTTCAAACGAATAACACTTATTGTCAATAATGTAAATCTTATCACCTACTTGTAATTGTCCAAATGTTTTCATATCAATTATTTTAAAATGTTAGTATTCCGTTTGATTTTGATACTGCAAAGATATAACGAAATTTTGAATTGACCAAATATTTTGTGCTAAAGTTTGTTAATGGGTGGCACTTTTTAGCACCACCCAACCTAACTATTTAGAAACCAATCATTTCCACAATGTCCTTTGCATACTTGCAAGCAGCCTCATTTCGGGGGTCAAAGTAGTTCCTATCGTAGTTCTCGGCAAGTACCTTGCAGTATTCGTAGAACAACCAAAACAACTCACCTTGAAGATAACGATGGGACTGTGCCATTCTCTTGGCTACACCTTTCTTTGAATTGTATTGACCATTTATCCAATTTTCCATAATGCGACCAAACAACTCATCTTTGCTCTCACCTGCCTTTTGGGTGTAGTCATACTCAAAGCGATTTAAAATCTTCTCAAGGAGAAATGCTTTCATTTCGCTGTCCTCACACTTCTTGTACTCTTTTAGTAATTCGGTGTCGCTAAACTGATAGTAATTGTTCTTGTTGATTTCCATAATTCCAAATGAATTAAAATGAATAATGTATGTTAGTAAACTCTTACACTTGTTTCCCAAATGCACTGCAAAGTACGGGATAATTTTTGAGACTACCAAATAATTCTACAGACTTTAACGTTTTTAACTTTTGTTTACAATTTCAATTTACAAACACAAATTAGTTTACAAATGTAAATTATTATATATAAGTGTTCGCATAAGTGCGTGACGGAGAATATACTTCAAAGTGTCACCCTTGCCCTTATCTTAATTTCGATATGCAAAGGTACAAAGGATTTTTGAAACCACCAAATTATTTTAGTTAAAAAACCTTTAACGGATAAAAAAAAATCACCCTACTTTCTCAAGCAAGATGATTATTATCATTAACCTTTTATAAACGAGTTTATGTATTTGTTTAATATTGTCTAATTTGACTTGTGTAATGTTTATCGTGTTCTCGCACCATTGCCATTGCTGACTCCTCATCTAAATAGATGTCAACAAAGTATTCATCATTCCATTCGTTTGTCTCACTTGGGTTGACTTGAAATTGCTTTCCATTGGTTGTTGAAATCAATAGGTCTTCGCCATCATTCTCAATGTTATCAATCAGTAGTGACTGCATATAACCACCACAAAGATAACCTACAATGTGAATGTAATCTCCAATCTTTAAATCTTTGAATTTCATACCAATCTATTTTATTTATTAGTAATAATTTCTTTGACTTTATTGCGTGTGTCATTCTCAAAATCTCTCTCTACTTCCCAACCACCACCACCATAGCAGTCCTTATCAACTACTTTGGCAACGGCAATCTTTTCTTCAAGTGCGTCTATTAGTTCTTCGTTATCTTCGGCAAACCACTCTCTCCAATTTGAGGCGGCATCCTCAATCTCATAGTAGTTGTCTTCGTAATCTTCAAGAGACTCAATGTCAAGTTCCTCAATGATATATTGCGCCATCATTTCAACGGCTTTAGCATAGAGATTATTGTTTTCCTGCGCCCACATTGTTAAACTCTCTTTCATAATTCAAATTGTTTTAATGTTAGTACTTCGTTTGATTTTGATAGTGCAAAGGTATAATGAAAATTTGAGATACGCAAGCATTTTAACGTTTTTAACATTCGTTAGTAGACAAACAAAATGCAAGATTTAACCCCTCACGTTCCCCCTGCTTGAAGATAATGTAATTTGTGTATGGTTTATTGTTTGAGACTGAAATATGCTCTCACAACGCATTTAAATCACTTTCTCATTTGAAATAGATTAGTTTTAAAATGCTCTAATTTTTTCTTTCTTTTTATATAATACTTTAGTATTATATATTTCTTTCTTTTTATTTTTTATTTTAATTATAAAATAAAAAATGGTTACTATAGTACTATGTACCTGAAGGCGAAAATGACCTACTTATCACAAGCAAGTCACTTTCTTAAATCAAGTTACTAACATCCCACCGATTGAGTAAAAATGTTGCGACTCGGTGAACATCGCCTTCAAGGATTGTTCACGGCACAAGTCCTCCAAAGCCGTATATCGTTAAGCACCTCTAAAACCCCACTATGGTCAAAACTTGGTGCATTTGGTTAGTTATTGACTGACTCTTTAATCAGTGTGTTATTCTTTGAAAACTGCTTTCAGTTCCTTATAGTCCTCACTTGGAATTTCATCTCCAACTGAAATCTTGTCATACTTCCAACTGCCAACGAGGTCTGCATTTGTTTCGCTAAAATAGTCTCCTCCACCTAAACCATTAGACTCGGCAGTCAGTAGTGGCAATGGATGAACGTTCCACGCATCCTTCTCATAAGGAGGAATTACAACGTACAACTTTTTTGAATGGTTAATCACAAACTTGTAGTCCTTCTCAAACTCGGGGTTAAGTCTGTAATTCAAACCCTTACTCCATTCGCTTGGTTGCATAACGTGTGGTAACAACCTTACGGTCTTCGTTGTAATGCTGTCTTCATCGTTCTCACACTCCCCAATGTCAAAGAGATTTGTTGTGAAACCGTTATAGTCCTCTGCATAGTCCCCTGCCCATACAAAGGGGACACCTTCTTTGTCTTGCGAAAGTAGATATTCTACGGCTCTAACAAGTGGATTGTGAATGTAGGAATGTTCCATTAACTTCGCACCTTGTCCAAAACTCCACGAATCAAGTTGCCAAAGGATTGGATTCCAATCGTTTGCAGTCACATCTGCTTTCTTGTTAAGTGCGGTTGGTCGATAATATTGTCCCATCTCAATCTAAATTAAAGTGTTAGTATCTGTTGTTTTAATTTCACGTTGCAAAGTTACAAAGGATTTTTGAATTATGCAAATAATTTGTGTGAATATTTGTTAATTGGTTCATTATTTTCTATAACTGCAACTAATCGGTCTCGTTTCATTCTGCGCTCATAGATATTGCCCTTCTCATCCATTGTGGTGATTTTGTTGTAACACTTGGAAAGGTTATCAATTGCAATGACCTTTGATTTTGCGCCATAGTTCCAAACCAATGTATCTCCAACCATTAGTTGACATACCATTAACGCATAATGTTTTCCAACCCCTTGTAAATGAATTTGTGCCATAATCGTTTAATGTTATTTGTTCTTGTTTGATAGTGCAAAGGTACAAAGGATTTTTGAATTATCCAAATATTTTCCGTTAAAATTTGTTAACGCTTGACACTGCATAGATAAACGATAATAAGTAGATAAGTGCAATGCCACCAATAATATAAAGTATTTCAGTCCAAGTCCACATAATGTAAATGAATTAAAATGTTTATACTGCCTTTAGTGTTTGAAATGATGAATCGTGTTCTGCTCTCATTCGCTCATATTCCTCCTTCGTGATATAGTAACCACGAATTGCAGAACGGCAAACGTTATACCTTGAATACCTTTTCATATCCTTTGACTTGAAAAAGTAATACCCATCAATGTTCGGCAATCTACCATAGTAGAACAAGTCAAAGTAATACTCTACCTTTTGAGGTGAAAGGACAAATTCAAAATAATAGTCCTTTGCTACATTGTGATAAATGCAAACTTGATACTCTTTGCCCTCTACGTTGCAATCACAACCTTCGGTTGAATCGGTGCGACTGATAGTCCAACCATCCCTATTGATTTTGTTTGCCCAATGATAGAACACAGGGCCGTGGTGCTTACCTCTATCGTAAATGTTATTTTGCCTAATGTATAGGTGAATCATTTCGTGAATGAGTGTTTGGCAATAGTCCTTCTCACTACGTTTGTAAAAGTTACTGATTTCAATTGTGAAAACCCTTTCATTGTAGTAATTTGTCCTCCACTTGCAACACCCTAACCTTCTGCGTGTGCTTGTAATCTTGAATGTTGGCTCTTTTAATGTACCCTCAAAATACTTGTTATTGTACTTGTGGAAATTCTCTTTGATAAATTGTAAAGTCAGCATAACTTGATTGATTTAAATGTTAGTGTTTCATTTTGTTGGTGCAAAGTTACAACAAGTTTTTGAAACCACCAAATATTTTCAGTTAAAAGATGTTAACCATACTCAATCGAGTACATACCACCCACCACATCATTTGCGATGGGTGATATATTGAACTCAATCTATTTTTTAGCAAGCCTTTCCGTTTGGTGTGTAGTCCATTGGGTTGACACCTTTGTGTGCAATCTCTTCCAACTTGTTAATGATGCGACCAATTTCGGAAATTGCTTTATCACCTCTTTCAACGAGAGTCTTTAGACCAATGCGTCTTCCATCCTTGCTACCTACGATGCATTCGTGGTTTTGCATTGTGCTTGATAGAACACCACTCTTTGTGATACCATATAACAAGTTATCTAAATTCTTGTTGAGGTCATCAAGTTGGTAGGTCATCTTCTCAACGAATTGGAAAACTGCCTTGTCACCCTTCTTGCAGATTTTCTCAATCTCTGCAATTTTGTCATTTACATCCTTTGTGCGAATGACTACATTTAAGAAAGGACTTTGTATTTGTGGCATTCTCATAATGTCACGAGCAATAGTACCCCATTGTCTGTAGCCGTGACGATGATAGGCGGTAATGCTCTTGAGAACCTTCACGTTCTTCATAAGTGCCTTGATGTCAGCGGGCAACAAACGAATCTCATTCTTGACTCTTGCTCTGCGCTTACGAGCCTTTTCCTTACGAAGACTGTCTTTGAAACCTTGCGTGGTTGTCACGATAGTCTCATTCTTGCGAATGATGATGGTTTGACACTCTGCTTGGAACTCACTGAAATGGTCATTAAATCTTCTTGCCATAGTTGTATTTTTAGATGTTAGTACTTCGTTTAATTTTCACATTGCAAAGTTACAATGAATCTTTGAAATAACCAAATTATTTTAGTTAATAAATCTTAAGGAATTCGACTTTTATTCATCGTCATCGTCATCATCGTCTGCAACAAGTCCTTTTTCCCTAAAATACTCTGCTACTGCCTCAAGTACGTCTTCAAGAATATAACTTGCTGAAAAGTCATAAATGTACTGACCACTTGTGCCTACCCACCACGTTTCAAGTGCCTCCTCTATGATTTCCTCAACCCTATCAATGGTTGGTTGGTGCGCCCATTCACCACAAAAGTCACCATCTACACGATAGTCCTTAAACTCATTGTAGATATATTCAATAAGGTCATTAAACTCATAGTCTTTTAAAGGTGTGTTATTTTCCATATCAATCTATTTTAAGATGTTAATAATGTGTGTTGTTGTTCTCTCATTTTGTTGGTGCAAAGTTACAATGAATATTTGAGACTACCAAATATTTTGTCAAAAAAATGACTCCAATTAATTCTTTTTAAGAACTATGTTAAAGTTATGTTAATGTGCTTTTAAAATTTGCATATATCAAAAATTATGCCTACCTTTGTATATCGAAATTAAGGTAGGGGTAAAACTCTAAAGTATAGTCTCCGTCACATACATATATAAACAACAAATATAAGCGACAAATAAAATTGCTCTACCTATCACAAGCAAAGCAATTTCAATCATTCTAAACCCCTTTAATCACTTCAAAAAGTATTGTAGAATGTAACTGAATGGTATTTCAACTATCTTCTCGGTAGGCATTTTGCTAATGCTGTCCTCCTCAACAAAACACCATTCTACTACAAGCCTATTAATATGTATCAAATCGTATTCAAAGGTGAAACCGAAAATGTAACCACAAAGTTTGTTTTTAGAGAAGACGTGTAGAACACATACGTCATTACTATTGCTTACATTGCTTATTGTAGTAACCTTGACTTGTTTTTCTATAATCAAGTCAGTCAGTAGATTTGATTGCAGTTCGTCACTTCTCTTTTCATTGATTGCAGTTGCTAATTCTGCTAATGTTGTTATTTCCTTGCTCATATTAATCATTTATTAAGGAATCATTTATTAATGAACTGATTTTTATGCAAGTCTAACGCATAGATTCGCTTTACCATAAAACCAATAGGAATGTGTGGCACATTCGCCAACCTCCAAAGTTCTAACGTCTCTGTCCCATTCGTTTGGGTCATAACCCAATTCCTCTAATTCGTCTTCAGTTGCAAGCATTGAATAGCATTCGCCATCGCCATACTTTGTACCTAACATTGCAAAGACTTTTTCGTTATCATCCTTTAATTCAAAGGTCATTGCGTTCTCTCCGTCAAATGTAATCTTCATAATTCAATTATTTTAAATGTGTTAGTAAAATGTGTTGTTCTCTCATTTTGTTAGTGCAAAGTTACAACGAATATTTGAGACCACCAAATAATTTGAAAGAAAAATGCACCTTGTTAAGTCTTTTTAAGAATTGTGTTAAAGTTATGTTAAACACCCTCAAAAACTTGTATATGTCAAATTTTATACCTACCTTTGTACTATCAAAATTGAGGTAGGGATAAAACTCTAAAGTATATTCTCCGTCACACCCTATTATATAATATAGAATTGTATTAAAAAAGTAAGGAGGCAATTTCCAACTCGCTAATGCCTCCTTTATCAATCAAATTACTAACTTATCCTATCCTTGAATAAACTGCCTCTCCGTTGCTGAAAATACCCCTACAAGTCAATCTGCAGTCGCAATGTTCCTCGCAAAACTCGTCACAAGCATCGTACTTCTTTGTGATAAGATTGTTTAACCACGTTTGAACGTGTTTCTTGTTCATTTTCCAAATCCCGTAATTCCAATCATCATCACCAAAGGATGCTATCTCTCCCTCAAGGTCAGCGAGAATGTCTTGCACCATTGAGAAAATATCATTGTAGTCGCTTAATCGGTAATCATACCCACTAACGATAGGTCTCACAATAATGTCAAAATCTATTGTAGCATCTGCATAGTAGCCACTAATGACACCTAATTGTGTTGTTACCTTCATTTCAGTCAATGCAGTATTATAGCGATTTTCATAGTCACTTTGCTCGGCAAAGATACTCATTTCCATTGAACGAACATAGTCACGTTTGCGCTCAAAACCCTTGTCCTCTGCACAATAACTCAAATCATCTACAACGAATTCATAATCGTCAGCGTGATTCTCGTCAAGCAATACACAATAGTTGCGTGTATTGTATTGTCTAAAATTTGGTGTACTCATTTTAATTGATTTTTAAATGTTAGTATTTCGTTTAATTTGACAATGCAAAGGTACAAAGACTTTTTGAATTATCCAAATTATTTTAGTTAAAGAATATTAAAGGGCGGCACTTTTTTGTACCACCCATTTGTTCAATTAAAGATAGTGTCTCCAATAGAGTCCATTTTTTAGGTAGATTGTTGGTATGGTATCGTCTTCTACCTTATCAATGTAAAACGTATCACTTTCAGCGAGAAATGGTAAGAAATTGCTTTGTGTTAGTTTTTCACCTTTACGATAGTACATTGTTGTAATGTCACTATTTTCAATTGGGTCTTTTGCAAACGCCATAGAGCGTTTTGCCTCTTCTGCGATTACATTAGCATTACCCTCTGCGACAAACGTTGAATAAGGGAAAACAAACTTAACATTTGCGTCACCAAATAACTCTGCGGTCACTTTTGAAATGGTGTCAAATTGTGAGTCAATATGGTATGAGTCATTTGGTCGCTCACCTCTAAACCTTTTTTTCAACTCGGCAAGTTTTTCGCTTGTTGGTCTATTATCAACCTTTGGTGTTTCAACAACTTCAACAACCTTTGGTTGGTCTTCAATCACGATTGATTTGCGGACAGAAAAAAATCTGTCTTTAACTCGGTGCTGAAATGCACCAAAGGTTTTGTTCAATTGCTCTGCGACCTTATCTGCTTTGCTTTTGTCGCTATAACGTGCCACGTTGGTAAAGTCTTTGTTGGGATAACCCACAAAAGGACTCTCGCCTAATTTCACTTTCTTTGAATAGTAAGAATTAGCATTGTTTCTAATAATGTAAAAATAATACCTCATAGTTTGATTGATTTAAATGTTAGCACTTCGTTTGATTTGACGATGCAAAGGTAGGCATAATATTTGAATTATGCAATACCTTGCACGTTAATAAACCTTAATGTTTGTTAAAACATACTCATTCGAGTACGGCTTGCACTATAACGCACCTCTGTCTCCAACCATTGATGAGCATTGCTCAAGGTTGCAACAATGTCAATGCCATTGTGACTATCCAACAACTCATCAATCTTCTCGGTCTCAATAGAGCCTACTGAATTGACAGTCTCGGCATCGGTGTAACATTCTGCATCGTACTTCTTGCTATCAATCGGTGCTGAAGGGAATCCCCACTCTACCATTTTCCATTGCTCACCGAACTTGCGATAGCCATTCTCGCTACCACAATAATTGCCTTCATTGACTTGGATGGATATATTAAACCCATCTTTGCAGAAAATTCTTGGCAAGTGGAAATAGTTGCACACATAGTTCTTCTCACTAATACCCATAAACTTGAGCATCATATTGATGTAATCATTTGTCTTCATATTTCAATTGATTTTAAATGTTAGTAAAATGTTGATTATCTCTAATATTGTAAACTTAAATCGTTAGTTGGTTACTCTCATAGTTACCTTTATTATATGTGTTCGTAACTGATTTCGGTGCAAAATTACAACGAATATTTGAAACTACCAAACTTTTTACGTTAATAAATCTTAAAATACTCAATAATTTTTGTAAGTTGTTGATTGTCAGAACTTAAATTGAATATGATTTGTGCTACTTCATATTCATTACATTGCATTATGTGAGCATTAATATATATACATACATTTTGATTATTTTGCTCACTTGCAAAGATGTATTTTAATACCTTATCTAACATAATATCGGTGTTTTATGATTTCGGTGCAAAGTTACAACAAAGGTTTGAAATATGCAAATTTTTTAACAATTTTAAAGAAAATAATATGTTTATAAACATTTTGCTATATGTGCCTGTCGGAGAATATACTTTAGGTTTTTATACCTACCTTTATCATTTATTTTCTATGCAAAGTTAAGCATAATATTTGATATATGCAAATTTTTGGCAATTTTTTATGTTTTTTTCACAATTGTCTTAAAAAACTTTAACGAAATGCATTTTTTTGCGAAAATGTTTGGTAGATTGGAAAATATTCCCGTACTTTGCACTATCAAATTAAAACAAACACATATTACTAACATTTCAAATACCTTTTATATTATGGAAAAATTAGCAACAAAACGTCAACTTTGGGCATTATTTTGCATAACCAAAAATGACTATCGTAATGCCAATTTGACAATGAGTCAAGCGAGTGAATTAATCAAAAAGTATGGTAATAAGCAACAACCAAAAGCACAAACGCAAAAGGTAGATAAATTAGAAGAGGAGTACCTTGCATATATGAAAAAGCAGTGCCAAAGTTGGATAGCAATAGCACGTAAAGCACTAAATATTCAATCAGTAGTAGAAGATGACCCACGTTTTACCGACCCTAAAAAGTGCAAAAAATACAACTTTTTCGGCTATGGGTGTGGCATTAGTATTATTAACTTTGACAAACGTAGCAAAGTGGGCAAACGTATTATGGAATTACGTGCCAAACATCGTCACACGATTGAACAAATGTTTCTCAATGGTTTTACCAAAACCGAGCAAAGGTATTACGAAAAATTAGGCTGTCCACTACTCGCACTATTCACACAGGATATAAGAATATCACGTGACTATGTGCAAAGTATTGCAAGTTTTATGCAAATGCACAACGTTAAAAACGTTGAGTTAAGAACCTTTGTAGATTAAAGACAATACACAATAAGCACCCACAATTAAACGTTGTTGGGTGCTTTTATATGCAAAATATAAAAGATTATATAGGGGCGCGTCGGAGAATATACTTTAAGATTTTATTCTTACCTTTGTCATTCATTGACGTTACAAAGGTCGGGATAATTTTTGAATTATGCAAGTTTTTGGGCAATTATTTTTAGTGAATTAAGACTATTTAACGAAAATCTTAAAAAAACTAAACACAATGCATTTTTTTGGGAAATTGTTTGGTAGTCTCAAATATTATGCCTAACTTTGCACTATCAAAATCAAACAAACGTAGTTACTAACATTTAACACATTATTATTATGGTTACAATTTACAACGTAGAGAACTTGAGTGATATTCTTATTGAAATGGGTGAGTACCTACAGGAAAATCAAAATCAAGGTTATGAAATTGAGTTTAGTGGTTATATCTTTGACCTATTGACTAACACAGGGCTATTTCACGATGCTTGTGGTAAGGTCATTGAAAAAGGTAATGACAAAGTGGTAGTAAGCACTGACTACTAAACCGACCAAGATTTTTTAACAAATCGTTAAGGTTTATTAACGCAAAATATTTGGTAGTTTCAAAAAAACATCGTAACTTTGCAGTGTAAAAATTAATCAAGTTATTCACCTATTAAATTTTAAAACTATGGTAGCAAATCTTATTTCAGACTTCAGTGGTAATGCAGTTGCAAATCAGTTTGTAATCTGTGAACCCAATAAGGTTATTTTTCAATCGTATAGCACACGTATTTGCGTGATTGAAAACAACAACGTTTCATTGTCTTACAATATGTGGGACTACTCACGAACAACGTTGAAATATTTAACAATGTTTTTGCGCCAAAATGGATGGCGCGAAATCAAGTCAAAAAAAGACGTTGAGAAAATGATTAAAAACGGCACGTTTAAGGTATTCTAATTGTCATATAAAAATGGTTTTAGGTTAGTTAATAAATAGAAGTGGTAATTGCTCAGTCCGAGAGGATAGAGCAATTTTTTACACTCATAATAATAGGTCACTTATGGGCGCGTTGGAGAATATACTCTAAGGTTTTATCCTTACCATTTAATTACGATACAAAATTACAACCTTTTTTTGAATTATGCAAGTTTTTTGACCACTTTAACACAACTTTAACATAGTTCTTAAAAAAACTTAATTAGAGTCATTTTTTTGGCAAAATGTTTTGTTAATTCAAATATTATGCCTAACTTTGCATTGTCAAATTAAATCAGTTACTAATCTTTTAATATTTAGACGTTATGTTAAGACCTATTACACATTGTGATAAAGCAAACATTGCAGATTATACTTTTTATCATTTGCGCATTAGAGCAAAATCTATCAACGATTTAAAAATATACAATCGTAAACGTAAAGCCGATTTTTTTGCTATTCGCAGTTTCATTTTTGATTGTATGAGTGATTTAAATTTTAGTGATACCAAACGTGAAACTATCAATACTTTGGCATATATGGTATTTAATAGAATTGATAACTATATTAAGTGGTACGAAAAAAATTAATCAATTAAACATCTTTTAACTAAAAATGTTTTGTCAATTCAA
>JAEIGA010006373.1_pt1 | contig 17970 bp, 29 predicted proteins | sample 9270691 | NCBI WGS metagenome assembly JAEIGA01 (sample SAMN17057246, study PRJNA624740) | gut metagenome | biome: biome; isolation source: fecal sample | host: Bos grunniens | place: China: Xizang | collected 2019
CACTTCCTTTACGTGGCTTGATTTTGGTGATGTGAAGATTTTAGTAATTTCTGGTATGAGTGCAGCTCCCAAAGTCCCGCAAGATATTATTGTTGCAAGAATCCACCACAAACTTGTGTTGCCTCCAAGATTTCCAATCAAGAAATATGATACAATGTAAGTGCTGATGATAGATAAAATGGAAGTTATCCATACTAGATTGGTTAAAGGTGCTTCAAAATCCAATTCATCTTTGCCACCATACAATATTTTGCTTAATCCGTTATTGATATAATAAGATATAACTGAGGTTACAATACCAAGTATTCTCATTGTGAATATCCAAACTAACAATTGATGTTGTATTTCTGGGCTGGGTATTGCAAGCAATATAAATGATACAAGAGCAACTCCTGTTACGCCATATGTCTCAAAGCCATCCGCGGTAGGTCCTACGCTGTCTCCTGCATTGTCTCCTGTACAGTCTGCAATAACTCCTGGATTTCGAGGATCGTCTTCCCCAATCTTGAATACTACTTTCATAAGATCGGAGCCTATATCCGCAATCTTGGTAAATATTCCTCCTGCAATTCTCAACGCAGATGCACCAAGGCTTTCTCCTATTGCGAATCCGATGAAACAAGCTCCAGCAAGATGGGCAGGCATCAACAAAAGAATAACCAACATCAAAAGTAATTCTACGCAAATCAATACTACACCTATACTCATTCCTGCACTTAATGGAATGTTGAGAAGTTTTAGCGGATTCCTTCTAAGAGATGCAAATGCCATTCTTGAATTTGCCAAAGTATTCATTCGTATACCATAAGCAGCAACAGCATATGAACCTATCATTCCTATTACAGTCCATGCTAAGATTAAAAGTACCGCACCAATTCCGAAACTGCTTCCGTCTTCTCCTTTTGCAAGAAAACCAAAATAAGCAGCTACTGCAATACCTATAAATAGGAATAATTTAGCAAGAAATTTCCCTTGTTGCTTTAGGTAAGTTGAACAGGTCTTGTAAATAACCTGTGCGACGTCAAGCATACTTCTATGAGAGGGTAGCTTTTTTACTTTAATGAATTGGTATAATCCGAAAAGGATTCCCAATAAAGCAACAAAAAATCCCCAATGTAATACTCCAAACTTATGTATTTCAATGGGGATTTTCAAATCTGCCTCGCTAGCCTGTAAAAACACAGGCGTCAGTGTCGATAACAGTAATAAAAAAATCTTTTTCATATAAATTTAAGTTTTGTTTCAATTTTTGTTTGTAATATTTCAAGTGGCAAAATTACAAATAAAATCTGATTAAAACGGTTGCTACAAATAAAAAATATCATGAAGAGTAAACATTTGAAAGACTTTTTCGTTTAACAGATTAAGAGGTAGATTTTTTTCAACATGAAAATCGCATTGGAAGTCATTTCTGTCAGGTCATCTTATATTGAAGGATTGTCGGATGTTATTCTTATTGATCGGTCTTCAAATACCGTAGTATGTATTCCTGTAGGGGAGTTTGAGGCAAGGTTGATTGCATTATCTGTAGATAAAAAAGACTTGCCCAAACCGATGATGTTCGAATCCTTTGTGAGTATTATCTCCTATTTTGGTGTAGAAGTGAAATATGTTTTGATAGATTCGTTTAGAGATGGCGTTTATGGTGCTAAAGTATATTGCTCTTCAGAAAAAGAAAATGGGCTGTTCAATACGAGAGTTTCTGATGCAATAAATTTGGCTTTGAAAGCAGGTTGTCCTATATACATAAAGGATGCAGTCTTGAAAGAAGTAGGCTTTGATGCGGATGTTTTGCTTGAGAAGGAACCAATAGTAGAAGAAGTTAACGTATGTTCGAAGGTGTCAGATTTAGATTTAGAGATGTTGGAAGACTTATTGGAAGATGCAGTTGAGAATGAAGATTATGAACTCGCTGTTTTATTGAGAGATAAAATAAATGAATTAAAAGGAAGAGAAAAAGGGGATGTTTAGAATCAAGAATCGTTGAATTCGTTCTTGATTTCGTTAAATTGTTTTCAAGAGATAGAAACTCAAAACAAAGATTTGTTTTTTTTGATTTTTCTCGTTTGAGATTTTTATTTAATTGTTCGGATTAAGAAACAGAGGAGCAAAAAAAGATGCACCTCTGTTTCTTTTCTTAGATGCGTTCAAATTCATCTTTTCCTACTCCGCATAACGGACAAAGCCAATCGGTAGGAATGTCTTCGAATTTTGTTCCCGGAGCAATGTTATTTTCCGGATCACCTACTGCAGGGTTATAAATGTATCCACAAACCTTGCATTCGTAACTTTGATTTTCCATATTTTTTTCTGTTTTACTTGTTCAATGTTATTAACGTTGAAAAGTTGAAAAAGTTCTTGAAAATGCAATTTTTTCTTTGGTTTTCTTGCTATTACAAAAAAAAGTTGTACCTTTGCAAACTGAAAAATCAGCGTTTCTGTATAGGCACCTGTTAATGATAAGGCTTCTTCGGGCTTTGTTTTTTTAGGGTTGCGTGTCTTTGGAAATATATCCTTTCGGAATCATTTGGCTGTGATTTTGAGGACGTTGTGCTTTCGTTATGACTGAAAAATAATTGAGGGAAGTTCGAAAAATTCGAACCCGAATTGTTTTGGTCTGTATGTGTCTTTTGAAGCCTGATTTTAGGTTGAAAAGGGCGTTTGAGAAGTAAAAGAGTTAACAAAAAAAGAAAAGAGAACATAATTTAGTATGCCAACAATTCAACAATTGATCCGTAAAGGACGTACGAAATTGGAGTATAAGAGTAAGTCCCCTGCATTGGATTCATGTCCACAACGTAGAGGGGTGTGTACGAGAGTGTACACAACTACGCCGAAAAAACCGAATTCGGCTATGAGAAAAGTTGCGAGAGTTAAGTTGACTAACGGAAAAGAAGTTAATGCTTATATTCCGGGAGAAGGTCATAACTTGCAAGAGCACTCTATCGTGATGATTAGAGGTGGTCGTGTTAAGGATTTGCCAGGTGTAAGATATCACATCATTCGTGGTGCTTTGGATACTGCGGGTGTTGACGGTAGAAAGCAAAGACGTTCCAAATATGGTACAAAACGACCTAAAGAAGGAGCAAAGAAGTAGTTGTTTAATTGGTAAAAGAGTAGAAGAGTAATGAGAAAAGCAAAACCAAGGAAGAGAATAATACTTCCAGATCCTAAGTTCAATGATGTATTGGTGACAAAATTTGTCAATAACATCATGTTGAAAGGTAAGAAAACCATAGCTTACAATATATTTTACGAAGCAATTGATATTGTTTCACAACGTTCAAACGAGAATGGTTTGGATGTTTGGAAAAAAGCATTGGCTAATGTTACTCCTAATGTAGAGGTAAGAAGCCGTAGAATAGGTGGTGCAACATTCCAAATTCCTTCAGAGATCAGACCAGAGAGAAAACAATCTATGGGAATGAAAAACTTGATAGGATTTGCACGTAAGCGTAACGAAAAGACAATGGCTATACGTTTAGCATCTGAAATATTGGCTGCTTATAAGGAAGAAGGAGCTGCTTTCAAGAAGAAAGAAGATATTCATAGAATGGCTGAAGCTAACAAGGCATTCTCGCATTTTAGATTCTAAAAATACCGAAAGAAGATGTCAGATCTAAGATTAACAAGAAACATTGGAATTATGGCTCACATAGACGCCGGTAAGACTACAACTACCGAGCGTATTCTGTATTATACAGGTAAGAACCATAAATTAGGAGAAACACATGACGGAGCTGCTACAATGGACTGGATGGCTCAAGAACAAGAAAGAGGTATCACTATTACTTCAGCAGCAACTACGGTGTTTTGGAAATATAACGAGAAACAATACAAAATCAACATTATAGATACTCCGGGTCACGTTGATTTCACTGTTGAAGTTGAGCGTTCTTTGAGAGTTTTGGATGGTGCAGTAGCATTGTTCTGCGCTGTCGGTGGTGTTGAGCCTCAATCAGAAACTGTTTGGAGACAAGCGGATAAATATAAAGTGCCTCGTATCGGTTTCGTTAATAAAATGGACCGTGCAGGTGCTGATTTCTTCAATGTGTTGAAGCAAATGAAAGAGAGACTTGGAGCAAATCCTGTTCCTTTGACAATTCCTATCGGACAAGAGGATATGTTCAAAGGTGTTATCGATTTGATTTCCAATAAGGCTTTGATGTATGATGAAGAATCAAATGGAACAAAATCATATGAGGTTTCAATGCCTGAAGATTTGAAAGATATCGCTTCAGAATATAGAAGAAAATTGATTGAAGGTGTTGCAGAAGAAGATGATGAATTGTTGATGAGATATATGGAAGATGAAAATTCCATAACTGAAGAAGAGATGATTTATCAAATTCGTAAAGCTACATGCGAGATGAGAATTACTCCTGTCTTGTGTGGTTCTTCTTTCAAAAACAAAGGTGTCCAAAACTTGATAAATGCAGTTTGTGAGTTTTTGCCTTCTCCTGTGGATATTCCTGAGGTTGAAGGAACAGATCCTGTTACAGGTGAAGTGATTACAAGAAAGGTTGATCCAAAAGCACCTTTGTCTGCATTGGCATTCAAGATAGCTACAGACCCTTATGTAGGAAGAATTTGTTTCTTTAGAGTTTACTCTGGAACTCTTGATGCAGGTTCTTATGTTTACAACGTTGCAACAGGTAAAAAAGAACGTATTTCTCGTGTAATGCAAATGCACGCGAATAAACAAAATCCATTGGATAAGATAGAAGCTGGTGATATCGGAGCAGCTGTTGGATTTAAGGATATTAAGACAGGAAATACACTTTGTGATGAAAATGCTCCTATAGTATTGGAGTCTATGACATTCCCTGAGCCGGTTATCTCGATTGCTATTGAGCCTACAAAACAAGCTGATATTGATAAATTCAATAATGCTTTGGTTAAGTTGTCTGAGGAAGACCCTACGTTGGTTATTCAAACAGATGAGGCTTCTGGACAAACTATCATGAAGGGTATGGGTGAGTTGCACTTGGATATCATTATGGATAGAATTCGTCGTGAATTCAATGTAGAGTGTAATCAAGGCGCTCCTCAGGTTGCTTACAAGGAAGCTATCACTGCTTCTTGTCAACACAGAGAGGTATTTAAGAAACAATCTGGTGGTCGTGGTAAGTTCGCTGATATATTGTTTACTTTGTCTCCTGCTGACGAAGGTGTTAAAGGTTTGCAATTTGTTAACGAAGTTAAAGGTGGTAACGTTCCAAAAGAGTTTATACCTGCTGTTGAAAAAGGCTTCAAAGCTGCAATGCAGAATGGTGTTTTGGCAGGATTCCCTGTCGAAAGTATGAAGGTTGTTTTGACGGATGGTTCTTTCCACCCAGTCGATTCAGATGCATTGTCATTTGAGTTGTGTGCTAAGATGGCGTTCAAAGAAGCTGCTAAGAAAGCAAAATCTGTTTTGATGGAACCTATCATGTCTGTTGAAGTGAATACTCCTGATGCTTATTTGGGTGATGTAACTGGAGACTTGAATAGAAGAAGAGCAATTCTTGAAAGCATAACTGCAAAAATCGGAGTTCAAGCTGTTAAAGCAAAAGTTCCGTTGGCACAAATGTTCGGATATGTAACTTCTTTGAGAACTATTACTTCTGGTCGTGCAAATTCTACAATGGAATTTTCGCACTATGCTGAAGCACCAAAGGATGTTACTGAAAATGTATTGAAAAGTAAGGCTGAGTAAAATTAATAATTATACAAATCGTGAGTCAAAGAATTAGGATTAAATTGAAATCATACGATCATAACTTGGTAGATAAATCTGCTGAAAAGATCGTGAAGACTGTAAAGTTGACTGGTGCACACGTAAAAGGACCAATTCCTTTGCCAACCAATAAGAAAATATTTACAGTCAATCGTTCTACTTTCGTGAACAAAAAATCACGTGAGCAGTTCGAGTTAAGCTCTTACAAAAGATTGTTGGATATAGACAGCACTTCTGCAAAAACAATCGATGCTTTGGTTAAGTTGGAATTGCCAAGTGGAGTTGATGTTGAAATTAAATTGCCGTAATTTTGTAGAGTAATCAATAAGTTATTTATATCAGTCGATGTCGCGAGATAAGCTGGTGAAACAAAAAATTAAATTTTAAATGTCAGGATTAATAGGAAAAAAAATCGGAATGACTAGTATCTATGATGCCTCCGGCAAACAGATGCCGTGCACGGTTATAGAAGCTGGTCCTTGTGTTGTGACACAAGTTAAGACGCCTGAAAAAGATGGCTACAGTGCTATTCAATTAGCATTTGAGGAAATGAAAGAGAAGAGTTGCTCAAAACCTATGAAAGGACACTTTGCAAAAGCAAACACAACTCCTAAAAGATATTTGGCGGAGTTCTCTCGTTTCGAAGAGGGTGCGAAGAAAAATCATGGAGAGGTTTTGACATGTGATGTATTCTCTGAAGGTGAATTCGTGGATGTTGTCGGAATATCCAAGGGTAAAGGTTTTCAGGGTGTTGTGAAACGTCATGGATTTAGTGGCGTTGGTGATAAAACTCACGGTCAGCATGACAGATTGAGAGCTCCAGGTTCAGTTGGTGCATCTTCTTATCCTTCAAGAGTGTTTAAGGGATTGAGAATGGCTGGTAGAACTGGTGGTCGTAGGGTTAAGATACAAAATCTTCAAATATTGAAGGTTATTGTAGAAAAGAATTTAGTGCTAGTAAAGGGATCTGTTCCAGGTCCGAAAGGTTCTATTTTAAAACTTGAAAGATGGAGTTAAAAGTTTATAGTATAGATGGAAACGATACCGGTAGAACCGTTATTGTTGATGATGCGTTGTTCGGAACTGAACCTAACGATCACGTTCTTTGGTTAGCAGTAAAACAATTTTTGGCAAATCAAAGACAAGGAACACATAAGTCAAAAGAACGCTCTGAAGTATCAGGCTCTACAAAGAAACTGAAAAGACAAAAAGGTACAGGTGGTGCAAGAGCGGGTGATACAAATAGTCCTACAATAGTAGGTGGAGGTCGTGCATTCGGTCCAAGACCAAGAGATTATCGTTTCAAATTGAATAAGAAAGTAAAGCGTTTGGCAAGATTGTCTGCTTTGTATTACAAATCAAAAGAAGATAATGTTTTGGTTGTTGAGGACTTTTCTTTCGATATGCCGAAGACCAAAAATATGGTTAAAGTTTTGTCGGCATTGAAGTTGCAAGACAAAAAAACTTTGTTTGTAGTGAATACAGATCCGAAAAATTTCGTAACTTTGTCGGCTAGAAATATAGCGAACGTTAAAGTTATGAATGCGGCTTCTGTTAACGCTTATGAAGTCTTGAATGCCAAGAAGTTAGTGTTTTCAGAAACTGCAATTGTGGAATTAGATAAGATGTGCGCTAATTCTTAATTGCTTAAAATAGAGATAAAGAGATGGATATTATTGTTAAGCCTATCATCACTGAGAAAATTACTAAAATGACGGAAAAATTTCCGAATCGTTTTGGTTTCATCGTTGATAGAAGAGCGAATAAGATAGAAATAGGAAGAGCTGTTGAGGAGTTGTATGGCGTTAAGGTTGTAAGTGTAAATACTATGAACTACAGCGGAAAAAGAACAGCGAGGTTCACAAAAACCGGTTACATACAAGGAAAGAAAGCAGCATATAAAAAGGCTATCGTGATGTTAGCCGAGGGTGATACAATAGATTTTTTTAGCGAAATTTAATAGAGAGAGATGGCTTTAAAGAAATTAAAACCGACAACACCGGGACAACGTTTCAAAGTTATAAGTGCTTTTGATGATATAACAACCAACGAACCAGAAAAATCATTGGTTTATGGTATCAAGAGAAGTGGCGGAAGAAACAACCAAGGAAAGATGACCATGAGATATATTGGTGGTGGTCACAAGAAATTGTATCGTTTTGTAGATTTTCGTAGAGAAAAAGACGGCATACCTGCTGTTGTGAAAACGATAGAATACGATCCAAACAGAACCGCACGTATTGCTTTGGTTTGCTACGCAGACGGAGAGAAAAGATATATCGTTGCTCCTCACGGATTGAAGGTCGGTCAGACTATTATGTCAGGTATAGGAGTTGCCCCTGAAATAGGTAATACATTATTGCTTCGCGATATTCCTTTCGGTACTATGATTCATAACATAGAATTGAATCCTGGACAAGGAGCAAAATTGGTTAGAAGCGCAGGAGCTTACGCTCAACTTATGTCAAGAGATGGAAAGTATGCAATCATAAAGATGCCTTCAGGAGAGACTCGTATGATTTTGCAGGCTTGTCGTGCGACTGTAGGTGTTGTTTCTAATGTAGAGCATAACCTTGAAGTTTCAGGTAAGGCAGGAAGATCAAGATGGTTAGGAAGAAGACCTCGTACAAGAGGTGTTGTTATGAACCCAGTTGATCACCCAATGGGTGGTGGTGAAGGTCGTCAATCAGGAGGACATCCACGCTCAAGAAAGGGTATACCTTCTAAGGGTTATAAAACAAGAGCTCCTAAGAAACAATCTAGTAAGTATATAGTTGAAAGACGTAAGAAATAATTAAATCATAGATAGATAATGAGCCGTTCATTAAAAAAAGGACCTTATATTCATTATAAGTTAGAGAAGAAAGTTTTGGCTGCGCAAGAACAGAACAATAAGAATACTATAAAAACATGGTCAAGAGCTTCTATGATTTCCCCAGATTTCGTAGGTTTGACTATCGCTGTTCATAATGGGAATAAGCATATTCCTGTTTATATAACTGAAAATATGGTAGGACACAAGTTGGGAGAATTTGCCCCTACAAGAATTTTCAGAGGTCATGCAGGTCAAAAAGATAAAGGTAAGAAATAAAAAAGAGTGCAGAAATGGGAAAAAGAAGACGTGAGAGTGCGGTAGCACGTAAAGAAGCAAAAAAGACACAGTATATAGCGAAGCTGATGAATAACCCAACTTCTCCAAGAAAGACACGTTTGATGGCTGATGCCATAAGAGGAGTTGATGTGGAAAAAGCACTCGGCATATTACAGTTTAGCCGCAGAGAGGCTGCACCGAAATTGCGTAAACTTTTGCTTTCGGCAATTGCTAATTGGCAGATGAAAAACGAAGGAAAACGCATCGAGGAAAGTAATTTGTATGTTAAACAAATAAGTGTTGATGGAGGAAGGCAATTAAAGAGACTTCGTACAGCTCCACAAGGAAGAGGATATAGAATTAGAAAAAGATCTAATCACATCACACTTGTGTTGGGAAGTAGAGTTGAAGAGAAAATGTCTGCAGTTCAATCAACTGATGCTGAAAAGTAATAGTTTGTAAAATTAGTAAATGATTTAATCGGATGGGACAAAAAACAAATCCAATAGGTAACAGACTAGGAATCATCAGAGGTTGGGATTCTAATTGGTACGGCGGAAGAAGATTCGAAGCCAAATTGGTAGAAGACGACAAAATCAGAAAATATTTGAATGCTCGTTTGGCTAAAGCAGGAATTTCTAAGATATATATAGAAAGAACTCTGAAATTGGTTACTGTAACTATCAACACGGCAAAACCGGGTATGATAATAGGCAAGGCTGGACAAGAAGTTGATAAGCTAAAAGAAGAATTGAAGAAATTGACACAAAAAGAAGTTCAGATAAATATCTCAGAAGTGAAACGTCCTGAACTTGATGCTGTGTTAGTTGCTGCTTCTGTAGCAAGACAGATTGAAGGCCGTGTATCCTACAGAAAGGCTATAAAAATGGCTATAACCTCTACCATGAAAGTTGGAGCAGAAGGTATAAAGGTTTCTGTTTCAGGTCGTATCGGCGGAGCTGAAATGGCTAGAACAGAGCATTATAAAGAAGGAAGAACCCCTCTTCATACGTTAAGAGCTGATATAGACTACGCTCATGCAGAAGCACATACAACTTATGGCCGTATAGGTGTAAAGGTATGGATTTGCAAGGGATTGGTTTATAACAAGAGAGAATTGGTTCCTTCAACAGTAGGCGGAAATTTGAGAGATAACAGAATGGGTCAAAGACGTTTTGGAAGTTCTGCACAACGCCCTGCGAGAAAAAAATAAGTTTAATAATAGTCAAAAATAGAGGATATGTTACAGCCAAAAAAGACTAAATATAGAAAACAACAGAAAGGCAGAATAAAAGGATTGGCACACAGAGGTCATGAGTTGGCTTTTGGAGCATTCGGAATAAAGTCTTTGGAAACATCTTTCATCACGGGACGTCAAATAGAGGCAGCTCGTCAAGCTGTTACTCGTTACATGAAACGTGAAGGACAAATTTGGATAAGAATATTCCCTGATAAGCCTATTACAAAGAAACCTAACGAAGTTCGTATGGGTAAGGGTAAAGGTGCTCCTGAATATTTTGTTGCTAAAGTAAAACCGGGAACAATGCTTTTCGAGGCAGAAGGTGTTCCAATGGAAGTTGCAAAAGAAGCAATGAGATTGGCAGCTCAAAAATTGCCGGTTGTTACCAAATTTGTTGTTAGAAGAGATTACGCTGAAGAGGCATAACAATATAGATAGAGAAATAAGATGAAAAATAACGGTTTAAAAGATCTCACTGTTGCTGAGCTACAAGAGAGATTGGAAACAGAAAAGAAACAACTGACAAAGTTGCGTATAAATCATGCTGTATCTCCTATAGAGAATCCAAGTCTTATTCAAAAGACACGTAGGAATGTTGCGAGAATCTATACAGAAATTAGTCGTCGTCAGTTGTGCACAGAAGATTCAGCGAAGAAATAATAAGCAATCTATAGCGATATGGAAAGAAATTTAAGAAAAGAAAGAATAGGTATTGTCGTAAGCAATAAAATGGATAGATCTATCAGCGTAAAGGTTGAGAGAAAAGTTATGCACCCTAAGTATGGAAAATTCGTTAAGAAAAGCACCAAGTTTATGGCACACGACGAAAAGAATGAATGTGGAATGGGTGATACTGTTCGCATAATGGAGACAAGACCTTTGAGTAAGAATAAACGTTGGAGATTAGTTGAAATAATAGAAAGAGCTAAATAAGATGGTACAACAAGAAACAAGATTAGTTGTTGCAGATAATAGCGGAGCGAGGAGTGCCCTATGTATAAGAGTATTGGGTGGCACAAAGAGAAGATATGCATCCGTTGGCGACAAGATCGTAGTAGCGATTAAAGATGCAACCCCTTCAGGAAATGTTAAGAAGGGCTCTGTATCGAAAGCAGTAGTTGTCAGAACGAAAAAAGAGGTTAGAAGAATGGATGGTTCTTATATTCGTTTTGATGATAATGCTTGCGTTTTGCTTAACGCAAATGATGAGATGAGAGGAACCCGTATTTTTGGACCTGTTGCAAGGGAGTTGCGTGAAAAACAATTTATGAAGATTGTTTCATTGGCTCCTGAAGTATTGTAAAACGCAAAAACGAATAGAAGATGAAATTGCATGTAAAAAAAGGAGATACGGTTAAGGTTATAGCCGGTAACGACAAGGGAAAAACAGGAAGAGTTCTTGTGGTATATCCAGCAAAAAGTCGTGCCATTGTGGAGGGTTTGAATAAGATAAAAAAGCATACTAAGCCAAATCCAAAGAATACACAAGGTGGAATAATTGAAAAAGAGGCTCCGATTCATATTTCTAATTTGATGGTAGTTGATTCAAAGGGAAATGCAACCAGAATTGGAAGAAGATTGGATGAAAAGACAAATAAATTAGTGCGTTACTCTAAAAAAACAGGGGAGGTAATTAAGTAATGGGATACACACCGAGACTAAAACAAAAATATAAGGAAGAGATAGTTGCTGCTTTGATGAAAGAGTACAACTATAAGACCGTTATGCAGGTACCACGTCTTGAAAAGATTTCATTGAATCAAGGATTGGGACGTTTGGCTGTAGCAGACAAAAAAGTCATTGACAAAGGTATTGAGGAAATGACTCTTATTGCAGGTCAGAAAGCTGTGGCAACCAGATCAAGAAAGGATATTTCTAATTTCAAATTGAGAAAAGGTATGCCAATTGGAGTAAGAGTAACATTGAGAGGAAACAAAATGTATGAATTTTTGGACAGATTGCTTTCCGCATCAATCCCTCGAATTAGAGACTTTAGAGGAATCAGCGACAATGGTTTCGATGGCAGAGGAAATTTCTCTTTTGGAATTACCGAGCAAATTATATTCCCTGAAATAGACATCGATAAAGTGAATAATATTCAAGGAATGGATATCACGTTTGTTACATCTGCTAAAGAGGATAAAGAAGCGATGTCTTTGTTGAAGGCATTTGGTTTTCCATTTAAGAATCAAAACAATTTGTAAGATATGGCAAAAGAATCAATGAAAGCGCGTGAGCGTAAGAGAGAAGCAATAGTAGCTAAATATGCAGCAAAGCGTAAAGCATTGTTGGAAGCGGGAGATTATGAAGCTCTTCAAAGATTGCCGAGAAATGCTTCTCCGGTAAGATTGCACAACAGATGTAAGTTAACCGGCAGACCAAAAGGTTATATGCGTCAATTTGGAATTTCAAGAATCAATTTCAGAGAGATGGCATTAGCAGGTTTGATTCCAGGTGTCAAAAAAGCAAGTTGGTAGGATATAAGTCAGTTACAAATAAAAATAGAAATAAAATGGTTACAGATCCAATAGCAGATTATCTAACACGCATTAGAAATGCATCAATGGCAAGACATAAAGTTGTTGAGATTCCTGCTTCTAAAATCAAAAAAGAAATAACCAAAATATTGTTTGATAAAGGTTACATTTTGAATTACAAATTCGAAGATGAAACTTTTCCGAAGACGATAAAAATAGCTTTGAAATACCATCCAATGACAAAAGAACCGGCTATGACAAATATAAAACGTGTCAGCACACCAGGTTTGAGAAAATACGTAGGTGTTGAGAATATGCCAAGAGTATTGAATGGATTAGGTATAGCAATACTTTCTACATCAAAAGGATTGATGACAGATAAAGAAGCAAGAGCTCTTAATATCGGAGGAGAGGTAATTTGTTACATTAGTTAATTTTTAAGGAGGAAGACAGATGTCAAGAATAGGAAAATTACCGATAAGCCTACCCAAGGGTGTAGAAGTAGTGGTAGATGGAGATAATGTAGTAACAGTTAAAGGAAAACTTGGGACTTTAACACAGAAAGTTGATCCTGCAATAACTGTCGGAATAGAAGGTGAGCAAATATTGCTTACTAGAGCAACTGACCAAAAACAACATAGAGCGTTGCATGGCTTGTATAGAGCATTGGTAGCCAACATGGTAAAAGGTGTTTCTGAAGGCTTTAAGACAACACAGGTTGTTATAGGAGTTGGTTACAAAGCTCAAGTTCAAGGACAAATTTTGGAATTGTCATTGGGATATTCGCACAATATATTCTTCGAATTGCCGCAAGAAATCAAGTGTGAGACAGTTACAGAAAAAGGAAAAGATCCTCTTATCATAATGACAAGTATTGATAAGCAATTGTTAGGACAGGTAGCTGCTAAGATTCGTTCTTTGCGTAAACCTGAACCATACAAAGGAAAAGGTATCAGATTCCAAGGTGAAGTTATTCGTAAGAAAGCAGGTAAAGCGGCTGCTAAGTAATTTTTGAATTAAAATCCGTACAAGGATGGCAACTAAGAAAGAAATAAGAAGATTTAAGTTAAAAATGAGGATCCGCAAAAAAATAAGCGGAACAAGTAACAGACCTCGTTTAACCGTATTCAGAAGCAATAAAGAGATTTATGCTCAATTGATAGATGATGAAAAAGGTGTAACTTTAGTTTCTGCATCTACAATGGAGAAAAGTTTCGAGAGAAAAGGTACAAAAACTGAAAGAGCAATATCTGTAGGTAAATCGGTTGCAGAAAGAGCTAAAGCGATTGGTGTTGAAGCTGTAGTTTTCGATAGAAACGGATATTTGTATCATGGAAGAGTTAAATCATTGGCTGATTCTGCCAGAGAAAATGGCTTAAAATTCTAAGTAGTTATGGCTGAAGTAAATGTAAAAAGAGTAAAGTCTAGTGAAATTGATTTCAAAGATAGACTTGTAAGTATAAACAGAGTTACCAAAGTAACCAAGGGAGGTAGAACTTTCAGTTTTTCTGCCATTGTGGTTGTAGGAAATGAAAATGGTGTTGTCGGATATGGTTTGGGAAAAGCAAAAGAAGTTGCAGCAGCCATTGCCAAAGGAGTTGATGATGCTAAGAAGAACTTGGTTAAGGTTCCTGTTTTGAAAGGAACAATTCCTCACGAACAAATTGCAAAATATAGTGGAGCAAGAGTTTTCTTGAAGCCAGCAGCTCCGGGAACAGGATTGATAGCAGGTGGTGCTATGCGTGCTGTTTTGGAAAGCGTTGGTGTTAAAGACGTGTTGGCAAAATCTAAAGGTTCATCAAACCCTCATAGCGTTGTGAAAGCAACCATAGCAGCTTTGATGCAAATGAGAGATCCTTATACCATTGCAAAGTTGAGAGGTATAGAAATGGATAGAGTATTTAACGGATAATCAAAAACACTTGAAGCGCTATGAAATTGAAAGTAACACAAGTAAGAAGCAGTATCGGACATCCTGCAAGACAAAAGAAGACATTAGAAGCTTTGGGACTTGGAAAGATAGGCCGTACAAGACTTCACGAAAAGACCTTACCAATCGAGGGAATGATAGCAAAGGTTAGTCATTTGGTTAAAGTAGAGGAAATTAATTAAGAAGAAAATTAAAGGAAATAATCATGGATTTAAGTACACTAAAACCTGCAGAAGGTTCAACAAAGAACCGTAAGAGAATCGGACGTGGACAAGGTTCCGGAAGAGGTGGCACTTCAACAAGAGGACATAAAGGAGCGAAATCTCGTTCTGGATACTCTCGTAAGATAGGTTTTGAAGGAGGTCAAATGCCTCTATACAGACGACTACCTAAATTCGGTTTCAAGAATATCAATAGAATAGAATATGTTGGAGTTAATCTTGATATTTTGAGTGAATTAGCAGAAAGAACTCAAATAACAGATGTAACTATTGATGTATTGAAGCAACACGGACTGTTGTCTTCAAGAAATGCTAAAGTAAAAATTCTTGGAAGAGGAGAATTAGGTACAACAATCAATGTAACAGCACATGCTTTCTCAAAAACGGCTAAAGCCGCTATAGAAGCAAAAGGTGGTGTTGCAACAATAATCTAATAGCCGATGAAACGATTTATCAATACATTAAAAAATATCTGGAACATCAAAGATTTGCGAGATAGAATCCTCTATACATTAGCCTTAGTGCTAATTTATAGAGTTGGTTCTTATGTCGTAATTCCAGGCATCAATCCTGCTGATTTGGCCGGATTGCAAGAACAAACCAAAGATGGAGTTTTGGGATTGTTGAATATGTTTTCTGGAGGAGCATTTTCAAATGCGTCTATCTTTGCATTAGGAATCATGCCTTACATCACTGCATCGATTGTTATGCAGTTGTTGACAATGGTGGTTCCTTATTTTACAAAGATGCAGAGAGAGGGAGAGAGTGGAAGAAGAAAAATCAACCAGATGACAAGATGGCTTACTATAATCGTAACCATATTCCAATCATTTGCATATTTGGCAAATCTAAGAGTTCAAATCAATGGTGCTCCAATTTATAGCATAACAGGTTCTGATAGTCTCAATTTCTTCAATTGGGTATTGCCTATATCAATAATGCTTACATGCGGAACATTGTTTGTAATGTGGCTTGGTGAAAGAATTACAGATAAGGGAATCGGTAATGGTATATCGTTGTTGATAATGGTCGGTATCGTAGCTCGTTTACCATTTGCTTTATTTGCTGAATTTGCATCAAGAATGGAAGACCAAGGAGGACAATTGGTAATGTTCTTCGTAGAATTGGTCGTTTTGTTGGTAGTGATTATGCTATGTATACTTTTGGTTCAAGGAACAAGACGTATTCCTGTTCAATATGCAAAACGAATAGTAGGAAACAAGCAATATGGAGGCGCAAGACAATATGTTCCAATAAAGATCAATGCTGCTGGAGTTATGCCTATAATCTTTGCTCAAGCGATAATGTTTATTCCTGTAACTTTGTTCGGATTTTCTGATTCAGAAAGTATGTCAGGAATCGCATCTGCATTATCGGATTTCAATGGATTTTGGTATAATTTGATTTTTGCATTGTTGATAATTGCGTTTACATACTTCTATACGGCTGTAGCGATTAATCCTAAACAAATGGCTGATGATATGAAGAAGAACGGTGGATTTATTCCGGGTATAAAACCTGGAAAGAAGACAGAAGAATTTTTCGATAATGTATTGTCGAAAATGACTTTGCCGGGTTCTATATTCTTAGCCGTAGTTGCAATTTTGCCTGCTATAGTAAGTTTGTTCGGAGTTAATCAACAATTCGCACAGTTTTATGGTGGAACCTCTTTGTTGATTTTGGTCGGAGTTGTATTGGATACTCTACAACAAATCGAAAGTCATTTGTTGATGAGACACTATGATGGATTGACAAAATCCGGAAGAATCAAGGGTAGAGGTCAAATGTAAGATTTTTGCGATGATACCAGTAAAGACAAGAGAAGAGATAGAAGAGCTAAGAATAAGTGCATTAAAGGTAGGAGACACTTTGGCTGAAGTTGCAAAACTTATCAAGCCGGGTGTTACTACCGGGCATTTAGACAAGATAGCTGAAGAATATATTAGAGATATGGGATGTATTCCTGCTTTCAAAGGATATTGTGGCTATCCAGCTTCGCTTTGTATATCTGTTAATGATGTCGTTGTTCATGGTATTCCAGGCAAATTGGAATTGAAAGAAGGCGATGTGGTCTCTGTTGATTGTGGTGTAATTTGTAATGGTTGGGTTGGTGATTCGGCATATTCATTTGCTTTGAATGGAGTGTCGGAGGAAGTGAAACAACTTTTGCAGGTAACGAAACAATCTCTTTATTTGGGAATCGAAAAATGTAGAATAGGACAAAGAATCGGTGATTTGAGCAATCAAATACAAACGTATTGCGAATCATTCGGCTATGGAGTGGTTAGAGAACTTTGCGGTCATGGTTTAGGTAGAAAAATGCACGAAGAACCGAGTGTTGCCAACTATGGACGAAAGGGAACTGGTCCAAAATTTAAAGAAGGAATGGTTATAGCAATTGAACCGATGATTACGTTAGGCAATAAAGAAGTTCGCTTTGAAGCGGATCAATGGACTTGTCGAACAGTCGATGGTTCTACTGCAGCACATTTTGAACACGATGTTGCCATTACAAAAGACGGAGCGGAGATATTGTCAAGCTTCGAAATGATAGAACAAGCGATAAAAACAAATATAAACTTAGAGCAAATTTAATATGGCTAAACAAGAATCCATACAATTAGACGGAACCGTATTGGAATCGTTGGGAAACGCTATGTTTAGTGTTGAGTTGGAGAATGGACACGTTATCATTGCGCATATTTCAGGAAAGATGAGAATGCACTACATCAAAATCTTACCTGGAGATAAGGTGCAAGTGGAGATGTCTCCATATGATTTGACTAAAGGTCGTATAACATACCGACATAAGTAAAACTGCAGAGAGTAAAAACAAAAAAATAAAATTTACCGAAGATGAAAGTTAGAACCTCAGTAAAGAAAAGATCTCCCGAATGTATTGTAGTGAAAAGAAAGGGAGTTGTCTATGTTATCAACAAGAAAAATCCTAAGTATAAACAAAGACAAGGGTAATTTAAGTAATTAAATAATAGGAAAGATTTATGGCAAGAATTGCGGGTATAGACTTACCAAAGAACAAGAGAGGTGTTATCGGTTTGACGTATATCTATGGAATAGGTAGAAGTTTGGCTTCTCAAATATTGGCCAAAGCAGGAATCGATGAAAATAAAAAGGTAAGTGAATGGAATGACGATGAACAAAATGCAATCCGTACTATCATAGGAGAAGAGTACAAAGTTGAAGGAGCATTACGTTCAGAAGTACAGATGAACATCAAGAGATTGATGGATATAGGCTGTTACAGAGGAATTCGTCATCGTAATGGTTTGCC
>JAEIGA010006374.1_pt1 | contig 17969 bp, 14 predicted proteins | sample 9270691 | NCBI WGS metagenome assembly JAEIGA01 (sample SAMN17057246, study PRJNA624740) | gut metagenome | biome: biome; isolation source: fecal sample | host: Bos grunniens | place: China: Xizang | collected 2019
ACCAAGATCTTTCTCTAGAGGTAAAAGAGGTATAGCAGGAAACTTAGTATTTATATCTTTCAATAGAGATGCTTTATTAGCTGAATTAGGAGATAAATCAATATCTAAATATAAAGCTAATGACCCAGCTTGGTTAAAAGATCAACAAGCTGCTCAATTCATAAGTATAGAACAATGGGATCACTATATGAGTAGTTTAGCAAATTCAGAAGGAACTACTGGAGAAGTTGGTACAATAGGAGACACTAGAAATTTAGTAACTGATGAAGCTAAACCTGTTTATGCAGATGAAATACTTCCATTCGATATAACTATATCTTTAGCTAATGAATACGGAAACAAAGCTGTTACAGTTATATATGGAGTTGAAATATTAAACGAAGGAATAGGATTCTCTATAGATTCTCCTACAAGTGAAAGAGCTTATACTTTCGTTGCTAGATCTGTTGACACAATGAAACCTGTTGATGAAGAAAACATGGGAATAATAACTACTACTTGGTAGAATAAAATAAGCACCCTTATTGGGTGCTTTATTGTTGCCATCTAAATATATTATTTGCTATCCAAATTGATGTAGCTAATAAATCTGAAGGAGATCCTGGAATAGGTACAAGTTTTTGTATTTCTGATGGGTCTCCTTGTTGTTCTTCTATAGCTTGAAATACTGCATCTATTATTTGATCTGGAATTGCTCCATATTGATATAGGTCTGATTGTTTAGCTATAGGTGTAAATTCTTCACGAGCTTTAAATAGAGTACTTGGTTTTTCTGGTCCTTGATAATATACGTCATGAAGTAGGGCTGATATCAATAAACAGTCTACTAAGCTATGTCTATGAGTATTAGGGTCTATATGACCTTTACGAATTAAGTAATCCATTAATACTTCACATACAGTATTTACATAATCATTGATTTCATATTCAGCATGTCTATAGCATTCTCTTATGAATATTTGAACATCTTCATTTAAGAATTCAATATATCTATATATATTAGAAGTATCAGCTAAGTCTGGATATAATTCTGAAATAGTTTTTAATTTAATGTTCATAAATAACACATCCTTACCGAGTAATTTATATTTATTATTCTATAAATAATATATGATTCTTACCTCCTGCGTAATATCTTATTAGGAATCAAAGAAGGCGGTGATTTTTTTGGCTGTTTTTAACATAGAAGGTTATAATAGTTATTCTGGTTGTGATATAACTGTTACTGCTACCTTACCTATGATAAATGGAGAGTCTCCAGGTAAATACTATACATTGGGCTCTATACAAACTTTAAGTATTAGTACGCATCAAGACAAAAGACCGGTAAGAAGTCTTGGTGTTATTAATGCAAAAGATTATGTAATGGGACCTAGAACAATAGCCGGTTCAATGGTATTTGCTGTTTTTAATAAACATTTTGCTTCAGAAATAATGGCAGATTTAGGAGCGTCTGCTGGTAAAGACGTTGTGTTACCAGACGAAATACCTGCTTTAGATATAACAATAAACTTTGCAAATGAATATGGAAGAATGTCTCGTATGGCTATATATGGAGTTAAGTTAATTAATGAAGGACAAGTAATGTCCATTAATGATTTATATACAGAAAATACATATCAATTTGTGGCTTTAGGATTAGAACCTATAACTGCAGAAAATGGAAAAGCTGATGGTACAGGTGACTGGGAAAAGAGTGGAAAACCAACTCCAAAGACTAATTATGATTTAGCTATAGAACCATCTATGTATACTCAAGGCATGGATGATAAAGAATTTGAAGACAATTCAGGTGCGAATATTGCTAATCAAATAAAAAACAATAATGGTCTTGTTGTTAATAATCTAATAGAGCCAGAGACTAAATTGCCATCCAATGTGGCAATAGAATTATCGGCAGAGGCAACCGATGCAGAATCTGAAATAGATTTAGGACTTGTTGTTTTTATTTTAAAACCTATACAAATAAATGGATATATTTATATTTACAAAGGCACTGAGAAAACTTCAACTCCAGACTATACGTTGGCAGTTACGAAGAAAACATCTCATAATATGTTTTTACCAATAGGAAATTATACTGCACAATATTCAGATTTGTCGTCTAACACAAGTAACATAGTTAATTTTTCAATAGGAGTAAAAGATAAAAAAGATAAAATAATTAATGATGATGTGTATCCTATTATAGATAAAGTAACTCATGATTCTATGACTGTAACTAATAATGATACTAGATTTGATACTCTAAATATATTTGAACCAGGGGGAGAAATTCAATCTTATAATATAGGCAAAAAGCCTTTGACTTTAGTAGGATTAAATCCCGATAGTGATTATAATCTATTTGTTAGTAATTCTCTTTCTGACAAATCAAACGTTGTTACAGTAAAAACTTTTGAATATAAAGATCAAGAATTAGACATGTTAAAAGATTATATAAAAGACAATAAAAATTTATTTACTGGAGATATTGAAAAAATATTTGAAGACTTAGACGAAATAAATATGAATGACCACAATACTATTATAGATGCTGTACAAAGTCTTCCTGAATCTCCAGAAAAAGAAGAAGCATTAATTTATGCTTCAGCATTAACTAATCAATTAATACAATCTTATAATTCATCTAATCCAAATAATATAACACATAATATTCAAAAACATCCTTTTTCTAATACAATAGAAATAAATGATTATAATAAAGCTGCTGTTTATATTTCATCTAATAGAAAAAATACTTTAAATCAGATAATAGACACAACAGATGATAAGTTTTTTGGTATACCAAGTAAACATTATTTTGTTCAAGGATTGGATGATGAAAATAGAGCTTCTATAAAAAAGGATTTCATTATTTTAAAAAATGGTGATTTGGAAAGACTGAAAGAATATACACACACCGAAAGATATCTGGAAATAGATTTAGAATTTTATAATGATATGTATAAGAAGTACAGTGCCAATACTATACAGGCTATGGCTATTCTTGATAATTGTTATAGTACTTTAGATTTATTAGAACCTCCTTATATATATCAAAGTAATGGTGAAATATATGCAGATGTTAATTATACAAATCTTAAAAAAACAAATACATATTATTTAGTATGTGCAGAACTGCATGATGCTTTAGATTCAAAACCTTTTAGAAAAGTTCCATTCACTATTTCAAATGATACATTAGTTTTAGATGACTATTATTTGGGCTTAATTAAAAAGAATAATTATTTATTCTGGATAGAGAATAGCAATTATTTAAAAATAAGTAAACCTTATATCTTCAGATATCATGATGCTTATGATATAAAAGATGAATTTGATAATATTTATAAAACAGAATTATTTACAATTATAAATAAACTACAAGCCAAATTCAATACTAGCAATTTAAATAACAATACAACTAAAGAATTGTTTAATTTTGTTTATGATTTAGAACCTCAAAAGAAAAACTTTATGGATACTTTAATTGTGGAATTATTAAATCATTACTCTAGTTCTATTTATGAAAAAGACATGACATTAGCTTTATTTGAAATACTTAAAATATTTAATCAAAATAATAAAATAAATTCTCCATTCCATTCAAAAATAGATATACAAAATAAATGTATAGAAATAAAACTATTAGAAGATTTCTATATATGTGCCATAAGCATTACAGAAAATGGAGTATCAAGAATTATAGAATCGGACGATATTGTATTTTTTGGAAACGAAGGATATGTAATGATTTATTTAATTAACAATTCTGAAATATATCATACAGGATTTATTTTAATAAATTGTAAGACAAATAAATATCATTTCTCAGAAGAATTAGAAAATTATATAAAAGAAGGAGTGATTTATTAGATGCCTCATTATTATACATACGATTCGAATCTTAGAGACCGTAATAAATTTACTTCTACTGTAGAAACTACATTTGGGACTAAAAGATATTTTAGTAGTTTAGATACGGAAGTGTATTTTGGAGCTCAACAAGTAGATGAAATTGTAGCAATTGATTTTACTATGGCAGAACCTAAACTGCCTATATACGGTTATAATAGTTTCTATCCTAATAGACTAGTTAACGGCAGACGTAGTCTACAAGGTACATTTGCTATTAATTTTACGCATACAATGTATCTATTAAATATATTAAATAGTATAGATGATAGTGTTGTAGCAAATGATTATGAAGCTTTAGTTTACAGATGTCCTGAAGAAGATACTACTGGTCTAGGTATAGGAAATAGCGCAGTATTTAACAAGAGATTCGATATCACTATAAGTTATGGATATGCAAAAACAGAAGGTATGCAGACTTATAATAGCTGTTATCAAACTCTAGTTGGAGTACAAATAGTTGATTATCGTCAAGCTCTTGACACTGAAGGAAATCCTATTTTAGATATGTATAGTTTCATAGCTAAAGATATTAGATATTATGAATCTATAAATAAGGAAGAAGATGGAGTGTCTACTCCAGAAGTTCCAGAAGATGATAAAGTTAAAGATCCAGATACACCTATTGAAGATACTGCTAAAAAACCTGAATGGGTTGTTGCTAATTATCATATACAAGGAGACATGAATGAATTAGCTAGTAAAATAACAAATACAGATGTAGCTGGTTTTATTGTTCAACCAATGTTCTATAAAAGTAATGATAATTACTATATATCATTATGTATCAATACCGAGAATAACAATACAAAAACATTTAAGAATGTGTCAATAGGTTTAACATCTAAGTCTTTAGGAGTAAATTTAAGTTGTAATTTTAAGGATATGAAAAACGGATCAACAAAAGCACAAGAGCTAACAGATTCATTAAGGACATCTGCTGTAAAAATAATGAAAGAATTTGAAAAGACAGGTGAAAGCTATGGACCTGTAATTTGTAGTTTGTCTTTCACTGCTGATTTTGATGGGCAACCTCAAACCATAAATTTCACTACATATTTAGTATTAAAATAATTAAGGAGCGTGTAAGTTATGAAAACTCAAGTGGCATTAACTCAAGAAGAACAAATACAATTATCAATAGAAAAAGGTAAAAAGAAATTTGGAAAAGTATATAAAACAGTTATTTCTGATGAAACTATAATTTGGAGAAAATTAAAACGTGGAGAATACAAAGAAATAATGAATATGGTTATATATAAAGATGAAGAAAAATTAGATGAAGAAGGTAATCAAATAGTAGAACAAGTTTTTGATGAAGAGGCAACTTATGATTTAAGACAAGAAGAAATAGCTAAAGCTGTTATCTTATATCCTAATGTTTCAATAGTAGATGATATGGCTGCAGTTGCAGATATCATATCTACTGAATGCATGATAAAATCTGGATTTGGTGAAAGTCCAAAAACTGAAGAGTGCTAGGTGATATCAATTGAAAATCGTCAATGATAAAAAACAATCAGGACAACCTATAGATCTTGATGCTTTAATAGAAGAAGCGTTTCAAAAACACGATGCTGTGTTCTTTTCAGAAATAGAAGGAGAATTATTTGTTTACCGTCCTCTTGGAAGAAAAGAATATAAAGATATACTTACGAATCAAAATCTTGATGATTATAGTAAACAAGATGCTATATGCAAAACAGTTTTGATCTTTCCAATAGATTTTGATTTTGATAATTGTCTTGCAGGTATTCCTGGAAGGTTATGCAATGAAATAATAGAAAAATCTTGTTTGGATCCTGAAAGCATGCTTTACTTACTTCACATGCAAAGAAAAGACTCTGAACAACTTGGAAGTGAAATGGCTTGTATAATAGCCGAAGCTTTTCCTAGTTATACCATAGAAGAAATAGAATCTTGGAACAATTTCAAATTTATAAAAATATATGCTCAAGCAGAATGGACATTAACCAATATACGAGGAATAGAATTTAAAATGGACATTGCTGATTATTTAGCAGAGATCGCTGGATTGTCAAATGAAGAACTATACAATATGGGTATTAAAGAAGCTCCTCCTGTTAAACAAGAACCTGTTAGACAACAGCAACAGCAACAGGGAAATAGAGAAATTCATGGAGAGAAACCTGGCAAAGGAATGTCTGCTGAACAATTAGCAGCATATAAAGAATTCGTAAAACAACATCCTGAATTTGCAGAAGCTATGCAATATGATGCTGCGTTTACTGGAATGGAAACAGAAACAATGAGTACTGTAGCTCCAGCAAATAGACCTGGATGGTATAGAAATCATTAAAATATAGGCAGGTGATATGATGGCAAAGAAAAGACGACTGGATAGAAAAAGAGACAAATCTAGTGGCCAACGTATCGCTCAATTTGGTAAGGCTGCTCTAACTGTTGGTGTTGGGGTAGCCTTATTTAGTAGAGCAAGGCTTGATAAAAGTATATTAGGAGACATGATTCCTGCGGTATCACAAACAGCAAGAAACATTAGTAAAGATATGGCAGGCAAAAAAGTCACTGCTATGAATATACACAACGCCTTAAAAAGAAACATTGGCAAAGACGGAGAAGCATTTAATAAAACTATCAAAGCTATCCAAAGCAGAAAATATAATATTGATCCCAATAGGGCAAATAACATAGTCGGTAAGTTTCGTAATATTGATCAACAAGTAAATGATAAATTGTATGAACGCTTAAATGCACAATTTGATCAAAACACATTTGATTCTATTGTTAAGCAAATGGCGGAACAATACAAAGATAAATATACAGAAAAAGATTTAAATCAATTTATCAAAGGAATTAAAGCTCCAGAGAATTTAAAATATGTTCAAGAGAGTCTTGAAAAGAATGAGCTAGATTTAAGTTTCTTAGAAGAAACTATGAGGACTCTAAAGATAAATGAAAAAGACGCAAAAGATATTGCTGAGACAACGGCTAACACATATCTTAAAAGAGAAGGCCAAAGGCAAGCGTATTTAGACAAGTTCGAAAAAACAGAAGAAGCTTATAGAAAACTAGCAAGAGAATCGGTAACAAAGAAGACCACACAGAATTCTTTACTAAATAGAATAGGCAGAAAATTAGGCATCAATAATTTAGATGAATTATGGTTGGGTTCTAGAGCTGCTACATTAGATGATATCTTCGGCGATGAAGATAGAATGAAGCAAATTTTAGGCGATATAAATATTAGTGATTTAGATGATAAAATATATAATGCCAGAACTAGAAAAACAAAAAGACATAACTCTTTTGATGAAATCAAAAGGCTGTATGAAAAAGGTGAATTATCAGGGGATGTAATATTTGATAATAAACTAAGAGTCAGAACTAATAAAGATGGCACAACAGAAATTTTTGATTTAACGGAGTCTATGGCTTGGTTTGATTCGTTACTACAAAAGTTCAATAGTACTTTACCTGGAAAAATTTTAACTAAAGGTATAGATATTCAGACTATAAGAGATGCTCCTATAATTAGTTTTCATAGAAGCGGATTTAAGTCTATAATGTCTCGTTATGATGACGATGCAGTAAATAACGTAACCACAAGCTTTAAAGCCACTATAGGAAATACGTTATATAAAATGGATCAAGAAACCGGAGAATTAACAGAGCTGGCACAAGGTATGTCTGTTGGATTAACACACGGAACATTCTCTGGTGTTATTAGACGTATGTTAGGTTCTGATAGAACAGAACCATTGGCATCTAAAGGATGGTTTGCTAGAACATTTGATTTTAATCAAGATGGTAAAAGTAATCTTGTTAATCGTGTAAAACAATATTTCACTAAATTCACGGATGACAACTGGCAAAGAAATATCTTAGACAGACAAGAAAATGTCATAATGATGAATGGTGAAATAGAAGATAAAGTAAGACAATTATCTGAACAGATGAAAATCTCTAGATCCGAAGCTATACGTCGTCTTCATGAAGACAATAAACTAGTAAATGAGTTATATCGTAGAAGGGCAGCATCTATGCAAGTATCTCAAGATACTGTAGCTTCTGTTTTAGATGTTGTTAATTCTTTAATAGCTAAGTATGAAGAGCTTGGAGAAGATGTTGGCGAACATTTAATTCGCTCTCAAAACTTATTAGAATTAATATTAAACGGAAATGTAGACGACAGTTTTAAATATTTAACTGAAGAAGGCGGATTTAGTACTGAAGGTCTTAATAGTTTAATTCATAGTTATTTAAGAAATTCAGATCAAACTTTAAAAAGAGTATGGATAGAATCTGCTGCTTCTAAAAAGATACCTATTCTTGATATAGAATTAGGTGAAACTAATGTTATAAATATTCAAGGTATATTAAAAACAGAAATGCTTAAAGAAGTACTTAGCGATGATGAAGTCGTTAGTGCTATAGGTCATTTTGGTAATCTTAATGGACAACAAACTAGTGCCATATTTAATTTATATAATTGGCAAAACTTTGAGAATGCAACATTAGCAAATCACAGTTTCTCTTCTAAAGTCGCATCTTTATATTTTAATGGAAGTGATCTAGATGCTTACTATCAAGGTTTAGATGCACGTCCTGATTTGAAAGGTACAGTACTTACAGATTTAGAAAACATGAAAAAAGATTTTGGAATCTTACATAAAGGTCCTGTAGGAAATCCAAATGAAATGTACGAGTCTGAATATGACACATATGAATTTGTACCTAAATCTAATTGGGGTATGGACTTAATAACAGGAGAGAATAGAAAAACAAAATTAAAAGCGGCATTAAGAGAATTTAATGGTGGAGGAGACAATATAGAAGATCTATCTATGGTTTCCATTATCACTCAATATATGATCAATAGATTGTCCATGGGTGTTGAAGATTCTGGTTTAGGTTTATCTTATAAATCTCTAAGTACACCATTAAATGCTATGACAAGTATATTAACAAAACGTGTACTTCCTGTAATGATGGCTTATACAGCATTTGATTATCTAAACGATTTGTCTCAAGATTTAACAGGCGTTGGAATAACAGGAGCTGCAGCTAATACTTTAGCGAACTTCGATATTGCAAGCCGTAATCTTTTATACCATATTGGTATAGGGGATATGAACCTTGGTCAAGTAATAGATGATTTTAAAACTACATCTGTAATAGGAGAATACTGGACAGGATCTACAGACTTCCAAACTGCAGAAGAACGTAGAGAATGGTATGCTGATGGTTATAGCCCAGTACGTAAATCTAGATTCTGGTCATTTGGTTCTGCGTCTGAGTTCCGCGGTGGAGACATTACGTTCTTCCAACCTAACTATCTAAGAAGAATACATTCAGATTATAGAGATGAATGGTTATATGGAGGAAACAAAGAGAAGTGGGCTCATAGTATAATTCCTACACCAACGCATCCATTTAGTACTATTAGATATTTAATGGATCCATATTGGTTAGAGAAAAAACATATGGACGATGCTCCTACACCATTAACAGGCAAGATGTTCTCTGAAGGAACTCCTTGGGGAGCAATTCTTAACCCTACAATAGGTGAAGTAATTAAGCCTCAAATAATGCTTCCTGAAGTAAGAAAAAGACTTACTGGTAAAGGACATGACTCTAAACAATTACTTAAAAACATAAATGAAAGAATAAAAGAAAGAGGCCGTAACAGAAAAGGTAAAGCAAGTAATGATGACTTATTAGTTATTAATGGAACAGATATAAGAAATGCTACATATATACCATACGGAGCTCCAACAGATAATGAACTTATCATAACTAATGGCTATGTAAAAGGTTTAAATTATATGGATGGATTATCCAGTGTCGGTATGTATCAAGTTCCTAAATTTACAGAACCCGTCGTAGGTCCTAGTGGTCAACAATATGGCGGAGGAGATTATGTATTTACTAATCCAATAGCAAAAGGTCTTAATAAATTAGGTGTTGATTTTGCAAATGAATTCTTTGCTCAAAACAATGATATGGGTAGAGAAATAGTCGCTAATGTAAATGCAGGAATTAAAAGACGAGCAATGAATAAAGCAGGTGTAGGTACTGTTAATTCATCTTCGCCTGATTCTTCATCCGAAGGAACTTACATTTATAATAATCTAGTAAATCAATACAATACACGCATGATGGATTATTATGAAAATAAATATACTCCAGAACTAGTAGATAAAAATATAGCAATGGATCATCTGAGAGATGTAAAACATTCTGCTAAGAACTTACTAGGTATCTATGGTTTCTTAGGAGATACTGCTTTTGGTAGTGACGAATTTACATATAGATATGAAAATGCTGGTTCGTATACTTCATTCTCTAAAGGATTCTGGGATGCAGGTATAGGTGGTTTAGGTGGAGGACCAATGGAGATTGCTAGACGTTTCTTCCCTTCATCTGATAAATCTAGAGTAGACTATAACCCATTGAGAAACAATGTTGCAGATTGGCTACCTGACTATTTACAAATAGGAAACCCATTTAGCAAATTAACTAAAGGTGAAATGAGACTTCCTGGTAAAGGATATGAATCATTAAATGAATTACATCCTGATGAATATGCTACAGACGGCTATGGTTCATTTGATAGATTTAAAATATTAGCTGACGTGGCACCTAACTCTCAAGAGTTTAAAATATGGCATAATATAGTTAAACATAATACAACTGATCCTGAATTATTAGAAGAGATAAAAGAGATAGAAGCTCGTACTAAACGTATGAGAGGTGCTCATGAATTCTATGAGTATCAATACTTACATACAAATACAAAATATGAAGAAGGCATTGTAAAAGAAATCACTAATGATGGTAAAGTTGTTCTTGTAAATAATCAAGTACTTACAATGGCCGGTATTAAATTCAATGAGAACTATGGAGGAGAACTAGCTGATTTTATTTCTCCTGGTCAAAAAATAAGATATCGTACCACAGACGAAGTTGTTAATGAACATGAAGAGGGCGTTATTCGTAATGCTGCAATATTCTCTGGAACAGAAAATATTAATAAATCATTAATGGATATGGGAGTTGCAGATAGAGATCATATGGATACATCTGCAATAGGACAATTAGCTACAGTTAGTGCTAAACAAGAATACTTTGGAATGGTTCAAGAAGCAATAGCTCATGCTCGTATACCTATAATCCACAATAAATTGTTACATATAGAATCGCCTTTAGAAGCATATAGATCTGAACAAGTATATGGAGCAAACTTCCAAACATGGGATCATCCAATTAAAGGTATATTAAAACCTATGTGGAATGAAACTATGGGACAATCTACATTTAAAAGAGCTGCTGCTTATGCTTATGGAAAATTCCATTTTGAAAAAGTACTAACAAGTAATGCCGGTAAATTAACTAAATTCGGTAGTGGTCTCGCTCTTGCAACTTTGGACCCTATGGCAATGATGGTCGGTACACTCAACTGGGGATTAAGATTACATAATGGTAGAACTGGTTCTGGTAATCAAGTTCTTGGTGCTTGGTCAACAGGAGCTAAATACGGAAATATTTTAGGTACAGTAGCTTGGGGATTAACTAATGCTGACAACCCTATAAAAGCAGCTGGATCATTTGCTTTAGCAGGAGCTGAATTATTTAACAAATTAGAAGTAGGAGAATATGCTGCTAAAGTTCTTGGTAAAAATCTAGATATTAAAGGCGCCGCTCTTATAGGAGCTGGTATAGGATTAGGAGTTTCTGCTATTAAAAATGACCATTTCGATAAAGACAAGATGTTTGGGAAATGGCAACCTAAAGACTTTAAAAAGAAAGTTGCTCTTGATGAATATTTCGATAGATTAGAATACATTAAATATAAAGGATTATATGAAGCAGCGGCTACAAAAGCTTTCCTTTATGAAAAGACAAATATAAGATCCGTATTTAAAGATATAGATAAGAATAAAAAACGAATAGAAAAGCTTAAAGATAAAAAGAAAAAATTATTAACAAAATACAATGAAAATGAATATGGATATAAATCACGCGCATCTAAAATAGATCAAGAAATAGAAGCATTAACTCAACGTGGAAATCAAATGTTTGTTGGTGGTAAATATACAAAAGCTGCAGTAGCTTATAAGAAAGCTATGGAATCTACTATATATGGACTAAGTGCTGGTGCAACTAAGGATGAAATTCTGGCAGCTGTTCCTGATCAATATAAAGACTATTTCCAAGCATTTATGGATGTAAAAGATGAGTCAGAGCGTGAGAAAATTTTAAAAGAGGTTCCCGATTATTTAAAACGTCCATTGCAAGCAGCTTGGGGAATGAAGATGGAAGATGTTCAAAGCAATAGAAGATATTTCAAATCTCATAAACTTCCAGGTGTAACTTGGCGTGGATGGAAACCTAATATAAATTTAAAACATGTTAAGATGAAAACAATACAAAATGAAGGTATGCTTTTATCAGACTTTGGTTTCTATGAATCTGAAAAAGGCAAAGCAGCATATCAATTAGCTCCAGACATAGACAATTATGACAGCAGAAGTTTAGGATTTAATTCTACTTTAAGATTAAAAGCTGAAATGAAAGGTTTCGGAGTTCGAATGTCTAATGTGTCTATAGAAAAAACAAGTGCTCCTGGCTTCTGGATAACTGCAGATATGAAACAATCTATAGAAGAAAGAGCAGAATACGGCGCTAATTCTATTCATAATGGAATACAAAGTATTGTTGCTAATTTTATATAGGAACTTCGGTTCCTATTTTTTTTGCATATAGTAGGAGTAAAATGATATATAGGCGGGTAATATTTATGGTTGAACTTTTTAATATTATAAAACAACAGAAATCATTTCGTTTACAAATACATTGTAATAATTTATCTTTTTTCCGTTGTGATTCTCCTACAGATTTAATTGAATATTTAGAAAATCATTTGGATTATTATATAATTGAACATTTTGATGTAACTAGATCTATTAAAGATTTAGAGGCCATAGATGTATCTGTATCTTATATCAGTTCTTTTAATATAGATTTATTTATGTCAGAAGAAGACTATAACTTTATAAATGAAAATTATCATAGAACAATTGTCAAATATGATTTCTCGCCTATTGATTTAAATAAATATAGATTAAAATTTCAGGAGTGATATAATGCAGATTGCTGAAAAAGATTTTCTTAATTATATTAAATGCCCTCTTTATTACAAATTAGAATCTAATGGGTATAATTTACAAAAAGATACATTCAACACATATTTACATTATGTGGCTGATCAATATTTAAATAGACTTGCTAACGTAAATATACTTGGTAATTTCAATCAAGAAAAATATATAAAAAAGATGTGGGATAAAATTTGCATGGAGAATCAGCATATTATTTTACCTAAACAGTGCGTTCAAGGTTGGGGCTATTTATTTAGAATGATAGAGTACTTTAATCGTCCTGGCGTTGAATTGTTGGATACTAATATTACATATACAATTTCTCCTGAAGGAAGCAAACATATTTTAACCGGTTCATTAAATCCAATAATAAAACAAGGTGATTTTTACACTACAATTATTATCAGCTTTTCTGATAGATTACCAGAGTCGTATGTATTGGATATGAACTTAAAACATACCATAGATGCTTATGCATTAAACGAATTGATACCTGATCTACAACATGTCACTACTTATCATAGTTTTAGAAGCGGAGCTGAAAAAGATACTCTTCGACTTGATAGTCAATTTAGAAGATTGGATAATATTATAGAAACCGTAGGAGCATGCATAGAACAAGATTTAATATATCCAAGAAATAGTTTCGGATGCAGTAACTGCAGCATGAGAGGAATGTGTGATAAATGGATCGGAGATACAATAAAAAGAAATGGAGGTGGCCAGTTTGACACAAAGATCTAATGGTGGATTTTACATAAGCGAAGAAGTTGGTTTCGAACCTAATATTAAACCTTCTAATAAAAATAAAAAGGGAGATAAAAAAGATGGCAAAAAAGAAAGCAACAAACAAAAACAAAAAAAGTAAAGAGATGGGACGTTATTATCATAAGAAGACAGAAGTAGATGGAATAGTATTTGATTCACAAACAGAGGCCGGATATTATCAATATTTAAAAGAAGAAAAAAGAAGAGGCAATGTATTGTCTTTCACCATGCAAGATGAGTTTATATTACAAGAAAAGTTCTTAATAGTGGACGGTAAAAGAATTAATGGTAGTGATAAAGACTTTAAGAAATTACAAAAGCAAAATCCTGGATGTACTACTCAAGCTATAAAATATAGATCGGATTTTATTGTTCATTATAAAGACGGTACGACTAGGGTCATAGATGTTAAAGGACAAAAGACTACTGATTTTAAAATAAAAGAAAAGATGTTTAATTATATGTATCCGCAATATAATGGTTTATACTGTGTTGTAAAATATAACGGACAATGGATGGAGTACAATGAAAGTAAAAAGATGAAAAAACAAAAAATCAAATAACGGAGTGTTTTAAATGGCTAAAAAACGAATAGAACCAACTGAAAAAGAAATACGTGAATGGAATGAAATAGAGGAACTAGTTCTCAATTATCAAAACTATTTAAAAATAAATAATAAGGAGGAAGTCATTAATCCAGCATTTGAATTGCTAGAAAGATTTTCTCCTCTGTTTAAAAAATATTTAGCATTAATAAAACATAATCAAATTGATTTTAATGATATGGAACAAAAAAGTTTTGTCTCATTATTTATAGATGATAGAATTCTACGTAGAGTACTAAATAGAAAAGTAACTCCTAATTCATATAAATCAGATATATATCAAAAATCTAATTTTATAAAAGAAACATATGGTGTAAACAATGAAGAAGATATTATGTATGATTTATATATTTGTTTTTTAAACGTAGCCAGAAGATATAAACAAATGGGTAAAAACTTCTGTGCTTATCTGTACAACGTGTACAAACATGAAGTGGCTAGATTTATTAAGGCATACATAAAAAATCCTCTTTCTATACCATATAAAAATTTCCAATATGAAGATTTTATTAATGGTTCAGAAGACGCTTTAATAATGGAAGAGCAAGAAAGCAGTTATTATGAATCATTAACCGGCCTTCCTGATATATCATGGGTATTAGGAGAAACCTGTTCTAATGAATTCTTATTATTAAGTCCTCTTCAAAGAAAGATAATAATTAAATATTATTTAGAAGATTGGTCCGATAGACAAATAGCTGAATCGATGGGAATACAAACAAGTTCCATAAACAGCAAAAGACGTGAAGCTTTAAATATTCTATGCCAACATTTCGATGTAGATCCTTCTACATTAAAAAGAATGAGAAAGTCAGGAACATCTAAAGATAAAACAACAAAGTAGCAGGTAATCTGCTACTTTTACTTATTGTACGTATATATTATAAGTAAAGGAAAATACTGGGAGAGATTGCAAATGTTAAATTTATTGATTAAATATGCTAAAAGAATACTGACATTATTAATAGTAGCTGCTTTATTTACAACAGCTGGCTACTGTTATGAACAAAGAGATCAATATATAAGATACTCTATAGAAGAAGCGGTAGAAGTTATGAATAACAGAGCTTGTGAAGTTATTGTTAGAGTTGGAGAATACGACAACAAGCCAGGTAAACGTATATATCTAAACGACGTAGATATAAGATTTAAAGATATACCTACAGATATAAAAATACATTCAGATGCGCATGGTGCATATATTCATGAGTATGATATAAATCTAAAAGAAGGAAAAGCACTAGTAGAATCACTAAGAGCTAACGGAGTAAATGCACAATTACAATTTACTAATTTAAAAACTCAAGATCTAAATGCTGCAGGTAGAATAGCGAATAAATCTAATCCATATCTATATGTTTCAATACATCATAATTATTATGACGGTAATGCACAAGGATACTTTGCTATGTATAATCCTAATGACAGCAATAGTAAAATAGTTGCTAACAGATTATCAAACGCAATAGCAAATAACGGATTAGTAAGACAAAGAGAAAACCAACAAAACACAGGATATATAGGAGAGTTAAACTCACTTAATAAAAGTACTACAGGTGTTTTATTAGAATTAGGATTCTTTTCTAATGGAGCGGAATTAAAAAATATTTGTAGTGATAATTATGTAAATTATGTCTCTAATAAATTAGCAGACGAATTAACTAAAATATTAAATGAACAATATAGATAGGAGCGAGTGGAATGAGAGAAGATATACAAGCAAAAGTAATAGTCGGAACAGGGGCTGGTTTATTAATAGCATCTTTGGGATTAGGTGGTTGGTCAGTACATCAATCACATAAGATCGATGGATTAAAAGATGAATTATATTTAAAACAACAAAGTGAACAAAGAGCTAGCGATTATTATGAATCTATGTTAAATGTAAAAACAATACAATCTAAATTTAATACTATGCAGGAATATGCAGTACAAAAAAATAATGTAGTAAGTAAAAATCATACTTATTATTATAAAGCTGATGGTTCGTTTGGTCTTAAAAAAGAAGCTAAATTAGTAGGGCGTGGACAAATGAGATACGACATAGTTGTCAATCTACGCAGTGCTGAAGTTACTCCAATAAATGATGGTAAGACTATTAAAGTTAAAATAGGTAGACCTTATATAGATCAATCTAATATAGGCATGGTCAATAATAGCTTAATAATGGACTCTGTTGATTATAACTTCTGGGCTAATAAGAAAGATACAGCAGAAGCACAAAAACTATTTATGGAGTCATTTGAAGACAGTGGTAGAAAAGATATATTAGCATTATACGAAACAAAAGAAAAACATGCTTATATAAATAAGATAGCTAAAGATGAAATTAAAGCTTTAATACAAAATTTAAACTTAAATGGGAACACAACAGTTATAGTTGAGATAGCAGATTAATTTCTGCTATTTTTTATTCATTTCGTACGTATAATACGTACAAGATGCATATAATAGTAATGTGAGGTGAAACAAATGGAGAAGAAGAAATTTACTACTACTTTATCGGTAGATGTTATAAAGCAATTAAACATAATTGCAGCTATAAATGATTTTAGTAGTTTAAATACAGCTATAGAATACTTAGTTAAAAAGTACGTAGAGGATAACGGGTGGGGAGGAGATTTAAATGCAATTAAAAAAGATTGAGAATAAAGACTCTAGTTTACTTAATTCATTAATAGAAGAAGGGTACAATGCTTTAATATCTAAAGTGTTAGTAAACAGAGGATACGATAGAGAATTAATAGATGCATTACTTACTACAGGCTACTCAGAAATGCCTGAATATAAAAATATAAAAAATGTTGAAGTTGGAGCTGATATAATTGAATCCCATATCGCGGCTGATTCTACGATATATATTTTTGGTGATTACGACAGTGACGGTGTTAATAGCTCTTATATCTTAGGTGACGCTATAAGCTATGCTATATACTACATGGATTCTGATTCACATCTGGAAATAAAACTTCCAGAGAGAAGTGAAGGATATGGATTAAATATGAATTGGTGTAAATCAATACTTAAAGATGAAGGGAAAAAATTAGTTGTTACTGTTGACAATGGTATTGCACAAAAGAAAGAAGTAGCATTCCTATTAGAAAATGGCGTTGATGTTTTAGTAACAGATCATCATCAACCTAATGGAAATACACCTGAAGACGTATTCATAATAGATGCTCATTATCATAATGAAGATGATAACAATAAAGGTTTATGTGGAGCAGGTGTAGCATTTAAACTAGCAATGACTTTATTAGAAAGATTAGACTTAGAGGAATTCAATGATTTATTTTATAAATACATGGTTCATGTAGCTATAGCAACTATAACAGATAGCATGCCAATGACATTAGATAATATCAAATTCGTATATAACGGATTACAATTATTAAAAGATGGGTATGGTTCTGATGCTATTGACTACTACAGAGACTTTAATAGTAATACAGATTTAACTCCTAAAGATATAGCATTTGGATTAGGACCACAAATTAATAGTTGTGGAAGAATGAATAATGCTTCATTAGCTTTGAACTATTTGTTTGCTGATGGT
>JAEIGA010006375.1_pt1 | contig 17968 bp, 15 predicted proteins | sample 9270691 | NCBI WGS metagenome assembly JAEIGA01 (sample SAMN17057246, study PRJNA624740) | gut metagenome | biome: biome; isolation source: fecal sample | host: Bos grunniens | place: China: Xizang | collected 2019
TCAATAAGCTCTTTAGAATTAAATTGTTTGGATGGAGTTAAATCTAATATCCAAGAACAGCTTGATTCTCTTACATCTCAAGCGACAATTATTGGAGGTGGTGTGGGTTCAGTTACATATTTCGCTGGTTCGAGTGTTCCATCTGGTTACTTACTTTGTGATGGTCGTTCTGTAAGTCGTTCAACTTACTCAAAATTATTTGAAAAAATAGGTACAACCTGGGGTTCTGAAAATACAACAACATTCAAACTTCCTAATCTTATCAATAGAGTAATCTGGGGAGGTAATACTAGTGACGTAGGAACTTATAAAGACGCTGGATTACCAAATATTACAGGTCAATTCGATGGTGTACAAAGTTTTGCATGGCATAACGCTTCAGGTGCGTTTACAGGTTCAGGTGCTAAAGGACAAGGTGCAAACCGAGGTAATGATGGATGTGGCTCAAATAAAATAACATTTAATGCATCTAAATCTAATTCAATTTATGGTAAATCATCAACTGTCCAACCACCTGCTGCAGTTTTATTACCTATAATTAAGTATTAATTTTTAAGTTACTTAATAAAAATTTAGAACACGATTATTAATATTTTTAATAAAAGGAAATATTAATAAAAAATGTCAATAATTTTTAAGGAAGAAACTCATCAATATTTTAATACAGAAACTGGTAGAGAATACCTATCAGGTACTAAGTTTATTCATTTATTTGAACCTCCCTTTGATAAAGATACTATTTCTAAACGAGTTGCTCTTAAAGAAGGTAAAACTCAGCAAGAGGTATTAGATGAGTGGGCCGCCATCTCTAAACAAGCTTGTGATTATGGAACTGCCACTCACCTGTTAATGGAGAATTATATTAAGTTTGGTGAAGAATCTCCCGAAAATGAAATTCTTTATAAGACATTTAAAAAATGTGTAGGTAAAGATTATAATTTTGCTGAAACTATTCATTCAGAAAAATTATTATGGAATGATGAATTTGAGATAGCAGGAACTGCAGATTTAATTATTGACCATCCAAATAATGAATTTTCTATTGGTGACTTTAAGACTAATAAGAAAATTGAATTTTGTTCAGCTTTTGGTAATAGAATGTTAGAACCAGTTTCTCATCTTTCCCAATGTCAACATAATTTATATGCCTTACAGTTAAGTCTTTATGCTTATATGTATTCATTGTTAAGTGGTCGTAAATTACGACATATCTTTTTGATGCATTGTAATGACCGTAGTAAAGGATGGACATATATTCCTTGCAATGCGATGGTACTTGAAGTAAGATTTATGTTACATTTTTATAAAGATAAAATTAAAGCTGCTAAATAACGTTCGTTCTTTAGGTTAATAACAATGATTAAAATTGATGAAAATTAATACTTTGCGTAAGAAAGTCAGTAAGTGTGCTGACGATATAGAAACAATTGTTCGGAAAGTTGGCTGATTTAGCTGATGAATTTGATGATGATGAGTTCTCTTCTTTACTTGGAAATGCTGTAGAAGAATTTTATGATCTTCTCAGTGGTTCAACGGGTACTTTTGGAGAAGTATTGAATTGGTTAGAAGAATACGAAGAATATAAGGAGGACGAAGATAATGAGTGATAACTTTTATGAAGCTCAAATTAACAATCTTAATTTCCGTTATTCGGGCGGGAATATAATTGAAGTATCAAAGGTAAACGACAAACATCGTACTGTACTTCATGAGATTTGGGTTAAGGAATTGGTAACTCGAAAGGAATTCGATACTGAAATTTCTTTCTGGTATATGAAAGATGGTGCTAGTCTTTAATTAAAGATTTTTTCAAAGACCTGAGCAAAATTACCAGATAATAACAAGCAAACAATTAAAATACCAATAACCCAAAGAGCAGTTTGAACGAACCATTTCTGTGTTAAAAGAGTTTTAAAAATATTTTCCAAAGGTTGGTTCATTTGATTTACGAATGGCTGTCCATTTATTTGGACAGCTTTTTCAATTTTATAAATCTGAACAACAAAGTGTTGAAAATCTTCAGTAAGTGTTGATGGTACTCTGGTTACAATAACTCGAACAGGTATAAGATTATTACGTCCATGCTCTATTGCGACAATCTCTTCTTCATTGGTATAGGAATAATATGTTCCCTTCATGAGAGCATTAAGATTAATATTATCCGTTCTCCAGTGGCGTCCTCCTACAATTTCCGCAATATTTCTACCTTCGAGATCAGCAGCTGTTATACCAATCATCTGAACAAAATATGGATTGGCTTCTATAATATTTTTGTTAGCATCTAAAAGTACAATACCATGTTCAGCTAAATCCCAAAATGAACGATGATAAGATTCTGATGTAAACATACGAACTGACGATACGGGAGACGTCTTAGTATCGTTAATCCAATCTTCGTCTGCTCGTACCATCTTGTTTGTCATAATTACGATTTTATTTATCAATTTTGTCATTTTTCATTTTTAGGCTCAGAGCGTAATCCTTTAAATTAATATTTCTAAAAGAGTGGGTTGTACAATTCTTCTTTACAAAAGTTCGAATTTGTGAGTCTTTCATATAGTATGGTGAAGCCTTATCAAAAATATATGAATTAGATAAAAGGTACGTAGCAATATCTCGAGCCAACTTTGCTTTTCTAGTATCAAACTCCCCAAAAAACATTTTACTTTTTCTGTCAGGTATTTCAATATAAAAACGTCTGGAACGCTTTTTTGCAGCTGCCACATTTCTTTTTGCATATTCTCTACTTTTATCACTTTCCCATATAATCCAATCTCTGAAAGTACACATTTCTCTTCTAAAAAGTTCCTCTTCGACCTCAAAGGATGGTATAATTTTTCTATTTCCGATATAATCTATAGTAAAATAACCATTTTTTTCTAAGAAATGCATATTTTTATAGATTTCAAATGTTTCCATATACTTAGAAACATTTGAATAGAATTGATATTGATTATTAATATCAAAATTTTCTCGATATGTTTTATTAAATCTATGTAAATGCTGACAATTTTCTTTATAGTCTTCAGCTTTACGCAAGTGAGGATACTTTTCTTCTTTTTTACGAACTTCTTTTTTATCCTTAGGTGGGTTTTTCCAATATTTTGCCATAAGAAAAAAGCGCCCCGAAGAGCGCCCAATTATAAAATTATATAAAATATTTATTACCAAAGGGTTGCTTGTACGTGCATCCAATCATAATCTCCTCTGCGCCCAAGACTAAGGAATCCATGATATTCCATAATATCAAAAAATGGTTTATATATATCTTGAGAAAGTCGAGCCTTAGGAGCACTCATTTTCATCGTATTATTCTCAGCATCGAAGTCTAATGCCAATCCCCATGAATGAACGGACTGAGAAGAAGAGTTACGAGAGTTTCTAAAATTATAGGAACCATCATACTTACAAATAGCAGGAGCAACTATCTCTATATCATCTCCATAATGATTAATAATATCGTTAAGAGCAGCTTCAAGTCTATCAGCGACAAGTTTATGAATTCGAATTGATTTAACTCTAGTATTACCATAATAAAGTGGATAGTTAGATGGCACCTTTACGCTTACTAGTTCGCTTTCACAACCTGCTTTACCGAAAATTGAAGAACCGCTTCTTAACTTTTTCTGAGTTACAGGCTGCGCTTTATAATCTATCTTTGTAAAGTTAATTGGTTTTTCAATATATTTTTTTATTTCAGGTTTAACTTCTTTTTTCTTAATTTGCATTGAAGATAAAGTTGCAATTAAAGCATTAAGAGTATTTTTTCCAATAATACCATCTTTAGTGACCCCAATTGCAACCTGAATATTTTTAATAGTAGTTTTCTTATAAGAACTCGGTTTAATATCTAAAGCCTCAGCTATTGCAGCTAAAGTTTTTGAACCTATAACTCCGTCAGAAACAACACCGACAAGAGTTTGAACTTTCTTAATTAGATCTGTCATCTGCTCTATTTAAACTCAGAACTTTAATATCTATAAATTATATGAAAAAAGTTTTTATATTAGATGGTCCAGATGGTTCAGGTAAAACCACTTTGGCTTCAAAGCTTCAGGATATATACGATATTCCGATTTATCATCTAACTTATTATAATGATCGAGAAAAATTCCAACGTCAATTTGATAATGTAACACTCATGTTAAAGGAATATTTCAGTGGTAAACGAGATGGATTTATTCTCGATAGACATATATTTTCTGAAATTGCCTATCAACGTGTGTATCGTCCACAAGTACCCCTTATCGAAGGTACTAATGATATTCTTGAAATGGTTGAACATCGAGCAGCAACAGGCGAATTGGAAATTATTTTTGCTTTACCGTATAATCGTTCACAATGGTTTGAAAACTTTACAAAATTAACTAATGAACGTGAAGAAATGTATTCGGGAACAAAAATGTTAGATGTATATGAAGAATATTTGAAATTATGGAAAAATCTACGTTATAATAAAAATGTACATCGTTATGACTTCTTCCAAAATATGGAAGGAAAAAATAAATTAACTTTAAAAATAGATGAATAATAGATTAGATTATAAGCAATTGGCACAACTGGCTTCTCAAGTGCAACCTCAGCAGACAGCACCTGCTAAAAGTTTAACTTATTGTGAAGTTCTTTCAGTTGTTTTGGTTATTCTTAAAGCAATGGGATATATTAGTTGTTCCTGGGTTGTTCCTTTCATTCCTCTTATTATCCCAGTTGTGCTTTATACAATAGTACTTGCTTTTGGCTTTATTAAAGGTAAATTTTTTAACTAATATGTATAAGATTATTGAAGTTACAACTCCAACATGTTCAGTATGTAAGATGTTGAAGCCGATGATTGCAAAGGTTATGGAGTCTTACCCTAATGTAACACTTTGTGTTGCAGACCATGAAGATTCTGACATTCAGTATTTTTTGAAAGAGTTTTCTATTAAATCTGTACCGGCTTTTTTCTTTGTAAAGGAAGGTGAGACAATTGATACTCATTTTGGTGCAATTACTGTCCCTCTTTTGAAATCTAAGATAGAAAATTTAATTAATGAAAGCTAAAGATATTAGATTTGGAGGCTCTGCTATTAAGAGCCTCATTAATGGAGTTAATATTCTTGCAGAAGCCGTAGGTTCTACCCTCGGTCCAGGTGGACGTAATGTAATTTATAAGGCAAACGGTTGGCCATACGTTACTAAGGACGGTGTGACTGTTGCTCGTAATATTACTCTTGCTGATGAGTTCGAGAATATCGGTGTCCAGCTCGTAAAGGATGTCGCTAATCGTACTTGTAAAGATGCAGGTGATGGTACTACTACTGCTACTATTCTCGCTGCTTCTATTCTTAAGCATGGATTTAAGTATATTGAGCATGGTGTAAATCCAATCGACATTCAGCGAGGGATTAATAAGGCAGTTGATATTGTCATAAATTATATCCGAGATAATATTCGCAGAGAAATTGATGGTGATATTGAAAAGATTAAGAGTATCGCAACAGTCTCTGCTAACTGGGATGAGGAAATTGGTTCAATTGTAGGCGAAGCCATTTCTAAAGTAGGTCTTGATGGCGCAATTCATCGCGATAAATCGTATATGGCCGCTACTCGTTTGGAACTTGTAGAAGGTATCAACTTTGACCGCGGTTTCGATGGTACTTCTCCTTATTTCATCACTGACACAGCCAAGCGTAATTGCGAGTTTGAGAATCCTTATATTCTCCTTTATAAGGGTACTATGAAGAGTTTCCGTAATTTAATTCCTCTTCTTGAGCAAGCAATGAAGAACTCTGCTGAACTTCTTATTATCGCAGATAATTACGAACCCGATGTTCTTTCCAGCCTTATTGCTAACAAGCAGAATGGTAAGCTGAAGGTTGCAGCTATTAAGGCTCCTCATTTCGCTGAACTCCGTATGGATACAATGAATGACCTTGCTCTTATCTATGGTACAGAAGTTATCGATGAGCAGTTTGGTACTAAGGTTCTCGCTCAGTTGTCTCTTAACGAACTCGGACGTTGCAACAAGACAATTATTGATGCAAAGGGTTCTTCATTCATTGGCATAAATGTCGAACGAAGCGTTGTTGAAGAACATATTAATAAGTTAAAGCAACAACGAGAAGGTTTTGATTCTGAGTCTCAGATTTATAAGAATCTTAGTCAGCGAATTGCTCAACTTACTGGATATATCGCAACAATTTATATTGGTGGTGTAACTGAAGTAGAATATGGAGAGAAGTATGACCGTATAGATGATGCCCTTCGAGCTACTCGCTCGGCTATTGAGGAAGGTATTGTCCCCGGCGGTTCTTACTCTTATCTCAAGGCTTCTAATTGTGAAGAACTTATAAAAATGGAAGAAAATAAGTCCGAACTTGCCGATTCTATTGCCGCTTCGATTGTTCGCTATTCCATTGCTTTTCCCTTCTTTAAAATGTGTCGTAATGCTGGCATTACTGACCTTGAGTCATTTAAACCTCATAATGCTATTGTAGACGGTCCTAACGATGGTGTTGGTTTTAATATCAAAACTAAGAAGATGGAAAATCTCTGGGATGCCGGTGTCGTTGACCCCTTTAAGGTGACTCGTACCGCCTTGCAGAATGCCGCATCTATCGCAGGTTTGACACTTACTTCTAATGTAGTTATTGGAGATTATCCGCAGATTTCAGATTCTCCTCCGCAATCATCACAATTACCATCTCTATTTTAAAGTTAAAAGGCAGGAACTAATCTTCCTGCCTTTTTCTTTAACATTAAATATCTTCGTGGCTTTAGTACAAAAAGAATTCGAAGACGTAATTAAACCCAAAGAGTTAAAATTCAATGACGAATATTATAAGTTGAAGGGTAAGACTTTACATCTTACAAACAGCGAGAACTTTACTGCTTATAATGCACTAAAAGATGTTAATGATGTTAAGACAAATAATTATTCTAACATATTCTTAACTAAGAAGTTAAGAAATTCTGATATTTTAAGTACTAAAGAAATAAAAAAATTACCTCATAAAGATTTTGTTACAACAATTAGCTTTTTTGCTCCTGATAACTCTGATATAAACAATCAAGGTGTTTGGTTAACAATTACTAAAGGATTTGATACATTTGAAACTGATACTACTACAATTAGTTTTAAATTAACAGAAGGTGCGCCTGAAAATTCTATAGCATCATTATTCAGAATACAATGTGTTGACGATTTAAAATGTAATATCAGTCATAATTTTGGTGATGCCACCTATTATATTGTATATGATAATGGGTTTAAAACTTCATTACAATGCCCTGAAGATACAGGATACTATACATATATTCTCGAAGATAATAAGTTAAAACTTTTTAAAGTAATCGATGATGTTCTTTACCAAATTGTCTGTAAAAAAACACCAGAGGGTTGGATATTAGATTTGGAAAATAATTTAATTGACGAAGACAATACTATTATCTTTATTAACGCACAGGAAGAAGAGGTTAAACAACTTATCGACAGCTCTTGGGTGGTGTATGACCGTTCAAACTCTATAAGTGCTATTGACAAAGAAAGGTCTGCATTCAATTTAGAAAATCAATTTGTTATTCATCATGAATATTCCGATGATAGTGATAGTGTAAACTTATTTCCATTGAAGAATACACTCACTTATCAGGGAACTGTTACAAACGGTAGCAATCGATATCTAACAAATAATGGAAAGATGATAGAAGATGTTAAAGTTGATTTTCGTAATTATACTAATCTTAATACTGGTTTAAACCAAGAATTAGGAACTGATACTATTACCTTAACATTCAACTTTTCAGATCAGGTATATCATCTGAATGAAGGTGATGAGTGTATTTTCTCTCTCCCTGAATATGATCCTGAAAACAAACAGCTATCTCCGATTTATCCTTATGCTCGTTTGAATATAAATGATTCAGCTTTTGTTCGTAATGGAGCCTTCGGTTCAAATATACCTTATTTCGCGGATAAATTTAAAAAATATCAAAATCATAATACTACATTCAATAATGGTACATACCTTTGCTCATGGTTATATCAGAAAGATGAAGAATCAACCCCGGTTTGGATGGACCGATATTATTATCCTGATTTTACTAGTAGAACTGCAGCAAATAATGCGGTATATGAAGATATTCTAACAGATGGTTATTTTAATACAGATTTTACAAAAGCAGAATCTAACTATAATTTAAATCAAATTAAGTCTCTTAAAGAAGAGTTAAAGAAGCGTTCTTACTTTGATAAAAAATCTGACTTGACCATTGAACCTGGAACAAGTTATAAATTTTCTCGACTTTCTAAAGAGATGGTTCAGGAAGTTTATAATTCCAACAAAGAAAATCGAATAGATTATGTTCGTGACCAACATTATAATTCTGTTCCTCTTTCTCAAGAATTTGCCTTTAATGGTGAAAATTGGAGAATGTTAGAAACAACGAGTTTTAACAAATCTAAAGGTATTAATTTTAATACAAATCTTTATATAAATCCACACAAAAAGATGGGTTTACAGCTTTTCGGTTGTGATTATAAATTCGGTTTTAATATTCAAAATCGCAAAGATTTAACACCATTTGTATATTATGCTACTGAAGAAACTGTTTATATGTTGAATAATCAAATGTCAGTAGCAAACCAGTTTAATGTCACTGAAAAATATGAAGAGAAAATAACATATCTTTTAGTTTCAGCACCGTTTGATGACATATATCTCTTTAGCGAGAAATCTCTTTTTATATTTGACTATGATTTACGCTTAAAAAATCGCATCCTTCTTTCTGATATTTTTAATAATGGTAATATACATGAAGAGACTTATCAAAATATTTCTTCCAAACATGCAATTTACCATAATGGAAATATATATGCTATTGTAAATGCAAATTCTGATATTCTAAAAATTATTTTTAATCCTGAAAATGAACTAGATGTAGATGCGTTGGATAATAAACCAATCAGCTGCCGCATTCTCAATAAGGGAGAGTATATAACTAATTTCGGTTCAGTAGAATACAATGAAAATTTAATTCAGACTGACCATAAATTAAAAAGTTTATTTGGTAAAGATGGAAAAATTTATGGATTCAACTATGATATTTTAAAATTAAGCCATGATGGCGATACTATCTATGGTATAATTCGTCAATCTTCTGAAGTCAATCCTCCATGGTACTATATTTTTAATCAATCATTATCTAAACTTTATATCGATGAAAACTCTTCAAAGTATGCAGAGTTTTCATCTGAAATATCGATAGATTCTATTGCTTATGGTCCAAATGGAATGTTTGCATTAGTCCGTGACTTTGATTCTAGAACAGGTAAAAAGTCGTTAGAGATTTATGATAAGTCTAAAACAAAAATTTATAATTACCCTCTTGAAGGTTATGATGATTTAATTTCATTAGATTATTGCCGTTATATTGATGAGGCTCATGAGGAGCAAGATTCATTTATAGCAATGGTTAAAATGGGCGATTATACTATTAGTGTTGAATATCAAATTAAAGGAGAAAAAGTTGTTAATAAGTATGGTTCCCTTAGTTCTGAAACAGTTCCTAATTTCAGAAATATCATTGATTCTAACTTGTTTATTAATAATTTAGAAGAAAATAAGCTTTATTTTAATCTTTATCTAATTGACCAAAAACTTCCTATAACTCATGTTTGGGATTTGACCGATGCGCAGGAAGGTTGGTATAATATCAATGTTGAAGTTGATATAGATAATGCAAAGTTTATAGTTAAAATTAATGATAAAGTTCATGGTTCATATAATTCAGAAACTAATCCTGAATTTAAAAAATATAGTAGAACTTTAAATTCAATATTTGACGGAACTTATTACTTTGGTATTATGGGTAAAAAGCACGGGACTACTTTAGGAGAGATAATAAACTCTCATCTTAAATATGACCCATATACTATAAAAAATACTAAAACCGAAAATACTGTTATCTATAACCGAGTTCTTTCTTACTATGAGTACCAGGCAATGCGTTTAAATTTTTCTAAGATAAATCCTTTAGTTCTTACACTTCCATGCGGTGTTCGTAATGGCATAGAAGAAATTATACGATATTTCAAGTTTGCAAAACCTGCTTCCATATCTAATAGTGTCAAAATAAATATCAGCGGTATAGATGATAAGATTTTCTTAGAAAGAGATTTAGAACATTTAAAGAGTTATATTTTTGATTCTCTTTCAAATACCGATTATCTTACAACAATTAAAGAAATAGAATTTATCTAATATGCAGTTTGAGAAAAAATACTGGAGTAAAGGCGAATTTACCAATTCTAAAGGAGACGAATTCAATGGATATGTTGGTATTTTAGATGGAGAAGCCTATGACTATAAAACATATGAGAAACTAATAGGAAAAGATACCTATCTTGCTCGTATTAATTGTTCTAAAAAGAATTTTGATAGAACTTTATCTCAACGTCTTCAACTTCATATAATCGTCAGGATGTTGTATTTGCAGCAAATGATTTCTTATATGCAGGTGTAGTAAAAACTGCAGTGGAACGTCTTCAAGAAAATAATGATTATCTTTTTAGAAATTCTATCATAAGTTCTTCCAATTTGCCAGTAACAGATGAGTGTATTCTTTTATCTTCTGCTGTAAACTCTAATGGTGAATTAAAAAATAACGGACCGGTATTAGGGAAATATAATTTTTCTTCCTATGTGTTCAACAGCAAAACTCAAAAAGACAGGAACTTTTATCCTGATACTGAAACTCATTACAAATATTATGTAAAAACTAAGAACGGTTCAAAAGAAGAAAAGACTTCATCTAATGTTTCTTTTGTTAATGGCGAAAGGGTTCCTTCTAACAGAATTTTAAGTGATGAAGAAAAGAAAAATGAAGATAGTATAGCATCACTTTGGAAAGAACTATATAATAACGGTGAAACGCCAAAAGTATTAAATGATGGAACAACATTAGATGACGAGGGTATTGTTCAGAATAACGAATACATGTATTATAATAACTTACAGAATATAGAAAAAAATTCTGACAATTTAACGAAAAGACTTTATTCTTATAATACTTTAAAGGGCATTAAAAAGACTTTAGATATTACTTCCAATTCATTATACGCTTTAACTATTAATTCTTCTATTTTAAGTAATGATTCTAACTATACGTTAAAGGAGCTAAGTTTCATTATAAAGTCTGATTCTATAGAAGATATTGGTTTAAGTGTTGAAAATGGTAGTACAGTTAGTCCTTCCCACTATTTTAATATAGACGGTAATTTTTATCATATAATTTATACATTAGATAATTCATTAAATTCTAAAACTATATCAATATCATTCAATAAAAATATAACTTTAATTGGTGAAAATGGAATCATACGTTTCGATTCTCAATTTGAATTTGGAACGATAGATAATACAATTAAAAACTGGAAAACTATTTCCAATGTTACTCGTAACCCTCGTTATCGATATGTATGGACCACTAACGATAATGTTACCAAATATTCCGGATTAAATTGGTCTTACAAGTATCTTACAGAAAGTGAAGAATGGGTAAAGGCTATAAAGGATAATAAAAATCCTCGTTTAGTAGTATCTAATGTTGGTCGTGTAGAAGATTTTATACCTTCAGATACAATGACAGGCTATGATATCTATACATTAGCATGTGAACGATACGGTGAATATAATTTTCCTCAAATTTATCGTGAAGTAAAATACGAGTATAAAGGCGAAATTACTAATTCTGAGTATAAAGAGAAGAAATACCCAGTTGAAAGTTATGATTTTGAAGGGGATGAAGTAATCCATGGTTTTAAATCAGCAAAAGATGTCTATAATGATTTAGAAATTGAAGGCGAGAAGGAAAAATACGATAAAATACCGAATATTATTAAAGAAGGATTTACAGTCACTATAGGTGAAGATGACTTAATATGTAACTTTAATGATATAACCTCATCTGAAATAATCGTTCATAAAGTAGATCCTGCTAAGAAATCTGCAGAAATAATAGTATTTTTAGTTGCTAAAACTAAATTGATTATTTTTAAAACAAAATATTATTTTAAAAATATTAGTGAAGGTGATAAATCATCATCTCAAAATTTTGTAGTTTCTAAAGATGATTACAATTCTTCCGAATTTTTAATAAACCTTGCTAAAAATAGTTCTGACGCAATTCATATAGAAAATATAGATCCTCATGATGAATCATCCTTGAAATTCCTTAATTTAAATGCGATTAAGGTATACAAAAATGCAATGTATCTCATTGATTCTAAGTTAGATATGATACTTCGTTATGATATTGAAGCTTTAATGAATGAAGAAGAGGCTAATACAAACAATTGGTTCAATATTAAATCTATTAAGTTACTTGATATAATGCAGGGTCTTGGCGATTCTCAAGATAAAATCTACTTTAATAATCCATATTCTATAGATGTTAATGATGATTGTGCATATATTGTAGACCGAAATAATAATTGTATTAAAGAGTACTCTCCTTCCCTTAACTATGTCAAGACACTAAAAAACGGTTATTTCGCGTCTCAAGATATCCAGGCTTGCGCTATTAATCCTCACTCATGTATAATAGATGGAATAGAAATTGCCGCAAACTCTCTTTGGATTGCGTCAGTAATGGGAACACGAATATTTCTTTCTGTTTTAGAAAAAGATATTGTTAAGTTCTATGGACAGATTGAAGATATTTCTCTTATTCAGGATACAAACTCATGGGTTGAAGAAGTAAGAAGTATAAAATTTTCTCAAACACATTCAAATTATTTCTATCTTAATACATCTAAGAGAATTTATAAGCTGCATGTTTCAAATCCTCTTTACCCGTTCGCTTCATTGAGTTATTTTAAACAACGCTCAATAATTGGAACAATGAAATGGTCAGCAATGAGATACCCTTGGAATAAAATACCTTCAATATATGGTGCAATAGCCAAGGACAGTGAAACAAATATTAACAATGAAGTTACTTGGGACTATCTTCCGCCAACTTCATCTGCAGAAATTTTAGATAATAAATGTTTTTCATTAACATCATCACCAGAAATAGAAGGCGATATTATATTCCATTTTGGTGTTCTTTACGATGATTCTAAAATTAAAGAATTTATTCGTAAGAACAAACAAAATTATGAAAATAAAACAATGACCTTTAATGATATTCCATTAGGCGACTTGGCGACAATGATTAAATCTTCCGCAATATTGTTATATCAGGAACCTGATAGCTTTGTTACTACTATTTCTAATGAGTTGATAAAAATATATGAAATTTATCAAGTAAAGGAAAGTATTGAGAACGATTATATTAATACTTTGTCTTTTAACAAGATGTTACATTCGCTGATCTATAACTTACTTAAGATTAAGAATAATTTGATAGGTCACTTTAGAGCTGCAACTAATTTAGATAATGTTATTGTATATGATAATGTTATTATAGATGAATACTTTAAAAATCTTAAATTAAATGCTGATGAAGATTACTATGTTCACAGTAATGAGCATCTTAGCATTATTGTCAATAAAGTATTTGAAAACATTTATAATATTCAGGAAAAGATTCTAAGCAGAATGCAAACTGAATTTATGGCTGCTCAATCTTATGTGAATAATAGTTCAAGACTAATTTAAGAGCTTAAATATCTTACGTGGCTGAAATACCGGTATTTAAAGAACGACGCATGACGGGTATAAGTGCGTTGGGTTTAGAAGAATCATATTTTATCAGTAGTTCATATGCTGGTATTTTACGACTTTCACCAAATTCTTCTTCCACCCTCTTAGACCTCAATAATGACATCACTATCACTGATGAAATAGCGGAATATTTTCATTATGAAGATGATGTAACTACAGCATTAAACAACCAATTTGTTACAGTTTCTACTTCTGATGGTGTTCTTCTTGACATGTCAATCAGAAATGATGCTATACAATTTAATAATTTGTATGTTTTAGGTGCATTAAAAACACCAAATTTGGTAGTTTACCAAAACGAAAATAATACCTTTAATATCGGGGGTATTAATATGCCAAATAAGCATCTTGATAAGGGAGATTATACTAATAACACTCCCTCTGAATATTATATAGATAACGGAGTAGTTACAGGAGAAGCATTAAGTGATAAATTGGATGATTACTATTTTTTAATTAATACTTCAGAAGATGATGAACCAACTAAATTTGAGTTTGAAAATGTTAGAACTTTAATTAAAAAATTTACCAATGAAGCTCTTGCGGAACTTAATTCTTTGCCGGCCGGGTCCATCCACTGGGTTCCTGTTAACATAGAAGAATATGAAGCACTTCTGAAAAAGAGTGATGCTAATAAACATAATTCTGATGATTTAAATGCTAATACCCTTATTCGAGATTTCTTACTTTGTGATGGTTCCAGATATAAGAGTAAAGATTTCCCAGAGCTAGCCAAAATATTAAATGGTGAACGAGTTGTTTATTGGAATTTTGAGTCTCAAGAGACAGGTGATGGCGCAATGATGGCATTTGCTGAAACCAACGAAAATAAAGAAAATACTTTCAGAGTTCCGGATCTTCGTTCAATGTTTATAAAATATATTGTTCCTGACAAGATAGATATCAGTAATGATGATGACTATTTTATAAATGAAGGTAGAGGTAAAAAGAAAGAAGATGGCTCTTGGGATTTAGGTATCTCTAATAGAGTTGGCAGCTGGGAGATGGACTCTGCTAAAAATCAAGAAATTATTATTGATAATCAATTAGATAAGCATTACCATTTTATTGTTTTAGATAATAATACTGCAAAACAATCAAACACAAAAAGTTTTACTAAAGACCATAATTTTACTTTTACTACTGCTATTAGTGGTATGGATGAATGGAAATGGGACAAATACGTTTCTGGTGCTAAACCACTGGCAAAATATGGTTCCACCCGCCGACATGATAATTACGATGGCAATAGAGGTAGTGGAACTGGATATAACGGTAAAAACTTAAATACAACTCATGGTTGTGATACCCGTAACTGTACACCACTTGATTGTGGAAGTGATAATGGGCCAGTATCTTACATATATCCTCCCTCTTATGGTGATGGTGGTTCTTACTGTCATGGTGCTGGATTTACCTGTGGTTATGTTTTAAGTATAGGCACCAGTAATGCTTATAAAAAAACAGGAACTATAAATTTATCTAATTTTGTAGGACAGACATCTTGGTCATTATCTCGTGAAGTCCCATATGATAATGTAAATTGGAACAATTATAATTCAAATAGCAAATCAATTTATCAACAAAAAGAAACATATATAAAGCCAGAAAAGGACCGATACCAAAAGGAAAACTCACCTGAGTTTTATGCATGTTTACCACTAATCAAAATATAATACAATGAATATTATAAATTTAAGAAGTGTTGGAAGCTATGAAATTCCCGATTCCTTTAGAGGTATCTTAAGAATTTCACCTAACAATTTAATAGATGATCCAAGTGAAATTTTGGTCGACACTGCAGCTGAAATATATCTTTCAGACTCAGTTGGTAATAAACTTCCTTTAACATTTATACCAAAAAGCTTTTCAACTACTGTAGATAACAGAGAAGGTATAATTGATTTAATTAATCTTACTATAAGTATTGATAAACTTTTTGTATCTAATAAACTTAACATTAAGCAGACTTTATATATCACATTAGATAAAGATACTGAAAATACACCACCTATCATATTTTCCAATACATCGAATGCTGTCGGTTATCCATTTGAATCTCCTGACGATGATGCTTATTTTAATTTCAACAACAAATATGGTTTTGACAAAGAACAAAGTTGGTCTAAGAACCTTTCATTAATATCTCCAGATGATGATGTTTATAAAGATAGCAACCATTGGTTAAGCATCAATGGACAATATATGTATAACCATGTAAAATATAATAATGAGTATCATAAAGTCCCAATGCTTAAAAAGCGTGATTATACATTAGGTGTTTGTGTTAAAGACAAATATAATTTAAGCAAAGCCAATAATAATATTCATAATATTTCAGATTTAATTTATCAAACATCCGGGACATATACCCAATTATCATTTTTGCCAATAGAATCTATTGTATTCTCCGATTTAGAAGCTGAAGTGCGCGGCTTATATAGAAGCCCTGCTCGCGGACGTTATACTAATCTTAATGTAGTTGGGCAACCAACTGAAGAAAATAATAGCGGTAATGATTTGGCTAAAACATTGTTTGTTGCTGAAAATGTAGATGATTTTGATTTAGATACATTAGAAGCAGAGTTGAATAAAAAGGCTCCTATCGTTGGTGTAGGTGTTCAATCAGGTACTATCCACTATAATGCGATTCCCACACATCGTTACTTTTTTCATCTGAGTCGTTATTATGATAAAGATGGGTTAGAAAAGCATCTTTATGATACATCGGGAACTATAACACCAGCAAATAGGTCATTATCAACTTCTGTTAGTAACATTGTAAAAGAATATGTCTTATGCGATGGTAAAAATATAGATACAGATTATCCGGCAATAGATAAGCATTCCTTTGAAATGAACTGGTCTGATACTCATGATGCTATCAGAAGTTCTATCATGGGTAAAGAAGCATCAACTAAATCATTTAGGACACCTCCATTATTTGATTGTGACCAACTTTCTCTTAGATTTATAAGAGGTCTTAACTGGCTTCGTTCAACAAATAAAAATGTAACTTCAGAAAGCATTTATAATACAACAACCAGTATATTGAATGATAAAGGTCAAAAAGAAAACTCAGAAGTTTATTTTGCAAATAATGATAAAAAATATCTTAAAATTCGCGAAAAGGCAAATGATGTAGCTAATCACTCCAAAAATATATCAGAAGTCGGGTTACACTATGCTTCTATAGACAATGCACTCCAACGCAATTGGAAGCATAGTCATTTAGGATTTGGTGCAACTACTAATAGTGAAGTTAATCTTAACCCAAACGTAGAAGGTGATACTTTAAAAAACTACAGAAAATATTTTGCAGGATATACTACGGGAGATACTGATTATTGTCCAGTAGAAGATGGTAAGACTGATTATAAACCATGGGAAAATTATGTAAGATCTTGGAATATCACCCCTGCTAACAACGGTTCTAAATTTGCTGGCACTACAATTCTTCCAACGATTGGAGGGTTAAAACAAAAAGGGGTTAATATTGATGGTTATAAGTATCTTAGGAATTATCCTATTATTAGGATTGGCGGTTCCTCATCATATTGGTGGACTATTAACGGATGCTTGCGTTTCGGCAAACGTAAATTGGGTAAATGCATGAACCATCGAACTAGAACCCATGGTGAAGCAAAAATACGTGATGGAAAATATACTTTAGCCTCCGCGATGGATGGTAAATCATGGAGATTGATTACCAGTCTACCAGAGGTCAATAAATATGATGATATTAATTTTACTCTTGAAGATAAATCTAGAGTTACATATCATAAATCGCCTACTGACAGTAGTGGTATTCGAGAAATTGACGATAATTTACCTTCACCTTCTGCTGTTAACTTTATACCTTTAATGAAAATCTAAGATTATGACAGTTATTGAAGAACGTAATATGGCCGGTAAACCTATTACCAGCACTTATAAAGGAATTTTAAGAATTTCTAATAATGTTGACATAACAGAAGGGTCAAAAGATACTTTCTTAAATGAAGAATATTATCTTGCTGAAGGTTCAGATAAATGGTCAGGAGATGGATTGCAGCAAACACACTCTTTTCTTTCTGAAAATAGCTCCACTAAGCGTTTCAAATCAGCAGATGAATATTTGAATCTAAAAATACCTGTAACTGATTCCGCAGGTAACTATTTAAATTTCTCACTTGGTTCCGATTCTAGCTTAATTGGCTCAGATAATAAATCTGGTATTGTAAGAACTTGCATTAATCAGTTTGATGACGATGACA
>JAEIGA010006376.1_pt1 | contig 17968 bp, 16 predicted proteins | sample 9270691 | NCBI WGS metagenome assembly JAEIGA01 (sample SAMN17057246, study PRJNA624740) | gut metagenome | biome: biome; isolation source: fecal sample | host: Bos grunniens | place: China: Xizang | collected 2019
GCTCCACTAATCTTGTTGGTGAACACCTCTACTACCTCCCATCCCATCTGGTTGCAATGCATATTTAATTCCTTTATTTGCCTGTCATAATCCTGTTGATTAGTGCTTACTCTTGCTAAAATAACTGCTCTCATATTTGTAAATTTATATAACCTTAATTATGTAACTTGCGGATTATGAGGCTAATATAGTGAATAAATTTGAGACACACCAGCAAGTTGTGCTATTTTTTTCACAAAATAGTATGTTGGCAAAAATAATTTTAAAATAACACCATATAATTATAAAGAGCATTTTTCAAAAGTGATAATATAAGTTGAATTTTAAAAAATATGTTATATGAAGAAGTTGGAGAAGATGTTAAAGAAGTATGGCAAGGATGCCAAAGTAGAAATGACCTTTGATGATTTGTTTGAATTTGCAAATTACATCATTAAAGAGGTTAAGGAAGAGTTTGATGATGGTAGCAAGAAGTCAAAACTATTATCAATGAAAGAGGTGTGTAAGAGACTTAATAAAGGAAAGAGCACCATATATAGGTGGCAAAAATTAGGGTTGATAACCCCCACATATATAGGTGGGCATACATATTACAAGGAGGAGGAAATTATGCAATACACAAATGGATATAAATTGGTTGGTTAACAAAAAAATAATTATACAGTTATGATTGAATATATAGAGAATTTGAACAAGACCTACAAAAGTGGGCAATTCTCATTGGATGAGGATGGGAATATAGTAGTAAGTGTAGTAAAGATTAGAAGTTATGAAGCAATGTTGACTGAAAAACAATGTGATTGGATTAGAACATTCTGTTCAAGGGTGAGTAACAACTGTATGAGGCATATGAGCAAACATTTAGCAAGTGCTGTCATTGATTTCCACCTAACATTCCCTGATGTTAAGATTTATTTAAGGTGGGCATAACACTAATCAAGTCTACCACCCTCTTTTTATTACACACATTTTGGAGGGTGGTGAAACCCTCCAAAGCATAAAACAACATATCTACCAAACAATAGCATTGTATATGTTGTTGGTTATCAGTAGTGTTTGCAAGACAAGCATCTATTCCTGTTGCTTTTATTGGGTGAATTTTTGTGCCAAATTGCTGTAAATCTGGTTGTTTTTTGAGGTTTTCTTTAAGTTTTTAAGGATTTTTTGAGAAAAAACTACCCAAAAAATCAAAGAAAATCACACCAATATCTCACTGATAAATAAAATAAAAAGAATGGATATTATGGAAGATAATCAAGTGAAAAAGTTGCCTGCATTTGACCATATTAAGGTGTTGCAGGATGGCAATTATGGTTGCACACTATGTGCTGGAAATAAGATTTACAATGGAGTATTTACTCCAAATTGGGAGTGTGTGGAGAAGTTGCATTTAGTGGAGGTAGATGCTTATAGTGAGTATGACTACACACTAATAGATAAACTTAATTCAATCTACAAGGAAGACATAGTTGATGAGGAATTTGCAAAAATGCTTACCCTAAATTATGAAGAGGATAACAGTGATGATAGTGATTTTCTACCACAGGTGTTGTTCTTATACAAATACCAAAATGCTGATGGAGACATAGCATTAACAATAGACAATACACTAATATCATATAAATTCTTTATCCTAACACTAATTGAAAACATCTTCAACAAATTATATGAGTGTGGGTGTAATAAGAAGTTCAATAGTTGCAAACTATGTTGGGATAGGGTTGAGGAGACATTTGGTATTAGTCTAATAAGCAATGACCACCCATTTGCCATTGCCATCAAGAGTATATATAAGGAATATCAAACATTTGATGATATAGCAGTTGAAAAAGTCAAGGAGAAATATCCTGATGCAAGTGAATTGGATTGGGATTATGACTTACATTTGTTTGATGAATTAGACATATTGGAGGAGGGGTTAAGAGACAGACTATATGATGGTGCTTATGACTTATGCCCAAATGTTTATATGTTCTATGTCCAAGACAATTGCAAAGATATATTTGATGGTGGATTCAAAGATTAGGTCTTCCCTAATATTCATCATACTTTAATACCCCTCTTTTTGCTTTGGCAAGGAGAGGGGTTGTTGTGCTAATATGTCTATTGTGCTAATTTAACATTGGGAACACTATTATATGTCACATAAAAATGACCTAACATAAGATTTTAAGTTAAGTTATAATAGATATGGACAACATCTATAAATACATTAATTTATAGAAATGTATTTAATGTATTGTGCTAATTTTGATTTAAGAGATTTTTTATATAAATTTGCAATGCCAAACAATTAGTATTGTTTGGTGGACATATTTTTTGATGAAAGTGTATTAGCTTCTATCCCTTATAGAAATCTGGAAAATTTCAATGCACAGGGTTAAGCAATAACACTCATCACCTTGTATTGGTATATCCTTTGGGGTAGCATCCCCCATATCCAATACTGGTGTGGGGTATTGTTTATTTGTGCATAGGTATTCCAGAACCTCTATAAGAATAAACTAATCAACCTCACACTTTCTTATTGTTAAGTACTCATAGAGGTTGGGAGTGACAAACATTCTAACTATGGGATTTTGGGGGAGTCTTGCAGATGCAGCAGGAGAAAAAACAGGAAAGGCAATTGGTAATGCAGTATTCGGAAAAAAGGCAGCAGACCAAGTAATTGATGTAAGAGGTAGTGTGAATAATGATGGTGGCAAACAACAAGTAGTTGTTGAGAAGAAAGATGCAGTGAGAGAAGCATATGCCACACAACAAGTAGAGGAGCATAGAAATAAATTATCAAGAAAGGATGAGATTATAGATTTGGAATTTAGTGATTCAGATATTCAACAGAATTATAGACTCCTTTTCAAACTTATCCCAATGGTTGAAACCTGGTATAAGCAACAAGATACTGATATGTATGAACTTGCAAGGTCTAAATATGAATCAGGTTTGCTAATGTGCCAAATGATGGACCCAACCAACCCTAATATTGCTTTGTTGCAAGGCAAACTTAATGAGTGGGATGAAATGAAAAAGAAGAGCAAAAAGGCAGAGATAAAGGGAGTTATAATATTGCTTGTTGTTCTGGCATTGTTGATTGGTTTTATTGCATTTATGATTAATTTTGCATAACCTATTATATATAGTATAGGCAACATTTCTCTATTTGAGATTTGTTGCCTATTTTATTATTCCTTTATGATTATTTATATACAAAATAGACCTTTAATTAGTTTAACTAAATTTATCCAACAGATTACTCAACTTACTTCAAATACTTGTATAAATAAAATAAAACAAGTATGAGAACAGGTAATAATAACCTCAAAAGGGTGGTTAGAGAATGCTATGAAAATGGAAATACAATGGGTCTACCACAACAATTTGCCCTACTATCAACAGCAGAGATAATAGATTTGGTGATGATTACAGTTGCCACTCTTATGGGATATGAGGATGAGGTGTATGTTACAGAGTGCCAAAAAGAAAAAGGCAAGAGCAGGATACCTACACATAACAAGCAACAACATTCAAGAAAGATTAGACTATCTTAAATAAGGAAAGCACCTCCAAAGGGTGCTTTTTGCTTTGTATTAGGTGTGCTAACTTGACTCTCATTTGCTATCATAGACTCCTATTTTTGTTAGCAAGTTTGTTAGCAAGAGTGAAAAAATATGCCCCACAGATAACTGTGAGGCATTTTTTAGAGGTCTGAAGCGGATTCGAACCGCTGTAAATGGTTTTGCAGACCACTGGCTAAGCCACTCACCCATCAGACCATACCGACTGAGTTATACCCAACCGAGGTGCAAAGATAAGGATAATTTGCGAATATCCAACTATTTTAGCAAAGAAATCACACCTTTGTACCATACAAATTGACGTTATTCACCTAACGCGCTACCATAATGACACATAAAACCGTTGAAAAAGACCAATCAAATTATTAATAACCATAACATATAACGCCGTAAGAAATCGCGAGCTACGACTTGTTTTTGCGGATTATTTTCTACCTTTGTATAATATTTCCAACACATGTGTAACAACATATTTACGATATGAAGACAACTAAGAATTATACTTACATCGCACCTGAGGTTGAGATTGTTGAGGTGAATGTAGAGCATGGCTTTGCTAATTCGATTGAGGACCCTGTGGAAAGCCCTGAGCAGGATTGGTAATTAAAACGAATAAAACAATTATATCATGAAGAGATTTCTACTTTTTGCACTTGCTGTCATAATGTTTGCAGCATGCTCAAAAGATGCTATCAACGAGCAGCAGAATATGCAGACCATCGTTGACGAAGCACCCGAGACACTCGTTGTTGGTTTTGAGGAGAGTGACGAGACGCGTATTCAGCTTAACGAGGCGCAGAAGACCGTTTGGACCAAGGGCGACCTTGTGTCGGTATTCTATCGTTCTGATGCAAACCAGAAGTGGCAGTATACTGGCGAGACGGGCGTGCGCATTGCTGAGCTTACGCGAGTAGATGAGGGCGTAGCTACCGAAGAGATGAAGAGAGTTGTCGTGGTATATCCCTACAACGATGACTACTATATCAACACTGAGACATATAATATTCAGGCATCCTTGCCTGCCGTGCAGACCTATTTGAAGGATAGCTACGGCTTGAATGGCAATATTATGATTTCTCAGAGCGAGTACAACAACTTCTCGCTTAAGAGCGTATGTGGCTGGCTTAAGTTGCAGCTTACGGGCAATGGCGAGACCATCAAGAGCATCAAGTTCCGCGGTAATGATGGCGAGCAGGTTGCAGGTGAGTTGTATATCAATTCGGCAGATGCTACGGCTACTCTATCATCTGACACTGGCAGTGCTGACGATGGTGAGACAGGCGGCGCTGGCGGCGGTCTTGTCTTTGAGGATACTATCCTTAAGGAGATAACACTCGACTGCGGCGAGGGTGTTACACTTGGCAAGGAGGCTACAGCCTTCTATATCGCATTGCCTCCTCAGACATTCAAGCATGGTTTTACAGTTGAGATTGAGGACACTGAGGGCTATGTTATGGAGAAGTCAACAGATAAGGCTCTCATTATTGAGCGCAACCATATCCAGCCTATGGCGAGTGTAGAGCATAATGCAACCCCCGTCGTTCCCAATAACCAGATTTGGTACACTTCATCCGATGGCAATATTGTAGAGCCATATAATACTAATGTTTTCGGTGCGACGATTATATCGAACGAATATAATAATGGCATGGGTATCATTACCTTTGATGGCGACGTAACGTCGATTGGAGAGGATGCATTCTATAAATGCACCAGCCTGACAAGTGTGAATATCTCTGATAACGTAACGACTATTGGAAATTATGCATTCCAAAATTGCACCAGCTTGACAAGTGTGAATATCCCTGATAGCGTAACGACTATTGGAAATTATGCATTCTATTCTTGCGACAGCCTTACAAGTGTGACTATTGGCGATAGCGTAACGACGATTGGAAATTATGCATTCAGTAGTTGCGACAGCCTTACAAGTGTGACTATTGGCAATAGCGTAACGACGATTGGAAAGGGTGCATTCAGTGCTTGCGACAGCCTTACAAATGTAACTATTCCCGATAGCGTAACGACGATTGGAAATTATGCATTCAATTCTTGCGACAGCCTTACAAGTGTGACTATTGGCGATAGCGTAACGACGATTGGAGAGCAGGCATTCTCTTATTGCAGCAGCCTTTCAAGTGTTACCATTGGAAATAGCGTAATGACGATTGGAAAGGGTACATTCTATGAGTGCAACAGCCTAACAAGTGTGACTATCCCCGATAGCGTAACGACGATTGAAGATTTTGCATTCGAAAGTTGCTTCAGTCTTACAAGTGCCACTATTGGAGATAACGTACAGACGATTGGATGTAACCCATTCTTAGATTGCGATAACCTTAAAGAGTTTAAAGGTAAATTTGCTGCTGATGGTGGACGTTGTTTGATTAATGATAATACCATTATTGCGTATGCCGAAGCTTCAGGCACAACCTATACTATCCCCGATAGCGTAACGACGATTGGAGAGGCGGCATTCGAATATTGCAAAAGCCTTACAAGTGTGACTATTCCCGATAGCGTAACGACGATTGGATATTGTGCATTCTATGAGTGCAACAGCCTTGAAAGTGCAACTATTGGAAATAGCGTGCAGGCGATTGGAGTGAAGGCATTCTGTTTTTGCGACAGCCTTACAAGAGTAACAATTGGCAATAGCTTGCAGACGATTGGGACACTTGCATTCTATAGTTGCAACAGCCTAACAAGTGTGACTATCCCCGATAGCGTAACTTCAATCGGAGAGAGGGCATTCGAGGGTTGCACCAGCCTAACAAGTGTGACTATTGGCGATAGCGTAACGACGATCGGATGGTCTGCATTCAATTCTTGCAACAGCCTTACAAGTGTAACAATTGGCAATAGCGTAACGACGATTGGAGATTGGGCATTCGGTGGTTGCACCAGCCTTACAAGTGTGACTATCCCCGATAGCGTAACGACGATTGGAGATGGGTTATTCTCAAATTGCGACAACCTTAAAACGGTATATTGCAAGCCTACAACACCGCCGATGGTAGGTGAGAATATGTTTTTACATTTCGACGGATTTACTGGTTATAATATTAGATGTATGATTTATGTTCCTGCCTCGGATGATGATAGTATAATAAAAGCGTATAAAGAGGCATCAGGTTGGAGTGAGTACGCTGATTATATCGAAGAGGATGCGTCGTTATAGGGCATAGTTGCCTAAAAAGTTTAGCGCGGGTATCACAAAGGTACTCGCGCTATTTTTGTGTAATCATAGGGAAGTCTCTCCCGACAGCTCCCTATGTTACAGAAACAAATTCTGTAAACTACCAACCCATACTTACAATCCTTTCAACTCACACTGCTCCTTACGAGAGGTGCGGCGAAGACCCGCTGGAGTTATGTGGTAGCGACGCTTGAAGGCCGAGATAAAGTGCGACGGATTGGTAAAGCCGCACAACCTGGCAATCTCTGTAATAGCAAGGTCGGTAGCGAGAATCATACGATAGGCGAGATCCAGACGACGCAGAATGAACCACTGATGTGGCGAAAGGCTAAAGCGACGACGAAAACGACGCTTAAAGGTCGAGACAGAGACATAGCAGCGCTCGGCCAACTCATCCAGCGACAAGTTCTCAGCAACAGACGACATAACAACCTGCTCAAGGCGCTCATCACCACTATCAGCACCCCTATCAGAGGGCATAGCATCAGGTTCAAGGTGTATGACCACCTGCTCAAACAGCCCATTAGGATCGGTTGCATTCTTTATGATGTGCTTACCGCGCTCAAACACATATAGGCAGTTTTCAGGTACATCATGACACTTACAGCCAGAAAGAATACGGCAGTTGCCATGAAAAATGTATCCTACGGCATAATACTCTGTAGCAATAGAGAATGTTGACTTCGAAGTATTACGTATGTACTCGAAGAGTATCGCTGCTTGAGCTTTTTGAGGGCTTGGACTCTGCGCTTCATGGTGCATAATATGTTCTTTTAATGATTTTTACCAATACAAAGGTAGTACGAACTTTTGCATGTTGCAAGCCCGCTGCCGATATTGACCTGATTACAACATAAAAAATATTAAAAAATACAATAAATTAAACTTTTTTTGTTGTATTTTAGCAGATGTTATGATAGCTATCTTTTTGGTTATCACGATTGTATATTTTTGTAATATCAAAATTTATCCTATTTTAACAATATTTTTTCGTAAACATTAACGTCCACTGAACGTGACTGCACTCGCCACGCTGAGCACAACAGGCTCAATCATCATACGCAAATAATCGCTTTTCGTTGTATTCTCCTTATATATTATATATAGTCAAGTGATGCCAACGAATGAGAATCGGAGTAACACAGAGAAAAACCGATTAACAACCGAGCCAATCGCACACTGTTATTAAAAAAGCAGAAATAAGGTGAAAAACACACCTATTTTGGGTGATCATAATGTTGTTTTTAGTGCTTTTTGCAACAAGGATGCCGATGCCATTTTGGGGAGATTTTGCTGAAAACGGTGCAAAATGATAAAAAAGCGCTAAAAAAAATAAAAATTGACATTCGCGTATTCTATTGTATTTCAATACCTTGTATTTTATAGTGTATTTTTTTAAAAAAAAAGTTTGCAAAATATTTGGTGGTTAACAAAAAATGCTATACTTTTGTCCTTTGGAGAGGTGGCAGAGTGGTCGATTGCGGCGGTCTTGAAAACCGTTGTGCTGCGAGGCACCGGGGGTTCGAATCCCTCCCTCTCCGCTCTGAATAGTCTACAAGGAGTTGATTTTCAACCTTGTAGACTTTTTTTTGTGCCCAAAAAGTTGCACCAAAAATGCACCGACCCCGTTTCTACGCACTCCTACGGGTGTTTTTCAAATTGCACATATCCCATACATCATATCCCACTTTCTCATTCTGTCTTCTATACAATACAACTATCTTCATATTGCAACCGCCATTAAGGTGGCTGTTTTTTGTCGCAATATAAAAGAGTGGCATATAGTTAAACTATGTGCCACTCGATGATTTTGTATAAGTTGGATTAAAATACCTTTATTCCAAGACAATAGGCTACGATTCCAACAATTCCGACTGCTATTGGTACGATGGTGTAAAAGATGATGTGAATAACGGTGCCTGCTTTCTCACCATATACTTCTTTCATTTTCTCAAGTTTGCCCAAAGCCTTTGAATCTTTGCGCACTCTCAAATATATTGTGTATAAACCATAAAGGAGTGCTAAAATACCAATTATAAGTTCTGCCATAACTATTTGATGTTAAAATGTTCTTTATTGTTTCTTACATATTGTGCAATTAGGGTCATCTAAGGGGTCGTTGCAATTATAAAACTCCTCATCGCATTCGTTCAATTCTTCAATAGGGTCTTCCTGCTCAGAATGTTCATTGTAAATCTCAATCGCCTTTTTGCAGATTTCTTTGTTAGTAATGAACTGAATGCAACTATTGCTATGGCAACTATTGCAAAAGTTTAATAATGTGATATGCGTTCATATTAGAATGGCTATAAGTTTTCTGGTTAGTGGTAAATCCCGATTCTTGACACAAATATACAAAATATATTTATTCTACCATGTTGCCAAACAAGGGATTCTTTGATATATTTCGGAGTCATTTGAGAATGAGAAATTGAAAAGAAGCGTTCAAAGAAGAAGGTGGGTATTGGTAAAATAATAATTATTTTACTGGTTATCAATAGATTATATGTGTGTAAATATGGGCGTTTTTGGTGCATTTTTGCCACTAAAAAGTTGCACCGATGTGAGACCGATAGAATAGTATGCGAAGATTGAGAAGGTGCAATTAACTCCGCAGCTATACAGAGAAACTCCCGAATAACGGCTCAGTCCGTATTTCCAGTGAGGATATATGATCTTTGAGGTGCTTGCACATCATAAGTAATCAAACATTCACCATAAGGTCGTAAGACCTACGCCACGCAGCGCACATAGGTAAACAAAAAAAAAACGCTGCCAAAAATGACAGCGTTCAAGGGAGGTCTGAAGCGGATTCGAACCGCTGTAAATGGTTTTGCAGACCACTGGCTAAGCCACTCACCCATCAGACCATACCGACTGAGTTATACCCAACCGAGGTGCAAAGATAAGGATAATTTGCGAATATCCAACTATTTTTCGTAAAAAATATAAACTTTTAGGATCTCAACGCCCTAAACTGCAACAATATCACTACAACTCAAAGCTGCTCTTCGTTGGGAACTTGCTCTCGAGGAACTCAACCATACGGCGGCAGTCAGCCTCCGAGGTCGAGGCGTTATCATTCATGCAGAACATCAGGGGATTATACTTATTGAAGTCATCGTCGTAGCTCTTGAGGTGGAGCTTTATCCAGCGCGAGTCCGCAGCATAGCGACCCGTGATGAGTGCGCGCAGGAGGCTTATAGGGTTGGTGATGCGGTTATATCGGCTCACCTTGCGCAGTGTTGCACCCTCGGCAGCCACAGCATAGTAACTCACATAGCAGCGCTGCATATCGTCATTCGTCCTGAAGCGGCTATGTGCTGTAGCCTGCCACTGCTCGGGCAATGAGGCTACGCACTTCTCGAAGTCGCTCTTGCGGTAGGCATCGAAGTTATGGTGCGGCTCGTGGCATATAAGCTTGCCCCAGCGCTCCTCAACGAGGGACTGCATGCGATATAATACGCGATAGTAGTTACCACCATTACGAGCCTTCTCACGCTTGAAGCGCGCACCCTTAACGCGCACTATGGGCGTACCATCGGCACGAAAGAAGTCCGCAGCCGTCGTGGGAGCGCCGAAGAAGGTGTCGTCGTTGCCATACACGAAGTGCTCGGCAAGGCCCGGAATGCGATATATGCAACTCTCGATAGCGTGCGACGAGAAGACGGGAAGAGCATCAGCGGGGAGGATCTCGCTATGATCCACAATCCTTATCTTTGGATGCGACGTATCGAGCCACGCGGGGCACTGACCATCGGTTACTATATGGATATGTCTTACCCATGGAGCATACAACTCTACCGAGCGCAGGGAGTACATAAGTTCGTTGTTCTCTCGCCAGCGCGCATCGTTGATATGGTTAGGCACGTGACCATTTACGGGGCGCTCGGGCATATATCTGTTTCGCTTTTCGCGCCATGCGGGGTCGTTGCCATCCACCCACGTGTAAACAAGGTCCACGGGGAAGTTGACGTTAGAGTTGCTCTTGGACATATAACAGACGTTATTATAGATTAGAATGGGTAGCCCACACCGAAGTTGAGTGCCATATTCTTCCACTTGAGGTCGTGTATCCAGCGTTCACCAACGGGGCGACCAGGGTTGTGCAACTGCATACCTACATCGATGCGTAACACAACAAACGTAACATCAATACGCAGGCCGAGACCTGTATTCAAGCCGAGCTGCTTGTAGAAGCTATCCAAGTGGAATACCTCCTCAGGATTGCTATCCTCGGTATCGCGCAGATACCACACATTACCGGCATCAACAAAGAGTGCGCCGTTGAATATCCACCATATAGGGAAGCGGAACTCGAGGTTTGCCTCGAGGCGCAGGTCGCCCACCTGAGCAGGGTATGTCGTATCGCTCACTTCGAGTCTGTTGCCTGGGCCAAGGGTACGAGGCACCCAGCCACGCATCGAGTTTGCACCACCACAATAGAACATACGGTCGAAGGGGATTGAGCGACCCTGTGAGTTGCCGTATGTCACGCCCACACCGCCATACAAGCGACCTGCGAGTGCCATATTATGGCTAAGGTCGATGCGCTGACTGGCACTGAGCTCCGCACGCACATACTGTGAGTAGCGCACACCCAGAATCTCGTAGTAGTTCTTTCCTGGTGCATGGTGCGAGAAGAGGCTCTCAAGGCCTTGGATAAGGTTACCTGCGGTCTCGATGTTGGCACGCACAACCGTAGCGTTACGATCCATATCGGAGCGCTGGGTGTTGTAGGTGTACGATGCCGAGAGTCCCGCGTTGAGCTGCGACTCGAACGATGTTCGCAGATAGCGGTTGTCAATATCGGCAAGGAAGGCCTCATCAACACTATTGACATCAATCCAGTTGATATCTACAGGACGCAGAACGAACGACGAACGCTCCTTATGGTTCCAGCTGTAAGCCCAGCGTGTTGTGAAGATATTACGCTCGTAGTAGGGTCTGTCCTGATAGTCAAACGCTAGCTCGAGGCGTGTGCGTGGCTGCGAGATGTTAGCACCCAGCTTTATGCGGAATGGCTCAAGGAAACGGGGGAATGATAGTCCCGCGGTGATGCCTACCTCGTTAGCTGAACGCTTCTTCACGTCTCGCGCGTACATGAACTCAAAACCAAATCGGGCAGAGATATCGAACAACTCCGCACCGCGGAACACGTTGCGGTTGCTGTATCCGAGCGTCGCACTCAAACCATAGAACGTCGAGGTTGATGACGCCTCCACCTCAACCTTCATGCTCTGCTTGAGCTGCGGCGTGCAGTAGATATTGCAATCGAGGAAACGCTCACTCGTAGTGGTAAGCTCCGCATCGCCATTGCCACTAAGATTCATATACGTTACGAAGGAGTCATCACCCTCCACACGCGAGAAGTCTATCTTGGCATTACGGAAGAAGCCCAGTGCCATAAGCTCGTTATAGGTGCGTGTCACCTGCTCCGAATTGTAGATGTAGTTGGGGTATAGCGGTATTGTCTGGCGCAAAATTGAGTTGCGCAGCTGTGGACGCATGTTAAGGTCACGGATGATGGTCAAACCCGAACAGTATGAGGTGTCGATGAGAGCGCCAGCCTTAAATCCCGTTGTTGAGCGCAACATGGGGTCGTAGGTAGGATAGACATTGATGTTGCGAAGTCGATAGATGGCGTTATTCTCCCACATGGGTACTCCTCGCTCATCGTAGTCTTTCAGCGTGGGGCGTACAATCAGGTGCACATCGGCACGATAGGGATGACCCAGTGTATCGACATCGTACGATATGTTGTTTACCGTAAAGTCGAAGTATCCGCGGTCGTTGAGATATGCCGCTATGCGGTCACGCTCGGCATCGAGCAACGTGATGTCAAGGGCATCACCGCTTTTAAGCAGGCAGCCAGCACTGTCGGCGAGCACAATGTTACGCAACGAACTATCACGAAAATCGTAGTTCAGCGATGCTATGCGCGTAGCCTCGCCCTGACGAATCTTATACGTCACCTCGGCACGATGTGCACGACGCGTAGTGTCAATCTGGTATGTGACCTCCGAGTTGAAGTATCCCTTGGTGCGGAGGTAGGTCTCAAGGTTGGTTATCGACTTCTCCGTAAGGTCCATATTAAGGATTACGGGCTCCTCGCCAATCTTGCGCTTGAGGTTGTTCCACCAGTTATCCTTCTCGGGGTTAGCCTTCTCATAGACCCACACAAAGAAGTTGAAGCCCAGAAAACGCTTGTTGGGCGACTGTCTTACGTAGGTCTCGATGCCGTCGTTGTTGACCGTAATACGCTCATCGCGTGGCACAGATTTATCCTCCTCGAACTTAACATTAGAGACCAAGTACTCACCCTCGGAGAGCGAACGCGTGACATTACAGCCGACAGTCATAGCCACCATCAACACAAATGTCATATATGTGAGTACTCTTTTCAACATAATCAATTCTCGCTTTTAATTAAGGCTCTCTACGAACTTACGCCAGCACTCGGCCTCACACGTATGCTCGACAACATCGTAGTGCAGTGTCTCATTATCAAAATGTGCCTCACCCCTCCACTCGAAGGTTGCATTGCCCTCAAGCGTGGTCACTATACTGTCATCCGTGATGCGGGTTGTACACATCACCTTGCCTCCGCGGTTGAACACCTCGATACGTTGGCCACCCTTCACATAGTTGAGGAGCGTTGCTGCTGTTGCCGAGGCTGTCATCGCCGTGCCACACGATAGTGTGATGCCCGCGCCGCGCTCGTATGTAGCCACAAAGATGCTTGTGGGCGACAGAACCTTGTATAGTGACACATTGACGCCATGCGGAAACTCCTCGGTAAGCACCTTCACGCGCTCACCCAACTGTTCCAACAGCGTCATATCGATGCTCTCGACCTCTGCCACAATATGCGGATTACCCAAATTGAGTGCCGTAAATCGCAAACTGTCATCGAGATTTTCTATCACCCTGCCGATGAATTTCTCGTCTCGGTTGAAGAGGGCGAAGCTGTTGCTCCACGTACCTATGGGTATATCTACCGAGAATGCCTCGACACCCTCGGCAATAGGCTCGGCATGGCGCGTGGGGAATATGCGACCTCCCGAGGTAAGCACGCCAGCAGCAAGATAACCACGCTCGGCAGCAAGGCGCGCAACGCAGCGTATGCCATTGCCACACATCTCGGCGTGGGTGCCATCGGGGTTGAGCATATCCATGCCATAGATGCCCTCATTGTTGCGTACAACGAGTAGCACACCATCGCTGCCTATACCCTTTGCGCGGTCACAGGCGATGCGTGCAAATGCCGACCAGTTCACAACATCTGCATCGGCCATGCGGGTGGTATCTACCATTATGAAATCGTTGCCCGAGCCGTGACACTTGATAATCTCGAAGTGGGTCATAATGCCTTTTATTAACTATATATTCGGTCAAAGATACAAATAATTTCGAGCCATTCAAAATTCGAGGTGCATAAATAACATTTTTTGTGTGCGCGACTTGCTATTGTCACCTATTTTTCGTAATATTGTACAAAGAAAATAATGCAATAAGGATATTGGCTCTATGATTGAGAAATTTATTATGGCGGGGGATACCCCTATGCATGTTGCCGACACCGAGCACGGCGACCGTTGTGTTGTGCTTCTGCACGGCTATCTCGAGTCTATGATTGTGTGGGACGAATTCGTGGATCTGCTCAAAAAGGATGTGCGCGTTGTGACTCTCGACCTGCCAGGTCATGGCATCTCGACAATCGAGGGCGAGGTGCATACGATGGAGTATCTTGCCGACTGCGTGGGCAACACCATGAAGGCGCTCGGCATCGACCGCTATTCGATTGTGGGGCACTCGATGGGTGGCTACGTGGCACTTGCCATGATGGACAACTACAAAGAGAATATCGAAAACATAATCCTCTTGCACTCAACAACTTCGGCAGATAGTCAGGAGAAGTGTGACCGTCGTCGCCGCGAGATTGAACTTATCAAGGCCGGCAAGAAGAATACCCTTGCGCGCCTGGTGCCTCATGCGGGCTTTGCACCCGAGAATGCCAAGCGTCTGAAGGACTACATCGAGGATATTGCCGAGCTGATACTCATCACCGAGGACGAGGGCGTTATCGCCATCCTCGGAGGCATGATTGAGCGTAAGAGCCGCGGTGAGCAGTTACGCGATAGTGGCATTCCCCACATGTTCATCTTTGGTCGCCACGACTACTACATCCCCGTGGAGGTTGCCGAGGAGATGATCGCCGCCGATCCCACAGCAGAGGTGCTGTGGATGGAGCATTCGGGACACATGGCGTTCTACGAGGAGCCCGAGGTGCTTGCCGAGGCAATCCTGAATATGGTAAAGAGATAGGATCGGAGAGGTCGGAGAAACTAGATAGATTAATGATATTAAAGAAATTAGGGAGGTTAGGGAATTTAGGGATTCTCTGATCTCCCTAACTTCCTTAAACTCCCTAAACTTCTTAAATTCCTTAAGTTCCTTACATAGTGCCACCGCGAATTACTCGTGATGGTAGGGTTCATTCTTAAGAATTGTGAAGGCACGATAGAGCTGCTCGGTGAAGATGGCACGCACAATCTGGTGCGAGAAGGTCATCTTCGAGAGCGAGAGCTTGCTGTTGGCACGCTGATAGACAGCATCCGAAAATCCGTAGGGACCACCGATGACAAAGACGAGACGCTTGGTGCCCGCCGACATCCGCTTCTGTATAAGCTCGGCAAACTCCAGAGAGCGAAGCTCAAGGCCATGCTCATCGAGGAGCATAAGGTGGTCGGAGTCGTTGACAAGGCGTAGTATAGCCTCGCCCTCGAGACGCTTCTGCTCTGGCTCGGAGAGTTTCTTGGTGTTGCGCACATCGGCAATTGTGGTTATGGCAAAGCGAACATAGTGGTTCAGACGCTTGGTGTACATCGTAACAAGGGCCTCAACCTCCTTCATGTCGGTCTTTCCAACAACAATCAACTCTATATTCATAAATACATCAATATCAACTGTTTACAAACATACTTAAAGGTCGCTATTCCACTCGCCATCGGCGGCCTCGTAGATGATGGCACGGCTGTCACCCTTCGACTTCAGAAGCTCGTAGGCCTTGTACATGTTGTAGCCATTACCGGCATCCTTGCCGAGAGAGAAGGCGATGATGCAGACATGGTTTTGTGCGCGGTGGTACATGGTCTCCACACGACGCAGATACTCATCAACCAATTCAGGAGCATTTGCGGGTGTGCCACCCACAGCGCGATTGTCGGCATCTGTAGGCGAAGCTAGCGCTGCGCAGTCGATGACATATACGCCCACACGGTCACAGATATCGTAGAACCAGCGGGGCTGTGGATAGTCGGGCATGAGACAGTTGATGCCGCGCTGCTTGAGCGCCTTAATCTCGCGCTCGGTAGTAGCCTTATCCACTGCAGCGTTATATCGTTCCTTTTTGAGTGTCAATGGTTTACCAAAGGCAGTGATATTACCATCCTCAGTATATCCATACTCAGCAAAGCCCACCTTAACGGGCACATACTCCCACAATATTCCGCTACGCTTTACGTAGAGCGTGAGGTCGTAGAGCTTTGGGTTTGCAGGGCTCCAGCGGTTGGGGTTTGAGTTGTAGATATAGGGCTTTATGTGCATCGTGTCGCGCGAATAGCCTGCGATGTTATGGTCGTTGACGCTATACTCCATCAACTTGCCATCGGGGGCGTAGAAGTCGTAACCAACCTCAATAATCTCGTCGGTGGAGAATGAGTTATCCACAACCACGTCGAGGTGCAGCTCTGCAAAGCGAGACAACGAGTCGGGCAGCATACGCACATTTACATCGTAGATAGCCAAGCGGCGCTGCGCGAAGATGTAGCAGTTGTCGAACTGCTTGCGCGAGGGCTGTGTGAGGCCCTCAGCAAGAGACGCCATATATGGCTCATCGACAACGACAACAGCAACGGTGTTGGCACCCTGGTCGAGGTATGGCGAGATAAGTAGGTCGATGGGCGTGAAGCGGTCGATGGCGGAGCATATCTGCGTGCCATTTACGAAGATTGTGTAGTCGGCACCCACATTCTCGGTGTGGAGATAGGCGTTGTAGTCGTTCCACGATGCGGGCACGTCAATGACCTGCTCATAGACAGCGCGCACACTACCCTCGCCCTCAAACTGAAGCGTGGGCTGAAGCTCTATATATTTGTCGTTATTCTTGCGAATATCACTCTTTGAGTCGTCGCGTTTGTCATAACAGATGAATTCTGTTCGGCGGATTATTGCCTGCGCCGAAAGGCTCTCGCAGAGCGAAATTACAGCCACAAAGAGCGTAATCGTGTATAAAAAGCGGTTTTTCATAGTCATAATTTACGACAAAGGTACAAAAAAGTGATAAGAGTGCAATCGTTTATAAAAAAATTAGTAATTTTGTGACCTATTGTGGCGTTATAGCAACAAACGCAAAGGAGAGACAAAATAATATAAGATACAACAGAATTATGAAACTTACACGAATCGCCGAGATCCTCAAGATGGAGGGCGACGGCAGAGAGATTACCGTAAAGGGTTGGGTAAGAACCAAGCGTGGCAACAAGAACGTAGCATTCATCGCTCTTAACGATGGCTCGTGCGTTGCCAACATCCAGGTCGTTGTGGACCTCACTAAGATTGACGAGGCAGAGCTTAAGAATGTGACAACAGGTGCTTGCTTGCGCGTGGATGGTACACTCGTAGCATCACTCGGTCAGGGTCAGGGCGTAGAGGTTCAGGCGTCAAAGATTGAGATCTATGGCACTGCCGACCCCGAGACATACCCATTGCAGAAGAAGGGTCACTCATTGGAGTTCTTGCGCGACATCGCATACTTGCGCCCACGTACCAACACTTTTGGTGCTGTGCTCCGCATCCGTCACGCCATGGCATTTGCCATCCACAAGTACTTCAACGATCGTGGTTTCTACTACCTCCACACTCCACTTATCACAGCTTCGGACTGCGAGGGTGCGGGTGCAATGTTCAACGTATCGACTCTCGATATGCAGAATCCTCCACGCAACGAGGATGGCACAGTAGATTACACTCAGGACTTCTTCGGCAAGCACTGTAGCCTTACTGTATCTGGTCAGCTCGAGGGTGAGCTTGGTGCCTTGGCACTCGGTCAGATCTACACCTTCGGTCCTACCTTCCGTGCCGAGAACTCTAACACTCCACGCCACTTGGCAGAGTTCTGGATGATTGAGCC
>JAEIGA010006377.1_pt1 | contig 17967 bp, 16 predicted proteins | sample 9270691 | NCBI WGS metagenome assembly JAEIGA01 (sample SAMN17057246, study PRJNA624740) | gut metagenome | biome: biome; isolation source: fecal sample | host: Bos grunniens | place: China: Xizang | collected 2019
AGCATTTCAAAGACTTTGTGAAATGGTATCTTTTCTTGCAAAGTAATCAGGGAAAGGCAAGCAAAAAAATAGGGCGAGAAAAACTCCGTTTCTCGCCCACTATTTAATGACTAAAAAGCGCCACTTTTTGCATCATTACCATAAAAGAACTGCGCTCCACTCGAAAGTGGGGCGCAGCTCTTTTTGTCCGTTATAAAATAGTTATCGAATCATCTAAAATAGCTGTATAAGCAGCAATCCAACACCCAACGAAACGATGGTAGTAATGAGTCCTGGCATCATAAAAGAGTGGTTTAGAATCCACTTACCGATGTGTGTTGTACCGGTACGATCGAAGTTGATAGCGGCAATAAGAGTTGGGTAGTTCGGGATAAAGAAGTATCCGTTTACGGCAGGGAAGAGCGCAATCATCATCATTGGCGAGATGCCGAGCGCAATGCCTAATGGAGCTATGGCGCGAATGGTTGCAGCTTGACTATAAAGCAAAATTGACATAACAAAGAGAGCTACGCCAAAGAGCCACGGCATCTGCGATACGATACTCTCAATCGAGGCTTTCAACTCTACGATATTACCATTGATGAAGGTGTCGCCCATCCACGCAATGCCGAAGATAGCAATAACGGCCTGCATACCCGCTCCAAAGATGCTTCCTTTGGCTGCATCAACGCCGTTGGTGCGAGTAAGTAGAAGGATGAGCGCTGCGGCCGAAAGCATCAGAATTTCGATAAGTAGCGGCATTCCCAAAGCCGAGCCATCGAACGATGGTCGAAGCGACGGAATGGAGCCAAAAAGCACAATAAGTAGGGTAGTGATAAGAAATATCGCCACCGAAAGTCGCGCTTTCGAGAGATTCTTTACATCGGTGAGCTCGGTGTGGTGTCCATCCAACAATCCTGCCTTGACGCGGCTAATGTATTCCGGATCATCTACGAGATTCTTGCCAACACGCATAGAGTATAGTGCGCCGGCGAGGATTCCAATGATGGTTGAAGGAATGCAAATCTTCAATATGTCGAACAGGTCAATTCCGAATCCTGCAAGCATACCCAGCAGAGCAACTGTGGCTGCCGATATCGGGCTTGCGGTAATACCTTGTTGCGAGGCTATTACGGCTATTCCGAGTGGTCTTTCCGGACGAATCTTGGTCTCGGTAGCCACTTCGGCAATCACGGGCAAGAGCGAGTACGCTACGTGGCCTGTGCCGGCAAGGAAAGTAAATGTGTAGGTCACCAGAGGCGCAAGAATGGTTATATGTGCAGGATTGCGACGTAGGATGCGCTCGGCAATCTTGACCATATAGTCGAGTCCTCCGGCTGCTTGCATACACGATGCTGCCGAAATCACGGCTGCAATCATCAACATAACATCAATTGGCGGAGCTGTCGGCTCCAAACCGAATACGAAGGTGAGTATAGCCAAGCCTATACCTCCCATTACTCCAAGGCCAATTCCTCCGAGGCGAGCTCCGACGATTATTGCGATAAGGACAAACAAAAATTGGGTTAGCATAATAAATATATCTATTTTTTTAGTGATGATGTTCTAGTACGGTATGCGGAATATGTCCGTGCGAAATGATTTGAATAGGGCAGTGGTAATTCTCTAATTGCTCGGCAGTTATAACATTCGAGTCGTGACGATGTACCGTGCGATTGACGCACACAATGCTCTTTACGACGCTTGTTATAGTGCCCAAATCGTGCGAAACCATAACTATCGCCATACGCTCATTTAGTCGTCGTAATAGGGTATAAAGCTCATTCTCAAATTGGTTGTCCACGAAGTTTGTAGGCTCGTCTAAAATCAGCAATTTTGGTTCCAATATAACAGCACGACAGAGTAGTGCGCGTTGCATCTGACCACCCGAAATCTCGCTGATTTGTCGCTCGGCAATATCGGCAACTCCCGCCATTTCAAGCAGTTCCATTGCGCGTTTGCGGTCGGCCGAGGTGTAGCGTTTGAGCAATCCTTTCTCGGTTTGCAAACCCGACATAACAACCTCAATTACTGAAATTGGGAACGAACGATCGAAATCAGATTGTTGTGGAAGATAGCCGATTCGTCGATGCCCATGCTCCGAAATGGTAGGGGCATAGAGCACCTCTCCCGTATGTGAAATAGCCCCCAAAATAGCCTTGACAAGGGTAGTTTTGCCACCTCCGTTTGGACCTATAATGCCCAGAAAATCATCGGGATAGATGTCGAGCGACACGCCTTCCAGCGCAGTTGTCAAGTCGTATTCTACGGTTACGTTTTTAAGCGAAACAATCGGCTCCATACTACTCGGTAATCAGAGTTACAATATTACGAATATTCTTGAAAATATCTTCCTCTAATGGATTGATTTCCACCGCAGTAGCATTAATATCCTTGCATATAACCTCGACCGAGGATGCAGGGAATTCCGATTGATAGAAGATATGTTTTACTCCTTCGGCACGAGCTTGCTCAATGATTTTTGCAAGGTGTTTAGCGCTTGGCTCCTTGCCTTCGTGCTCTACGGAGATCTGTGTAAGGCCATAATCGCGAGCAAGATATGTGAGGGCCGGATGGTAGATTACAAAGGTAGATTGTGGACTCTGACTAAACAATGCAGATACCTCTGAGTCGAGAGCTAATAGCTTGATATACAACGATGTATAGTTGTCGCTATATTTTGTAGAATCGGGCATTTCGCGAGCTATGGCGTCATACATATTCTCTGCCATTTTACCAATGGACTTTGGCGAACACCAGATGTGTGGATCTATTCCGTGTGCGTGGCTGTGCGTATGGTTATGGTGTGCGTGCGAACACGAGCCGGCAATCAATTCTATACCTTGTGAAAGGTTGATAATCTGCTCGTTACGGGCTATACGATGGAGTAGTTCCTGCTCGAATTCAAGCAACCCTGTGCCGAATACAAAACGTGCAGACTCCAACTCACTCAATTGCTTTGGCGTAGGCTCAAATGTCTCCGGTGATGCTCCGAGCGGAACAAGCACCGACACTTCGAAGTCATCGCCCAGGATGTTTTCGACAAGAGGTTTGAGAGGCGCAATCGACACTACAACGCGATTTTCAACCTTGATTTCTCGCTCTCCGCAGCCAACGAAAAGAGTAGCTACAAATACAATCCAAATATATTTAAATTTAGTCATAGATAATTTCTCTAACATATAATTTAACATAACCTACATATTACATCATATAGTAATATGGCAGGGTAGACCACCATCCAATCGCGAATTTTGCTATTCTGTTCCTAAATTCAGGCATTTCGGTCTACAAATTCTCAAATTTCGTACTACAAAGATACGAATAATTTGATTTTGTTGCGAATCCTTTCATTTGAAAGTTTTCATAAATCATTCGTCGAGAGCCGTAAGTTGTTAAAAACCAATATGTTTAGTGTATTATCAGACGTGAGTTAACTTGCTGAGAATCGCATATTTTGCAGAGAATGATGGGGAGCCCGCGAATTTTGCAGCAAAATCAGCCCATTTATACCTTATATATAATGATAAAGGTGTCGTCTGGTGATTTTCTCAAAAAATATAGGGTAGCGTGACTACCCTATATTTTTGAATTTTGCAATCTTGTGCAGCTTTATCTTTTTGGTCTAATCTCCTCAAATGTTTGATCGCGATAGATGATTAGAATCTTCTCGATATTGGAACGACCTGATGTTGAAATTGGAACATTTATAGCCGTCGCGTCGATGTCGTATTTTTCGCCACTCAGGGAGGTTTCGTTACTCTGATCAAAGAGTGTTCCTGGCGTTGCAGATATAGCGTTTGGTATTGCCGACGATTCTATCTTCGATGTAGAAATTGGAGCATTGGTATTGCGCATATCTGTCGCATCGCCCAACAACCAATATGGATTGATCTGAGGAAAACGATTGATTAGTTTGCACAGCAATTCGAAGCTCGGCTTGTTGCGTCCGCTCAAAATATGAGAAATAGCAGCCGGCTTTACTTCGAGAATTTCTGCTAGCTTACTTGCTGTCAAATTCTCGCTTTGCATCAAAATACGCAATTTTTCGTCCATAATTGTAAGTTTTTACAAAGGTAAACAAAAAATACTAAAATAACAAACTTAACAATACAATTGTAAAATGTTAATAACTGTTAATAAGTGTTACAATTGTTAACAACATCAAAATAGTTAAATTGAAGATAATAGTTTATTTAATCTAAATTTATAGGCTAATCGTATCAATTGGCTGATTATTAACGATAAAATTATTAAAATTATCCCATTTACGGCAATCTGTCATCGCATGGCACTACAATAATCGCAGTGCCTATAATTAACTTTAATAAAATTCTATAACTAACTGAAAATTAGTCAATAATAGCATATAAATCAATTATTGAATATTCAATATTCGGCTCGCAGAAGCGCTGATTTTACCACTTAGAGTATGTTTACAAATGTAATATAAAATAAACAATTAACAATTGTTATCGATTACAAATGTAACAAATGCAAACTATTAACAGATGTAATATATTTACAAATGTTAAATTACTACTCTATTTTTACTCAATTTTAATTAAAATAGTGATATTATTATACGGAATCCAAGTTATTTTGTTGGTTGGGCATTTGGATATCTATATTATGTTAAATATAGAAATAAAAAATGCAGTAATATAATCTATATATCACTGCATTTCAGCTTGTTATAAAGTTGTTAACAACTACCCTACCCTCTTATCTTTGATGCGATTTCCGAGAACTCTTCTGGCGTTAAAATTAGCTTTTCGCGGGTAAAATCAACATCTTTTTCGCTATTCATAGGTATCAAATGGATGTGTGCGTGTGGCACTTCGAGGCCCAAAACAACCGTTGCAACCCTCTTGCAGCCGCTAAAAGACTTGATTTTTTGTGCAATTTGCTTTGCGAAGATAATCATCCCCTGCAATGTCTCGTCGTCGAGGTCGTAGAGATAGTCGACTTCCTGCTTAGGGACAACCAGTGTATGGCCCTTTGCGAGTGGGTTGATGTCGAGAAATGCGAAATAGCGATCGTTTTCCGCAACTTTGTAGCACGGAATCTCTCCTGCTATGATTCGTGAAAATATTGTAGCCATCTTCTTGTTTGTTTTATATAAATTAAAGTATCTGCTATTTATATTTCAATCTCCAACACCGATAGCATTAGAGGGTGGTGGTGGCGAATAGCTCACTCCCCTACTCCTTCGACTCTTTGAATTTTGGTGTTAGTATCTCAGAGTAAATCACTGCTTCTCGCGCATTGAATCTCTTTGATCGAGCTTGGCTTTCCGGAGTTGTATTTACAATTTTATCTACTTTGTTAAATGTTCTATTTGTCGCATTTTTAACTCTACCCTCATTTCGATCTTTTCTCGTCTTGATGCTATTTGAGAGCTTGAGTGTCGATCGTGATATTGCTATTTCGTCGACAATTTGTTCCGACGAGTCCGGGTGCTGCATATGTTCAACCCTCATTGCTCTGCGAGTTGTATGCTCTGTTGGCTCGATATGTGGCTTGGTTTGTGCATTTTTCTTGCCTAAAAAGCGCGAAATAATGCTGATTACGGCGATAATAACTACGCCTAAGTCCGATAGAATATCTTCAAATTCCATATGCGGTTACTACTCCATTCCGTTGTTTTCTATTCGTTTTACGCTCTCTAAGCCCTTCAATAGACGGAATTTGTCCATAAGGGCATAGAGGGCATCTGCGCTTTGTACATAAAGGCTTACTCTGCCCTCGAATATGCCGTCGTGGCTACGAAGATGTATCTCTCGCATATTGATGCTGAAATCGTCCGAAACTATGTGCGTAATGTCCGATAGCATACCCATACGGTCTATGCCGCGTAGCTCTATTGTCGACAGGTAGGCGGTAGCCTTGTGTTGCGACCACTTTATCTTGTCTTTGATAATATTCTTGCCATATTGCGAAGCCAAACGATTGAGCTCGTCGCACGTAGCCTTATGTACAACTATTTTTTCGGTTGCAGGGTCGCGGAAGCCTACGACATTGTCGCCGGGAAGAGGATTGCAACACGACGCAATAATGAAACTGTCATCCGATGAGCTCTTGGCTTCGGTATTATCTTCGACGTCGTCGTCCTCTTGTCGTAACTTCCAGAATTTTAGCAATTTGCTCGTCGAGGATGATTTTAGCACCTTCTCAATGTTGTCGAGCGATATGATGCCTGCGCCTACGTGGCTGTAAAATTCATCCTTATATTTGCACCCATACGCCTCTATTGCCTTGCGAAGAACGCGACCGCTCATTGCGACATTATACTCGGCCAGCTTGCTTTCGAACATCGCAATACCATTCTCTATATTGTTCTGCTGTTCGCGTTTTAGAAAGGCCGTAATCTTCTGTTTTGCCTTTGTCGTAGTTACAATGTCGAGCCATTCAGCCTTAGGCTTGGCGTTGTCAGCGGTGATTATTTCGATTTGATCGCCCCATTTAAGCGGTTTTGTGATAGCCTCTATTTTGTGGTTTATCTTGGCTCCAATGGCGTGATCACCCACTTTGGTGTGGATGTCGTAGGCAAAGTCGAGTGCCGTAGCGCCATTCGGAAGATTGCGCTGCTCGCCCTTTGGTGTAAACACAGTTATTTCGGAGGTGTATAGCGACAACTTGAAATTATCGAGGAACTCCACCGCGCTCTCGGTTGGGCTATTCAACGCATCGCGAATCTTTTTGAGCCAAGTGTCAAATGCGTCGTCATTCTGCGAGAGTGTAGCTTTCTTATATTTCCAATGGGCGGCAAAACCTCGTTCTGCGATATCCTCCATTCGTTGCGTACGAATTTGCACCTCTACCCAGTGGCCATCGGGACCCATAACTGTTGAGTGCAGGGCCTCGTATCCGTTAGCCTTAGGCATCGAAATCCAATCGCGCAGACGATCCTGCTTAGGGGCGTAAATGTCTGTTATGTTGGAGTATATCTGCCAACATTGAGTCTTTTCGGATGGGAATGGCAGGGTCTGGAATACTATGCGGATAGCAAACAGATCGTATATCTCTTCGAACGGAATCTGCTTGCGTTGCATCTTTGTCCATATCGAATAGACGCTCTTTACGCGGCCTGAGATTTCGTATTTTATATTGTTGCGATCCAATACTTCGATTATTGGTTTGCAGAAACGATCGATGTATTCTTGTCGTTTGTCTGCTGATTGAGCTAAAAGGCTGCTGATCTTCTCATACTCCTCCGGGAAACGGTATTTCATACAGAGGTCCTCTAATTCGCTCTTTATTGGGTATAAACCTAATCGATATGCCAATGGCGCGAAGAGATAGATGGTCTCTCCTGTGATTTTAATCTGCTTGTTCAGAGGCATATATTGTAATGTGCGCATATTGTGCAGGCGGTCTGCAATTTTGATGAGAATTACGCGCACATCGTCCGATAGCGTAAGCAATACCTTTCGGAAGTATTCGGCCTGCTCCGAAGTGTCGGCATTGAATACTCCCGACATCTTGGTCAAGCCATCGACCATCGATGCAATTTTGGCTCCAAAGATATGTTCGATATCCTCGACCGTATAGTCGGTATCCTCCACAACATCGTGCAGGAGAGCAGCAACAACCGATTTGACGCCCAGGCCAATCTCGTCTATGGCTATCTGCGCCACAGCTATCGGATGGAGCATATATGGCTCTCCCGATCTGCGTCGAACGCCGGCGTGCGCCTCTTTTGCAAGGAAGAAGGCTCGTTTTATGAAGTTCCAATCCTCGTCGCCTTTGCATATCTTCTTGCACGATTCGAGCAGCACTTCATAAGCCTCGTTAATCAATCTCTCGTCGTCGGTTGTATAATTACTCATAACCTATACCTCTAAAACCAATATTGAGAGCAGTACCGCCCGGATTTACGGATGCGGTACTATGCTCTCGTTTGTTGCAGCTTCTAAAAGCCTCTATTTCTTAGTCATAGCCTCGCGGAGCTTAGCCTCTATCTCATCGCACAAAGCCTTGTCTGAGGTTAGCAACTCCTTAACAGCGTCGCGGCCTTGTCCAATCTTCTTCTCTCCGTAAGAGAACCACGAGCCCGACTTTTTGATGATTTCGTAGTCGACTGCAAGGTCAAGAATCTCGCCAATCTTAGAGATTCCCTCGCCAAACATAATGTCAAACTCGGCCTTCTTGAATGGAGGCGCAACCTTGTTCTTTACCACCTTTACGCGAGTGCGAGTTCCCAACTGCTCTTCTCCATCCTTGATAACCGAAGTCTTGCGGATGTCGATACGAACGCTGGCATAGAACTTCAAAGCGTTACCGCCGGTTGTAGTTTCAGGGTTTCCATAAACTACGCCAATCTTGTCGCGCAACTGATTGATGAAGATACAAACAGTCTTTGTCTTTGCGATGCTTGCGGTGAGTTTACGCAACGCCTGCGACATCAGTCGAGCCTGTAAACCCATCTTCGAGTCGCCCATCTCGCCCTCGATTTCAGCCTTTGGAGTAAGTGCTGCTACCGAGTCAATGACGATGATGTCGATTGCGCTCGAACGAATCAAAGAGTCTGCAATTTCGAGAGCTTGCTCGCCATTGTCCGGTTGCGAAACGAGAAGATTCTCTACATCTACGCCTAACTTCTGTGCATAGAAGCTATCGAATGCGTGCTCTGCATCGATAAATGCTGCAATACCACCGGCCTTTTGCGCCTCAGCAATTGCGTGTATTGCCAATGTTGTCTTACCCGAAGACTCAGGGCCATAAATCTCAATAACTCGTCCTTTTGGGTATCCACCCACGCCGAGTGCCACGTCGAGAGTAATCGAACCGGTCGGAATAACCGGCACGCTCTCAATGTTGTCGTTCGACATCTGCATAATCGAACCTTTGCCGAAGTCCTTCTCGATCTTCGCCATTACAGCCTTCAAGACCTTCATCTTTTCGGCATTCTGTGTTGTCATTTCGCTCATAGTATAATCGTTTTTATAATTTATTTCTCACTAATCTCTTTTTCCAAAGGAAAAACTTTCCTCAAAGTTAAGAAAATTTTCGGAAAAATAATACTTGCCTGAGCAACTTTTTTCTTTTTTCCTATTTTAATTCTCAATTCTTAATTCTCAATTCTCAATTTTGGCGATTTAGTCCCAGCAAAGACTACCCACAATTTGTTCGTTGAACTCCTCCTCTGAGTTGTTGAGTCGTTTCATACACTGCGGGCAGCGGATGGCTGTTTCGGTCTCGACGTGGCAAAAGCCGTCCTCGCAGTCAAATCCCATAAATCCCAAGCCGGTAAGGTGCATAAATTCCGTACCACAATGCTTACATCTGATAGTGTGTCCTGTTCCCATACTTGTATTGTTTTAAGGTTTTACTTTTACTTTCACGATGCAAAGGTATAGGGGCGTTTTGACAGGTTGTGTCAAAATCAAAAATAATTGGTAAATTTTTCACAAATCTTCGGATAGTGAACTTCTCACATAGGCGTACTATGCTGCGAGTTCACTACCTCGCTTTGCACAAAATTTCCTCAATTCTTTTCAATTCTGAGTTGCGTATCGGTAAGCGACATTGCAAGTTTTGCCAATTTTTCACAAATCTTCGGATAGCGAACTTCTCACATAGGCGTACTATGCTGCGAGTTCGCTACCTCGCTTTGCGCAAAATTTCCTCAATTCTTTTTCTATTTTGAGTTGCGTATGGGTAAGCGACATTGCAAGTTCTGCCAATTTTTCACAAATCTTCGGATAGCGAACTTCTCACATAGGCGTACTATGCTGCGAGTTCACTACCTCGCTTTGCGCAAAATTTCCTCAATTCTTTTTCTATTTGATAAAAAAAAGTGCGAAAATTTTCGCACTTTTTCATTCTCTATATTTTTATTCTCTCTATTTCTCGTTCTTCAAGACTACTCGCTCGGCTACCGAACGTAGGTAGCGTGCAATCTCAGGGTCGAGGCGAACAGGTGTATCCGCCTTGAATCGCTCTTTGAATAGAGTCAAATATCCCACAGCAGCAGCAAGATATGAACCTGTGTAAGATGGGTGGCTACCATCCTTTACATATAGCTCGATTTCTGGGCGCTCGCGTCGTACAATCTCCCACGCAATACCTACCGGAGAGAGTCCAACACCAAGCTGCTGAGCCATAGCTGTTGTATTCTGAGTCATTATGCGCTGATTTGTTAGGTAGTCGGTGAAGAACTCAGGGTGACCATTTACGAGGTCTTCCAACTTCTTGCCTTTGGTGGTGTTGTTGCCATCGCGACGTCCCCAAGTGAGCTCGATAAAGCATTTTACCTTCGGGCTATACTTCTCGATTTCAGCCTTAATCTTGCCCATATATCCTACTACATCCTGATCTACATCGGTGCCGATACGGAGCGAATGAAGGCTCTGATCCTGCAAGAAGGCATAGTCGTAACCACCCATTTCGATAGCCTGATGCGATACGTGGTCAGCCAGGTGCTGCTTCATAGTGTAGCCACCGTGAGTGTAGTAGCCGCAGTCGAGCTGATGTCCCTCGTGCCAAGCAATCTCCTTCAACATCATAGGATAGTGGTTGTAGTAGGTGTAGCTATTACCTATAAATAATACGCGAGTAACATCGTTAGGCTTCTTATTGCCGAGGATAATAACTTTTGGAGCAGTGCTTGAACCGCTTCCGTAGAGCGAACTCTTGGTTACGCTTTTGTCGCAGTGGCGCAAGCGCACCTGCAACTCTCCGCTCTTGATATCATTTTCGAGATAGATGGTCTGCCACAAGAAGTTAGGCCACTTATCAGACTTTGACGAGTAGCAGTTTACCCCCTTTTTATCTGCCTTAAATACAGGCTTCCACACCTTGCCATCGAGGTACTCGAATGCAAAAGCGTAGCGATTATCGGCCGGGATTGCGATGAATGGGAACCACAAATCTACCGCAGTGCCCGCCTCGATGTTCTGAACGGGAACGCTCATCAACCAGTAGTCTCCCTTGCGAGTACCCTCGGCTGCCGGGTAGCTCTTCTTCTTATTTCCTGCGGTGAGGGTAGCCTTCTTGCCAATAAATTCTATTCGGCCCTTACCTATCGAGGCGTTATGTTGCCCATTTTCAATAAATTGTGCAGTGTGCTTCGCCGAAAAGCGCCACTCGGTGCGCTGAATTGTCTGCGCAGTGAGCGACAATGACAATGAGGCTGCAATGATGGTTAAAAGTATCTTCTTCATAAATTTTTAGGTTTATTCAAATGTGTGAATTACAACGCCGGAGCGCAACTTAGGCTCAAACCAAGTTGTCTTTGGCGGCATAATATTTCCCGTATCGGCAATGTCAATAAGCTGACGCATCGACACCGGATAGAGTGCGAACGCCACCTTCATCTCGCCCGAATCAACTCGCTGCTGCAACTCGCCCAAACCGCGAATGCCGCCTACGAAGTCGATACGGTTCGAAGTGCGCAAATCTTTGATGCCTAGAATCTTATCGAGAACAAGGTTCGACAAGATTGTAACATCTAGCACACCGATAGGGTCTGCGTCGTTGTAGCGACCATCTTTTGCAGTAAGACTATACCACTCTCCGCCGATATACATTGAGAAGTTGTGCAAAGCCTGTGGCTTGTATATTGCACTACCCTGCTTCTCCACTATAAAATCCTCCTCCAAAGCGGCCATAAACTCCGATTCGCTCAAACCGTTCAGATCTCGCACTACGCGGTTGTAATCGATGATGCGGAGGTGCGATTCGGGGAATGTAACGGCCAAGAAGTAGCAGTACTCCTCCTCACCGGTGTGGTGAGGATTGTTGTTCTTGCACTCTTCACCAACGCGAGCTGCTGCTGCTGTACGGTGATGTCCGTCAGCGACATACAGTGCAGGTATAGAGCCGAAAATATCGGTTATCTGTTCGTTGTATTCGGTTGGAACAACCCACATCGTGTGTCCGAATCCGTCCTCTGCCACGAAGTCATATTCCGGCTCCGAGGCGGTAACCTTCTCCACGATAGCATTGATCTCTGCGTGATCAGGATATGCGAAGAATACAGGCTCGATATTAGCCTTCTGGTTGCGTACGTGATGCATACGATCCTCCTCCTTCTCGGTGCGGGTAAGTTCGTGCTTCTTGATGGCCCCTGAGAGGTAATCCTCGAAGTGGCAGCACATTACAATACCGTATTGTGTGCGTCCCTCCATTGTCTGCGCGTAGATGTAGTAGTGTTCGCTCTCGTCTTGTGCGAGCCAACCCTTCTTGCGCCACTTGGCGAAGTTCTCGACCGCCTTGTCGTAGACCTCCTGCGAGTGTTCGTCAGCGATAGGCTCAAAGTCTATTTCGGGCTTGATGATATGGAGCAGAGAGCGCTCTGTCGCCTCTGCCTTAGCCTCTACCGAGTTCAATACATCGTAAGGGCGCGAAGCGACCTCCTTTGCCAGCTCCTTAGGTGGGCGAATACCCTTAAATGGCTTAATGCGTACCATATACTATTTGTTTACTTGAAAGCGTGTAACGCCATTAACGAAATAATCAACAATCTGTCGTGCAGCGGCTAAACCTGCGTTAATATTAGCCTCGGCAGTCTCGGCGCCCATCTTCTTTGGTGTTCCGAAGTAGCGCTTACCGAACTTCTCAGCATACTCCGTTGCAGTATCAGGGGCAACATCGGTGATGTATTTGAGGTCCTCACGCTCCTCCATAGCCTTTGCCAATCCAACCTCGTCAATAACCTCCTTGCGGGCGGTATTTACGAGTGTCGCACCCTTCGGCATCGACATTGCGAGATCGTAACCGATTGAGCCTTTGGTCTGTGGCGTTGCAGGGATATGCAATGAGAGGAAGTCCGCACGGCGGTACAACTCCTCGATAGACTCCACGCACTCCACTCCGTCAGCCTCGAATACGGCTTTGTCGGTGATGAATGGGTCGTAGGCGATAACATTCATACCGAGAGCCTTACCCTTGCGACCAACCAACTTACCTACATTTCCGTAGGCATGAATAGCGAGTGTCTTGCCAATAAGTTCGTGTCCTGTGCCCGAAGTGAGCTGATTACGCGACATATAGACCATAAAGCAGAGTGCCAATTCGGCCACTGCGTTGGAGTTTTGACCCGGAGTATTCATTACGACTACCCCACGCTTCTTTGCCTCCTCGCAGTCGACATTGTCGAAGCCTGCGCCGGCACGAACTACGATTTTGAGATTCTTGGCAGCACCCAAAACCTCCTTTGTAACCTTGTCGCTACGCACAATGAGCGCATCAACATCGGCTACGGCTGTGAGCAGCTCTGCCTTGTCGGTATATTTTTCGAGCAGCACAACTTCGTACTCAGCTGCCTGTAAAATCTCTTTGATGCCATTTACAGCCTCTTTTGCAAATGGCTTTTCGGTTGCAATAAGAACTTTCATACCCTTGACTAATGATGTGAAGTATAGTACTTTTTCCTCTTTTTTCTCGTATGTGTAAGGAACAATCGTAGGCATAGTCGGACTATTTAGTCTTCAACGCTTCGAACTCCTGCATACAAGCTACGAGAGCCTCTACCGACTCCTTCGGACAAGCATTGTAGCACGATGCACGGAAACCTCCTACGAGGCGATGTCCCTTGATGCCGACCATACCGCGCTCCTTGGCGAACTCCAAGAACTCAGGAGCCAACTCCTCGTTACCCTCGGTCATAACGAAGCAGATGTTCATCAACGAACGATCCTCCTTCGCTACGGTTGGGCGGAACAGTGAATTGCGCTCAATCTCGTTATATAGGATCTCGGCCTTCTCGACATTGCGACGATACATCTCATCTACACCACCGATAGACTTCAACCACTTCAAAGTTTCGTTCAACACAAAGATCGGGAATACCGGCGGAGTGTTAAACATAGAGTCGTTCTCGACGTGGGTGTTTACATTCATCATTGTAGGCAATGGACGTACTACTTTGCCTAACATATCATCGCGGATAATTACGAAAGATACACCTGCAGGGGCGAGATTCTTTTGTGCTCCACCATAGATGAGCGCATACTTCGAAACATCTACCGGACGGCTCAAAATATCCGACGACATATCGGCGAATAGTGGCACAGGGCAGTCGATATCCTCCTTGTATTCGGTGCCATAGATGGTGTTGTTCGTACAGATGTAGAGGTAATCCAAGTCTGCCGGAATCTCGAATCCCTTTGGAATATACGAGAAGTTCTTATCCTCGCTTGTCGCTACCACTTCAACCTCGCCATAAAATTTAGCCTCTTTAATAGCCTTTTTTGTCCAAACACCGGTGTTTACATAGCCGGCCTTTTTGCCGAGGAAGTTTGCCGGGATGTGGAAGAACTGCGTGCTTGCACCACCGCCGACAAAATAGATATGATAGTTCTCAGGAATATTTAGCAATTCGCGAAAGAGTGCCTTTGCCTCTGCCAAAACAGCCTCGAACTCCTTCGTACGGTGAGAGTACGAAAGTACCGAAAGTCCCGTTCCTGCAAAATCAAAAATGGCCTTAGCTGCGTTTTCGAGAGCGACTTCGGGCAAAACCGAAGGTCCTGCGCTAAAATTGTGCTTTTTCATAACTTTTTATTTTAAGGTTTTTTGTTGTTATTTCGCTATTATTTCGATTTGAAATGGTCTGTGCTATCGAGTGTGAGGCCGAGCAGCAGATCTCGCACTGCCATCCTCTTTTTGCCTGCAACCTGCAACTCCTTTATCGCTACGAAACCATTGTTGCACGCCACCTTTATATATGTTTTGTTATCGGTGGAGATGGTGCCTATGCTATGCGTGTGAGCCTTTTCTTCGAAGTGTGCCTTGAAAATCTTTACCGACAGCTCCTCCTCTCCGCGCTTCAATATGCTCCATGCTGCGGGATATGGTGAGAGTCCGCGTACGAAATTGACAATCTGTGTGCCATTTGCGTTCCAATCCACCTCACACATATCCTTGAAAATTTTCGGTGCCGGGCGGAGATTCGCATCTTCTTGCGGTTGTTCGATAGGCTCGATATTGCCCGATGCAATCTTCTCGACACTCTCAACGACGAGCTCTGCACCCATTGTCATCAGTCGGTCATACAACTCGCCGACGCACTCTTCGTCGCCTATTGGTGTGCGTTGTTGGCCAATGATTGCACCCTTGTCTATTTCGTGGTTGAGCAAGAATGTGGTGTTACCGCTCTCCTTGTCGCCATTTATAATTGCCCAATTTATAGGTGCTGCGCCACGGTATTCGGGCAATAGCGAGGCGTGTAGGTTGAATGTGCCGAAGCGTGGCATAGCCCACACCACTTCGGGTAACATTCTGAAAGCGATGACGATGCCCAAGTCGGGTTGTAATGCGCGTAAAGCCTCCAAGAACTCCTCGTCGCGCAACTTCTCAGGTTGGAGAATATTTTCTATACCCAACTCCTTGGCAGCTCGCTTAACGTCGCTCTCTTGCAACTTCATTCCACGACCTGCCGGCTTGTCGGGCATTGTTACCACGCCTACGACATTGTAGCCGCCTTCGACAAGAGCCTTCAATGATGGTACTGCAAATTCGGGCGTACCCATAAATACTATACGAATATCCTTTGCGTTCATATATCCTTCGTTGGATTTGCTTGTGCTATCGATTAGATTTTTTTGCTTTTCTCGCCAATCTATTTGCTCGTTGAGCCTTAATCTTTTCGGCAATGGCATTCTCCTTCTTCTCTATCCACTCCTTCCAATGTTGAGGCAGTTTTGCCATTATTTTGTCTTGTAGGCGCTTGATGCGACCAATATACCAATCGACATCGAGCAGAGGCGAGTCGTTGTTTGCCGTTTTCGAGAGATACAGAGCTAATGGCGTGAGTATTATTGCGGAGATCCACATTCCGAGCAACGAACTCCAAGTGCCCTCTTTGGCGAGCTTCTCACCCGAAATGGAGATGATGTAATAGATGACAAAGAATATTACCGATATTACGATTGGCATACCCAAACCTCCACGACGAATGATGGCACCCAGAGGTGCGCCAATAAGGAAAAATATAAGAATCGAGATCGGCAAGGTGAATTTGCGATGCCACTCATTTTGGTTGCGATAGAGCTGATTGATGGCCTCTTTCGAGGAGGTTTCGTCGAACGAAAAGGCGTTTCGCGAACTTCGTGCGCTACGTAGAGCCTGCTCGTATACTCTGTTCTTGGAACGCGTGTCGAGCGAAGTCAACGAGTCTATCAGGTAGGCCTCGTGCACTTTTCGCGAGCGGTCAGTTTTGATAGAGTCGATTGGCGCCACAGCATCGGGGTCGCGAGCAAATATTTGGTCGCGCAAGAGTGGGTTGTAGGCCGTTGCGGTAAGGTTTGTTACCACAACATCCAGCGAGTCGATATTCTCTTGTAAGCCCACGATATCCAAGGTCTGACTATTGTTGTTGCCGAATACATTTTCGTCGCTGCGCTGGAAGTCGAATCCCGACATCGGAATTTTACCCTCTTGGCGGACAAACTTATGGTGACGCAACGAACTCTTTGTGTACCATTGGTAGTTGCGCGACTGCTCGTATGTTTCGCCGTTAAACAGCGTAACAAGCAGATATCGTTTGTCGGGCGAAAGACGAATATATCCCGAATCTGCAATTGTGGTGGTCATATCGCCACTGTTCGAGCGGTTGTCGTAGATGAGCACCCCGTGCAGTAGCTTTGTTTCGGGATTTTGCTTCTCTACGCGGATGGTCATATTGTCTATACCGTTGAAGAAGAGGCCATCCTGGAACTCCAATGCATCGTTCTGTTGCTTGATGTCGTAGAGCGTGGCGAACATCTTCTTGTTGGCGTATGGCACAAGGTCATTGATGATGAAGAATGAGCCGAAAGATATTATACCGATTACCCACAGTAGCGGCTTCATAATGCGGAATAGTGACATACCGGCCGATTTCATAGCCAGCAACTCGTAGTTCTCGCCGAGGTTACCCATTGTCATAATTGTAGCCAACAAGATCGCCAATGGCAAACCCATCGGAATCATATTGATTGTGGCATACATAATGAGTTCGAGAATTACGCTTGCTTCCAATCCTTTTCCGACCAACTCGTCGATGTAGCGCCAAACGAAGTTCATCATCAGGATAAAGATGATGATAAAGAAGGTTAGCACAAGAGGGCCAAGGTATGATTTTAAGACAAGTTGATGAATTTTCTTCATTATTTTTTAGGCTTTTACAGCTTGTGCTTTTGTTCGTTTTGAATGTTTTACCCACAAAGATAACAATTTTATTGTTACAAACAACATTGTGAGCACGAAAATTATTGCAGGACCCGAAGGTGCTTCGGCGTGATAACTGAAAGCTATGCCCAAAACTCCGCCGATTATGGCGACTACCATCGCCGTAGGAGCAATCTGCTTGTAGTTCTTAAAGAGCAGGTTGGCCGTCACTACGGGCATCGTCAGAAGCGAAATCAACAGTACAATTCCCATCGTGCGTATCGAAAGTACTATTGTCAGGGCGGTGATGACCGCCATTGCGTAGTTTGTGAACTTTACGGGCACTCCCGAAGCCTCGGCGAAGTTGCGGTCGAAGGCGGTGAACATTATTGGGCGGTGCCACAAAATCGCGCCCACAATCAACGCCACCGCGAGTATTGATAAAGCAATAATATCGCCATTTGTTACGGTTAGAATGCTTCCGAAGAGGAAATTTGCCATATCGCCCGATGTGTAACCGGGGCGCAGGGCGATGAAAAATGCACCTATCGCCATACCTATACCCCACACCATTCCGATAGCCGAGTCGGGGCGAATTTTCGAGCGGGAGTTGCTCCACTCTATGCCGAGAGCCGAGAGAACGGCAAAAATTGTTGCGCCGAGGATTGGGTTTGCACCAAAGTAGAACGCAATGCCCAGACCGCCAAACGAGGCGTGAGTGATACCTCCGCAGAGGAATACCATTCTGCGAGCCACAATATATGTGCCTATAATTCCGCAAGTTATGCCCGACAACACGCACGCAATCAGCGCATTCGACAGGTAGTTGTATTGGAGTATGTCGTTAATGAAATCCATCTTATTCCTAAATGTATGCGCAAATATAGTAAAAAA
>JAEIGA010006378.1_pt1 | contig 17966 bp, 18 predicted proteins | sample 9270691 | NCBI WGS metagenome assembly JAEIGA01 (sample SAMN17057246, study PRJNA624740) | gut metagenome | biome: biome; isolation source: fecal sample | host: Bos grunniens | place: China: Xizang | collected 2019
GGTATCAATTATATATGGGCCTCTTGCTGAGATTGTATTGCTTGACTGTGTATTGTCTGCATAAATAATTAAATTTCTTGAGTTTGGCTCTATTGAGAGAACTCCATTGTCATAGTGAGCCGCACCGATAAAGGTTGAAATCATTAAAAGAAGGACAACAATAGAAATTATCATCGGGAAATGAATTTTAACAAATGATCTGATAATATTTCGGCCGGGTGTCTTTCTAAAAATCACAATTGACTGTACAATTACTTTAACTATGTAATAAACTGATATTATTATTCCGATTATGGTAAAAATTACAGCAACTTCAAGCGGAATAAATTTAACGAAAAATACAATAAACAGTCCAAGAATAACAAGAGACAAACCGACAATTGCCATTCTGATATAGTAGCCGATATCATCAATCATTGTTACTCTTCCGTACTTGTTTGCACGGTTGATAATTGTTCTTACAACTTCGTTTGCCATTAAGTTCAAATCAGCAAGGGGTGACATGTCATGTTCGATTTCACCGATGTCCACTTCAAGAATAGATATTCCCATAACATCAGCATCAATAACAATACCTACATCAACACCGTAGTCCTTTTCAAAATTAATTTTTTTTAATATTTCTTTACGAGCCGCAAATTGACCGCTTAAAGGTTGTTCAAAAGAAATTTCAGGAAAAAAATAGTTTAAAAGCGGTTTTGCAGTTAGTTCAGTTACACGTCCACTTTCACGGGCAAATTTAGTTTTGGTGATTTCAGCTTCGCCTTCAATAATCGGTCGAATCATTGCTGCAACTTTTTTAGAAGTCAGGTTATAAATGTCAGCATCAATGAAAGCTATGATGTCACATTCCACTTTCTTATAACCGGTAAATAATGCTTCACCCTTTCCTTTATTGGTTTCATGGGTAATTACTTTTGCACCTGCTTTTTCAGCTTCTTCGGTAGTATTGTCACTTGATCCGTCATTGACAACAACGATTTCATCTACAAAAGATACATTTTTAACAACTTCAACTACCTTGGCAACAGTATCTTCTTCGTTGTATGCCGGAATAATCACTGAAACCTTTTGATATTTTTTAGGCTTTTCAGTTTTTATGCTGGCCAATAAAAATGCAAGTATTACTAAAAACCAATACACTAAATTCACCGTAATTTACTTTACTCATTTATAAATATGTTGTTAAAGTAGATATAAATGTTATTGAAATTTGTGTTATTTTCCACGAAAAATTTTAAATTGAGTGTAAATCTAATATTAAAAATATTAAATTTTAGGATTGTAATTGATGATTGTTAATACTTTGGAAAAGGAATTGAATTTAGCTAATTGGCAAGTTAAAAAAGTAATAAAACTTATTGATGACGGAAATACTATACCTTTCATTGCAAGATATAGAAAAGATGTGACAGGTTCACTTAATGACGAAACATTAAGGAAATTTGATGAAAGGTTAAAATATCTTAGAAATTTGGAGGACAGGAAAGAAAAAGTTTTAAATAGGATAGAAGAGCTCGGAAAACTAAACGACGAGTTGAAAAGTCAAATATTAAATGCGGCTTCTTTGGTTGAACTTGAGGATTTGTACAGGCCTTATAAATCTAAAAAACAGACAAGAGCAACTAAAGCACGTGACAGGGGTTTACAGCCTCTTGCCGATATTATACTTGCTCAGGAAGTAAATGAATCTGTCAAAAACATAGCTAAAAATTATGTCGATCCTAAAAAAGAAATCAACACTCCTGAAGAAGCAATTCAGGGCGCACAGGATATTATTGCAGAAACAATTTCAGACAATTCAGATTTTCGTAAAAAAATCAGGCAAAATACCTATTTTACAGGTCAAATCACTTCAAAAGCTAAAGACAAAGATGTTTCAACAGAATATGAAGTTTATTATAATTATTCAGAAAGTGTTAAGAAAATCCCTCCTCACAGGATATTGGCCATTAACAGGGCTGAAAAGGAGGGTGTAATTAAAGCAAAAATCGAATGTGACAGTGACGATATTACAAAGTATCTCTCACGCCATACTTTAAAAAATATTTCAAAAATTCCAGAAAAGATAGAATACAATCGTTATACCACTCCAATTATTCGTGAAGCCATTGACGATGCCTACAAGAGACTGATTTCACCTGCAATTGAAAGGGAAATTAGAAATTACCTGACTGAAAAGGCCGAAGAGAAATCTATTGAGGTCTTTGCTCAAAATTTAAATCAGGTGCTGATGGAATCTCCTCTTGTCGGTAAAACTATTTTGGGATGGGACCCGGCTTTCAAAACAGGATGTAAACTGGCAATAATTGATGAAACCGGAAAAGTGCTTGATACAGCTTTGATTTATCCGACAGAACCACAAAACAAAGTTAGAGAATCAATTGAAACTGTTCGCATGCTGATAGATAAATATGACATTAACGTCATAGCTATCGGAAACGGAACTGCTTCAAGGGAATCTGAAGAAATTGTCGCCAAAATAATTAAAGGAACAAATGTCGAATACATCATTGTCAATGAAGCGGGAGCATCTGTATATTCCGCATCAAAATTGGCTGATGAAGAATTTCCGGATTTTACAGAAGGTGAAAGAAGTGCGGTTTCAATTGCAAGAAGACTGCAGGATCCTTTGGCGGAACTTGTAAAAATAGACCCGAAATCCATTGGTGTCGGACAGTATCAGCATGACATGAATCAAAAACAGCTTTCAGAATCGTTGGACGGCGTTGTTGAAAAGGTTGTAAATGAGGTCGGAGTTGATTTAAACACTGCATCATACAGTCTACTTAATCACGTTTCAGGAATTGGAAAGACCACTGCCCAAAACATAATTTCATATAGGGATGAAAATGGAAGTTTCACTAACAGAAAAGAGCTTTTAAACGTAAAAAAACTTGGAAAGAAAACTTTTGAGCAGTGTGCAGGTTTTGTAAAAATCGACAATCCCGATTATCCTCTTGACAATACCACAATTCATCCAGAATCCTACTCAGCAACTAAAAAGTTGCTAAAAAAGCTTGACTGCACCGTCAATGACATAGGCTCCAATAATTTAAAGCTGGATAACCTGGATTTGGAAAGCATTTCCGAGGAGCTGGATATAGGTCAGGAAACATTAAAGGACATAATCAGCGAACTTAAAAAACCCGGCCGTGATCCCCGTGAAGGCATGCCGAAACCTATCTTAAGAAAAAATGTGTTATCAATTGAAGATTTGGAAGAGGGAATGATAATGCAGGGAACTGTAAGAAATATAGTTGATTTTGGAGCATTTGTAGATATTGGAGTTCATCAGGACGGTCTGGTTCACATTTCTCAATTGGTTGCTGATAAATTTGTAAAACACCCTTTGGATATCGTTTGTGTAGGCCAAATTGTTGATGTAAAAGTTTTGGATGTGGACATAAAAAGAAATAGGATAAATCTCTCAATGATTTTGTAGGGTGAGTTAAGTAATAAAATTTTGATAAATTTAATATGTAACTTTGAATAAAATATTTATGTTTATAATTTATTTTCAGAAGTGATTTTATGACACCAAAAATAATGATTATTCTTGGAAGCGGTTCGGACATTGCTATTGCTGAGAAGTCTATGGATATTTTGGATAAACTTGAAATTCCATATAGTTTAAAAATAGCTTCTGCTCATAGAACTCCGAATCTTGTTCGTGAAATTGTCAGTCAAGGAACTGATGCAGGTATTGAAGTTTTTATAGGAATTGCAGGCTTAGCAGCACATTTGCCTGGTGCTATTGCTGCTTACACGCCGAGACCTGTTATTGGAGTTCCGGTCGATGTTAAAACTAATGGTATTGATGCATTGGAATCTATTGTGCAAATGCCTTACCCTTCCCCAATTTCAACAGTAGGAATTGATAGAGGAGATAATGCCGCAATACTTGCTGCTCAGTATATTGCTATTCATGATGAAGAGGTTAGAAAAAAAGTCATCGACTTGAAATTGAGTTATGCTAAAAAGGTATATGACAGCAATGAAAGCATTGTTCAAAAAATCGACAGGCCATTTATTCGTAATGAATTCTTGAGAGTTAAGGACCTGGATGTTAATGATGTTGAAGTTGACGATGATGCTCATGAATGCTGTAAAAATATAGATGCTGAAGTTTCAATCATTGTTGGAAGACAAAATGACTTGCCTGTTGCTAAAAAAACAGGAGCAATACTTGAAAGACTTAAAATTAGTTATGACATCAAGGTAGTCTGTCCAATCAGATCAAATAAAAAGTTCACAAATTATGTAAAATCCATGAAAAATGCAAAAGTTTTCATTGGAATCAGTTCCAACTCCTCACAGGTCACAGGAGGAATAGTGGGACTTACCGATAGGCCGGTAATTGGAGTACCGTGCACTAATGAAAACGGCGAAGATTATATGCTCACCACCGTAAGCATGCCTCCGGGTGTACCGGTTGCAACTGTTGGAATTAACAATGGTAAAAATGCTGCTGTTATCGCTGGTGAAATATTTGCTATTGACAATCCAAGTATTACAGAACTTTTAGACAAGTTAAAAGACAAAAAAATCAATTTATAAGGGATAGTATGAAAATTGAAGATAACAATATAATTGAAATAACAGAAGAACTTTCATCCGAATTTGAAGTTGCGAAGGTTTTAAGACAATATCCAAAAGATACAGTAATTATCAAAAATGTTAAAGGCTTTGACTTGCCTGTAATTTCAGGAATCTGCAATACCCGTGAAAAAATAGCGAAATCCATCAACTGTTAAGTTGGAGAAATTACCGAAAAAATTATTGAAGCTATGGAAAGGCCAATAAAAGTGGATAAGTTCACAGATTTTTCACAGTACAATACCAGTGAAGTTGATTTGGACAGGATTCCTATTTTGACTCATTACAAAAGAGACGGTGGAGCATACATTACTGCAGGTGTTGTCTTTGCTCGTGATCCGGAAACAGGTATTCAAAACGCATCAATTCACAGAATGATGGTACTGGACAATAAAAGATTGGTTATTAGAATAGTTCCAAGAAACCTTTATACTTACTTCCAAAAAGCTCAAAAATTGGGTCAGGATTTGGAAATTGCAATAGCTATTGGAATGGATCCTGCGATTTTACTTGCAAGTACTACTTCTATTCCAATTGATTATGATGAAATGGATGTGGCTAATGCATTTAAAGACGGTAATCTTGAATTAATCAAATGCGGCGAGTTGAATGTTCCTCAGGCCGACATTATATTGGAAGGTAAAATTTCAGTAACAGAAACTGTTCCTGAAGGCCCATTTGTAGATTTAACAGACACTTATGACATTATTCGTGACCAGCCGATTATTAACTTGGAAACCATGCATATCAAAAAGGATAATCCATATTATCATGGAATTCTTCCTGCAGGTTTTGAACATAAGCTTTTACAAGGTCTTCCACAGGAACCAAGAATTTTCAAAGCCGTTAAGAATGCAGTTCCTACAGTTGAAAATGTTGTCCTTACTGAAGGTGGCTGCTGCTGGTTACATGCGGTTGTATCCATTAAAAAACAAACCGAAGGAGATGGAAAAAACGCTATAATGGCTGCATTATCTGCACACCCTTCACTTAAACATTGTGTGGTCGTTGATACTGATGTCAATGTATTCGATGCCGAAGATGTTGAATATGCAATATCAACACGTGTTAAAGGTGACAGGGATATTATGATAGTGCCTAATGTTAGAGGTTCATCTCTTGACCCTGTAGCTGAAAGTGATGGAACCACTACAAAAATAGGTGTGGATGCGACAAAATCACTTAAGGCGTTAGAAAAATTCGAAAGAGTTAGTTTCGGCGAATGAAACTACTCTAATTTTTATCTTTTTTTTAAATATCTGAATTACATTTAATTAGATAGTGTAGAGATTACCATAATTATAAAGTGTAATTCCTTTTGGAACGTGATGTATTATATTTTTTGTATCGAAAATAATCGGATTTTCCATTTTTTCACGTATCAATTTATAATTAGGATGTTTAAACTCATTATGGTCGCATAAAATAAGTATTAAGTCAGCACCGTCAATAGCTTTTTCAAAACTTACCAGATTATCTCTTTTTATATGAGGATCATGGATGCTTACTTCGTATCCGTCATTTTCAAGTTTGGCTATTATGTCATAGGCAGGACTTTCTCTGTCATCGCCGGTATTTCCCTTATATGAAATTCCGAATACTGCAACTTTGCCCTTCGGAATAATCTTTTCAACATATTTGCAAACGAATTCAGGCATTGAATTGTTTGTGTCACGGGCTAATTTAATAATCTTTGCAGTTTCAGGTGCTTTTGCATAAATGAAATACGGATCTATTGCAAGGCAATGTCCTCCGACACCTGGGCCTGGAGAATGCAGGTTCACTCTCGGATGCTTGTTTGCCATTTTAATCACGTCAAGTGCATTGACGCCAATTTCTGCACAGATTTTTGCAAGTTCGTTTGCAAGGGCAATATTAACGTCTCTGAATGTATTTTCCATACATTTTGACAGTTCAGCGGTTTTTGCTTCTGTAAGCATTAAGTATCCTTCAACAAATTTTCCGTAAACCTCTCCTGCCTTTACAGAGCATTCATCTGTTACACCACCGATAATTCTGTCATTGTGAACAAGTTCTTCAAGAATTCTTCCCGGAAGAACCCTTTCAGGACAGTGTGCAAGATATAAATCTTTTCCAATGACAAATCCAGCCTTTTCAAAAATAGGTTTGATAACTTCATCAGTTGACATAGGAGCTATTGTAGATTCAATAATTACAGTATTTCCTTTTTCTAAAAGTGGAATTATTGTTTCACAGGCAGTAATTACATAACTTAAATCGCAGCTGTAGTCTTCTACAATGTAGGGGGTCGGGACGGTAATAATAAAAGCGTCTGCTTTTTCGGGACTAAGTGAAGCTTTGTATAGATTTAGTTCCAATGCTTTTTCAATAATATCGGTTATTCCAGGTTCTTCAATGTGAATGATTCCTTTATTTAAATTATTGACAATTTCTTCGTTAATGTCTACTCCAACAACTTCACAATGGCTGCGGCAAAATAGAGCTGCGGTTGGAAGTCCGATATATCCTTGGCCCATAATACATACTTTCATGATTTTAACCCCTCTTTAAATATTAAATATAATATATATTTAAACTATATATTAAAGTTTTAAGGGATTATTATGAAGATTTTAATTACGGGTTCCAATGGAATGTTGGGCCATGACCTAGAGAAAGTTTTAAAAGACAATCATGAATTGATTTTAACCACATCCAAAACATTGGATATAACCGATAAGGACAAGACAATTGATTTTATCGTAAAAAATAATCCGGATGTTGTTATTAACTCAGCGGCATACACTGACGTTGACGGATGTGAAACCAATCAGGATTTGGCTTATGCAGTAAACGGCGAAGGTGTTCGAAATCTTGCTTTAGCATGTAAGCAGGCAGACTGTCCGCTTGTTCATGTAAGTACCGATTACGTATTTGACGGAACTGCAAGAGACCCGATTGAGGAAGATGGGGAAATAGGTCCGATAAGCGTTTACGGTAAAAGTAAGCTGAAAGGGGAAGAAGCCATTTTAGAAATCTTAGATAAATACTTTATTTTAAGAACCGCATGGTTATACGGGCTTAATGGTAAGAATTTCCCGAAAACAATGCTTGAGCTGGCTGAAAACCACTCAGAAATAACTGTTGTTTATGATGAGGTAGGTACACCAACATATACTCCGGATCTGGCTTATGGAATTTCTCAGTTAATCGAAACTGATTTTTATGGAATTTATCATTTGACAAATTCTGGAAGCTGTTCATGGTGTGAATTTGCAAGATATATATTTGAAATTGCCGGCAAGGATGTTAAAGTCATTCCTGTTACTGCTTCTGAATTTTCAAGGCCGGCACCTAGACCAAGCTATTCAGTTTTGAAAAATAAAAAATGGATTGAAAACGGTTTTGAACCTTTAAGAGATTATAAAGAAGCTATTGCTGAATACATCGAGTTGATAAAATGAATAAAAAACTAGCATTAATTGTAGCATTGGTAATTGCCTTATTCAGTATCGGAGCCGTAAGTGCGGGATTTTTTGATTTTTTACACTTCGGCGATGATAAGGGTGATGTCAGTGTTGCTGAAGATGGACAGTACTGCACAGTTGATGAAGTTGCGGCATACATTAAAGAGTATCATAAGCTTCCAAGTAACTATATAACCAAAAAGGAAGCCCAGGCTCTCGGATGGCATGGAGGACCGCTTAAGGAATATGCTCCGGGAAAAAGTATCGGCGGTGATACATTTACCAACAGGCAGCATGTTCTTCCGGATAGTGATGCAAAATACATTGAATGCGACATTAACGCTAACGGAACCCAGCGCGGAGCCGAAAGGATAGTTTATAATTCCGGCAACTTTAAGGTCTATTACACTTCAGATCACTATAGCACATTTAAAGAGGTTTAAAATGCAATTGGATGGTAATCTAATCAAAGAGAATGGCCATGATTATCTGGTCGAAGCATTAAATCTACCGGATTACTATGGTAAAAACTTGGATGCTCTTTATGATTGTTTAACAGAAATCAGTTGTGAAATTGTGTTAATCAATGCCGGTGCGGTTGATAAGGAGATTATTGACACATTCAAGGATGCCGCCAGTGAAAATGACTTTTTGAAATTTGAAAGTTTTCCATAACTTTCACTCTTTTTTTGACATATTTATATTAATAATTAAAAACAAAATCTTATTTTAGTGATTGTTATGAAAGGTATAGTACTTGCAGGTGGTTCTGGAACTCGTCTTTATCCTATTACAAAAGCAGTTTCTAAGCAATTGTTGCCTTTATATGATAAACCGATGATATATTATCCTATATCTGTATTGATGCTTGCAGGAATTAAGGAAATTTTAATTATATCTACTCCCCGTGACTTGCCGATGTATAAAGATTTGCTTGGTGACGGAAGTAGTCTTGGAATTAGATTTTCATATGAAGTTCAGGAAAACCCGAACGGACTTGCCGAAGCATTTGTAATAGGTGAAGATTTCATCGGCGACGATAATGTTGCTTTGATTCTTGGAGATAATATCTTCCATGGACACAGATTTACAGAAATCCTTGAAAGGGCTAAAAACCTAAAAGATGGTGCGGTAATATTCGGATATTACACAAACAACCCTGAAGCTTTCGGTGTTGTTGAATTTGATGACGATTGGAATGTTTTATCTATTGAAGAAAAACCGGAAAATCCTAAATCAAATTATATTGTACCGGGTCTTTATTTTTATGATAATGATGTAATTGAAATAGCAAAAAATGTTAAGCCTTCCGACAGGGGAGAAGTTGAAATTACATCAGTCAATGAGGAATATCTAAATCGTGGAAAGCTTAAGGTAGAACTTCTTGGAAGAGGTATGGCCTGGCTGGACACAGGTACTCATGAGGGGCTTTTGGAAGCTTCTAATTTTATTGAAACTATTCAAAAAAGACAAGGACTATATATTGCTTGTCTTGAAGAGATATCTTATATTAAAGGTTACATTAACGATTAAGAATTTTTAAAAAACGCAAAAGAACTTGAAAAAACTGATTATGGGCAATACTTATTTAATCTAGTTAAAAAGTGATCTTATGGGAAAATTTAAATTTACTGAATTGGACATTGAAGGAATGTTTATTGTTGAACCTACAGTATTTGAAGACAACAGAGGATACTTCATGGAATCTTACAATGAAAATGACTTTAAGGAAGCAGGTTATGATTTGACATTTGTTCAGGATAACCAATCCAAATCATCAAAAGGTGTTCTAAGAGGTCTTCACTTACAAGTCAATTATCCTCAGGGTAAACTGGTGCGTGTCATCAAAGGTGAAGTCTTTGATGTCGGTGTGGATTTGAGGGCTGACTCACCCACCTACGGAAAATGGGCAGGCGCCATATTATCTGAAGAAAACAAAAAGCAATTATATATTCCACCAAAATTCGCACACGGTTTCGTTGTTTTATCAGATGAAGCTGAATTCCAGTATAAATGCACAGAATTCTATCATGGTGATGATGAAAGCGGAATAATGTGGAATGATGAAGACATTGCAATTGACTGGCCGATAGATGATATTGATGAGATAATTTTATCAGATAAGGATAAGGAATGGAAAACCCTAAAAGAATCTCAAATTAAATACGAGTGATAACATGGCAAAAATACTTGTTACAGGCGGAGCAGGATTCATAGGAAGCAATTTTGTAAGATACATGGTTAACAAATACTCAGAATATGAAATCATTAACCTTGATGCATTAACTTATTGCGGAAATCTTGAAAACTTGAAGGATATTGAAAATAAAGATAATTATTCATTTGTTAAAGGAGATATTAGGGATAAATCAATTGTAGACGATTTGGTCAGGCAATGTGATTATGTAATCAACTTCGCTGCTGAAAGTCACGTTGACAGAAGCATTGAAGACCCTGAAATTTTTATCAAGTCAAATGTTTTAGGTACACAGATTCTGTTAAATGCCGCAAAGGAGTTCGGTGTTGAAAAATACATTCAAATCTCAACAGATGAAGTATATGGAAGCTTAGGTCCGGAAGGTTATTTTAGAGAAACCACTCCTCTACAGCCAAACAGCCCATATTCCGCTTCAAAAGCAGGCGGCGATTTAATTACAAGGGCATATGGAGAAACATTTGACCTGCCTATAAACATTACACGCTGTTCAAATAATTATGGTCCTTATCAATTCCCGGAGAAGTTGATTCCACTGATGATTTCAAACGCTCTTGAAGATAAGAAATTGCCGATTTACGGTGATGGAAAAAACATTCGTGATTGGCTGCATGTACACGACCACTGCGTAGCTATTGATCTTGTATTGCATGAAGGTAAACTTGGTGAAGTCTACAATATCGGCGGTAACAATGAAAAACAAAACATCGAGATTGTTAAATTAATTCTCAATGAATTGGACAAAGACGAATCACTGATTGAATTTGTTACTGATAGATTAGGCCATGACAGACGTTATGCAATTGATTCTACTAAAATACAAAATGATTTAGGTTGGAGTCCTTCCTACACTTTCGAAACAGGCATTGTTGAGACAATCCAATGGTATTTGGATAATCAGGATTGGACCAGCCAGGTCAAAAGCGGAGATTATCAGAAATATTATGAAAAAATGTATGGTGGAAGGTGATTTTTACACTTGAAACCTACCTCTTTTTTTAACTGCCATTATTGATTTATCACATTTTAGGAATTTTCCATTGATGTGATTTCACTTTTTTATTTTAAGCTTTTTATAGTTCATTTTTTTCTTTTTTAAGGGATTACCTGCATTATATTTCTATCAAAATATAATTTATTCTTCATAGATTTATTGACGGCTTTAAATTTTGAAAAATAAAAATCAGCAATTTATTACAGGTTTTTTCAAAGAAAAACATTAACTAAATTATATAAACTATATTTGATAAAGATAATTTTATATATTATTATTCTTTAATATTCAATAGTAGCAAGTTTATTATTTAGGGGAATGGTGATTTTTGATGTTGGAACAATATTGGCCATTTGTAGGTTTAATTGTTTTTGGTAATATTGAGAACCTTGTACTTTCTTCACAGGGTGTTGTTGCAGGGGTAAACCCCTTAAAATTGGGTATTGCCAGTATTATTTGTGTTTCAATTTGGTTAATTATTGGAACATTTGCAACTAAAATGTTTATCGATTATGTTGATTTTATAAATTTTTTAGGCGGATTAGCAATTTTTATTTTAGGTTTACAGGCAATGGTTGAATCTATAAGGGGTGAATAGGATGGACCCTGAATTAAAAACCTTTTCAGCATTGTTGATTTTTGGAAACATAGAAAACTTAATTTTAGCAACTCAAGGTGTGTCTGCAGGTGTCAATCCTTTAGGTTTAGCTATTTTAAGCTTAACTGCAGTTATGTGCTGGCTATTGATAGGTACTTTCGGTACCCGATTTGCAATTAAATATGCAAGATATATTAATTTCATTGGAGGACTTGCTATTTTTATTTTAGGTATACAAGCAATGTTGGAATCTTTACCTGGAATGATAGCATTTTTCCAATAGATTGTCTTGATTTTTATGAAATATTTTAAACATAGGATTTATGGAGCTTTATTTAGTTTATTTAAGCACACTAATCTTGAGAGTAATAGAATTTCGTTTATTATAGATTCAAATGAATCATTTAAAGGTAATTTGGATTACATTAAAAAAGAATTTGAAAAAAGAGGAAATTTTGAATTTCACTTTTTTTACAAGGATAAATTATCTCTAAATAGTTTTAGACTTCTATCAGGCTCAAGATTTATCTTTTTAAATGATAATTTTTTCCCGTTGGCATTCATGAAATTCAGAGCGGAAAACAAAATAGTCCAGCTTTGGCATGCTCCTGGTGCATTTAAAAAATTTGGGGGGTCTGTTGATTTAGAAAGCAGAAACATACTTGAGAAAGTCAGTGAAAACACGGATTATCTAATAGTCTCTTCAACCAACATTAAAGAATTTTACAGTGAAGCTTTTCAAATTCCCCTAGAAAAAATCAAAGCGCTGGGCCTTCCCCGAGCTGATTATTATTTTGAAAACCATGACATTTACGATTTGAAATCAGGATTCTGCAAGAAATACGGGATTGAAAACAATAAAAAGATCATTCTCTATGCTCCTACTTTTAGAGATGAGGAAAGATACAATAATGTATTTGATTATTTGGATTTGGAGAAATTCAACCAATCCCTTGGCGATGAGTATGTGCTGGCTTTAAGACTTCATCCTAAAATTAAAAACTTTTATAAGGACGATATCACCTCAAAAGGGAGATACATTGACTGCAGTGATTATCCTTCAGAACAGGAATTACTGTTAATAAGCGATATGCTGATTACCGATTATTCATCTATCATGATAGAATTTGCTCTTTTAAATAAGCCGATTGTATTTTTCACATATGATTTTAACAGTTATTTGACTAAAGAAAGAGGATTCTATTTTGATTTCAAATCAACTGTTCCGGGACCCATAGTTTATGACTCAGACCAGCTGATTAATATAATTAAGAATAATGAATTTGATGAAAACAAAATATCAGAATTTGTAAAGACACAATTTAATGAAATTGATGGACAAGCATCTAAGCGTGTTGTCGATTTTCTTTTAAAATAAGAGGGTTAATATGAACGATATTAAAATCAGTGTTATAATTCCAGTTTATAATTGTGGAAAATATATAGGTAACACTCTTAAATCAGTTATTAATCAGGATTTTAAGGATTATGAAATCATTGTCATTGATGACGGTTCAACAGACAATAGCTTGGAGATTATAAATTCTACTTTGAAGGATTGCGGAGTTAAGCATAAGGTCATACATCAACAGAATGCCGGCGTTAGTGTTGCAAGAAATCATGGAATTGATGTTTCTGAAGGTGAATATTTAGTATTCGTCGACGGTGATGATTATATACTGAAAAACCATTTGTCCGAACTCTATGTGGAGGGTTATGACTTTAATATGATACGTTTTGCAAAAAAACAGGATGACGATATCATATACAATCCTGATTTTGATTTCGAAACCATCTCAACCGACGAGTTTATTAAGAAGGAACTGAACATGGAAATATTGTTTAATTTTTTCCAGCTGGCCTATAAGGCGGATATTATCAAAGATTACAATATCAGGTTCACTCCGGGCGTTGTTTATGGGGAAGATACTGAATTCGCACTTAAAGCCTTAATATACGGTGACAGAATACATGTCAGTAAAGAGGTAACTTACTTTTATGTTCAGCGCTATGATTCAGCCATCAGAACAACCGAGTATAGACGTTTTGATATTGTTCCGATTTTTGAAAACTTGGCAAATTATTATAGAATTAATGGAAAAAACAATTTGGCAAATATAATAATTTATACCAGAATTCCTAAAGCTATTTTCGGCAATATGAATTATTTCTTTTATAGCTGTTACGGTTTTGATGAAGTGATGTATGTAATGAAGAAAAAGAATCTCTTTTCAAAATTGGCCAGATTCAGGGGAGATTTAAAATTCAAGTTAAAGGTAAACCTATTTTTATTAAATCCAAAATTATATTATAAATTGTGGTTTAAATTTAAAAACTCTATTGATTGATATGAAGGTTTCTGTTGTTACACCAAATTATAATGGGGAAAGATTTTTAAAAGCTTTCTTCGAATCGCTTAACGATGATAGTGAGCACATAGGAGAAGTTATAATCGTTGATAACGGATCTGAAGATAACAGTTTAGAGTTTATAAGGAATAATTCATTTGACTTTCCGGTCAGCATCATTGAAAACCCTGAAAATCTCGGTTTTGCTCCCGCAGTCAATCAGGGAATTCTAAAAGCCAAACATGAATACATATTCTCTTTGAACAATGACACTGAAGTAAAAAAAGGATCCATTAAGCATATGCTGGATTTAATCTCTTCACGCGAGGACATTTTTTCCGTTCAGGCCAAAATGCTTCAGTACAGCAATAAAGACCTCATTGATGATGCAGGAGATGAATACAACTTGCTTGCATGGACAAAAAAGGACGGTGAAAATCATCACTCAGATGAATATGGAGATATCAAGGAGATATTTTCAAGCTGTGCGGGTGCTGCTCTTTATAAAAAATCACTCTTAAATGAACTTGGAATGTTTGATGATAAGTATTTCGCATATATGGAAGATGTGGATTTGGCCATACGCTCAAAAATAAACGGTTATCATAATTTATTGTGTCCGCAGGCAATAGTTTATCATATCGGAAGTGCAACAAGCGGAAGCAGGCACAATGAATTTAAGGTACGCCTGGCGGCCCGTAATAATGTATGGACAGTCTATAAAAACATTCCCATTCCATTGAAGATTATTAATTTCATTTTCCTCTTTTTCGGTTTTTTAATTAAATATATTTTCTTTTTGAAGAAAGGTTTTGGTCCGATTTATCTTTCAGGAATTAAAGAAGGGTTATCAAGAAGAAATGAAATTCAAAAAACCAAATTTCAGTCAAAAAATACAATAAATTATTTAAAAATTGAATATAGATTAATTATTAATACAATCAAATTTTTAAAAAGGTAAATCATGAATCTTTCAGTTGTAATTGTAAATTATCAGACCTTTGAGTTGACTAGAGATACCATCAACTCCATTTTCAAATACTCTTATCCTTTCAGTCTACAGGTCATCGTTGTCGACAATGCCTCTGGCGATGACAGCTTAGATAAATTAAGGGATTATTTCAAGGACAGTGTTGAATTTATTGCATCCGATGAAAACAGGGGTTTTGCAGCTGGAAACAATCTGGCCTTGAGGGAAGTTTCAAGCGATTATGTCCTGCTTTTGAATTCGGATACTATTGTTTGGGAAAATACTTTGCAAAGCATTTACGATTATATGGAAAAGCACAGGGATGTTGGGGCCTGCGGCTGCAGAGTAAGACTTGAAAACGGTGATTTGGACAAGGCATGCAAAAGGACATTTCCAAATGTTAAAAATTCTTTTTTCAGATTGTTCCATATTCCAACCAAAAGCAAGGATGATAATTACAATCTGACAGATCTGCCTGATGGAGACGTATATGAGATAGACTGTCTTACCGGTGCATTCATGTTCATCAGAAGAGAAGCTCTTGATGATTCGGGGCTTTTGGATGAAACTTTTTTCATGTACGGTGAGGACATTGACCTGTGTTACCGTATAAAGCAGGCAGGCTGGAAGATAATCTATTATGGAAAATCTTCAATAACACACCTTAAAGGTGCCAGCAGTAAAAAACAAAAAAATAAGCTTATTTTTGAATTTTATCGTGCAATGTATATATATTATAAAAAACACCATGCACACGAAACTTCATTTATCGTTAATCTGGTTGTTTACTTGGGTATAGCCCTATTATGCGCCATTAAGTTATTTTTAAATTTGTTCAAAACTAAAAGTTAAATATGATAGTTACCAATATATTTATTATAACTAGTTTTTTTGGTAATTACTATGATAAAGGAAAATCAGCGATTATTGAATATTAGTTTGGTGCTACTTGACGTTTTGGTTATTGTAGTTGCACTTGTATGTTCATTCTGGCTGAGATTTCATACAACTTTGTTCGGACCGATTGGAGAGCATCTGCCTCTTTATTACTATATTCTGTTTTTAGTCTTTGCGGTTATTCCGACCTATCTTATTTTATACTTTGCTTTTGGATTGTATAAGCCCCGCAGAACTTATAAGAATATATTTTCAGAGGCAACCCAAATAATTAAGGTAAATATAGTGGCATTCTTTGTTCTGGTTTCCATTTTATTTATCATTAATCAGCCTGACTTTTCAAGGATTATGCTTTTCCTTTTAGCTCTGATTTCCACATTTTTAGGAATTATTGAACGCTTTATTATCAGAAGCATCTTAAGAAGGATGAGAGTAAACAACAGAAACATCAAGCATATCTTAATCGTTGGGGATAATGATCTGGCTTTCTCATTTGCAAATAAAATTAAGGAAAATCCTTATTTGGGTTTTGCAGTCAGCGGAATTTTAGGCCGTTCAGATCACATTGGAACAGAGATTGCAGGAACTAGAATTATTGGAGCTTTCAAAGAACTGGATGACATACTTGAAAAGAATAATTTCGACAGGGTTGTTCTGGCGATTCCTTTAAGATATTATTATCGTATCAACGAGCTTGTGGAAAGCTGTGAAAAAGTCGGTATTAAAGCTGAAATCATTCCGGATTATATTAGGTATTTTCCAGCTCAGCCTTCAGTTGACATGATTGAAGACATTCCAATTATCAATATTCGTTATGTTCCTTTGGATGATGAGTTCAATAAGTTTTTGAAATACTCTTCAGACTATATCATATCCATAATCGCCATCATTATCACATCACCTGTAATGATAGTTGTAGCGGTTGCAATTAAACTGACATCAAGAGGACCAATCATATTCAAACAGGAAAGGATAGGCCACAACGGCAAACCTTTCAACATGTATAAATTCAGAAGCATGAAGGTTCAAGATCCTGGTGAAGAAAAATCCGAATGGACAACAAAGGACGACCCAAGAAAGACCTTGGTTGGAAACTTTATTAGAAAAACTAGTATTGATGAATTACCTCAATTTTTCAATGTATTGAAAGGAGATATGAGTGTTGTAGGCCCAAGACCTGAAAGGCCTTACTTTGTAGAGCAATTTAAAAAGGATGTTCCAAAATATATGGTTAAACATCAAGTGCGTCCGGGAATTACCGGGTGGGCTCAGATTCATGGATGTCGTGGAGATACTTCTATTAAAAAACGTATTGAGTATGACATTGAGTATGTAGAAAACTGGCACATGGGACTGGATTTGGCGATAATGATTAAAACAGCTTTAAAGAAGAATCCAAATGCGTATTAGTGTTTTTTCATAGGGTCATATTTTCACACTTTAACTATATTTATAATAATTTTTTTTAAAATATTACTTTGCAAATGCTCTCTCTAATAATTTATATAGAGAATAATTATAAAATAATAATTAACTTTTCTATGAGGGGTTTGGTATGGAAGAAAAAATTTTACAATTATACGAACAAATCAAAAATCAAGTTTCTAAAGAAGAGTTTTTAGAAGAAATAGAAAAAGTAAAAGAAGATAATGTTGCTACTGGATTTATAGATGATTTTGGAGCTGCACAGATAGTAGTTCAAAATTATAATGGTGTTGACACATCTATTCTTTCAAGTCCTTCAAATGATGATTCAGAAGAAATGCCGTTTGAAGTTTTAGCAAGTGATGATAATTCAGATGAAAGTGAAGAGACTGAATTTACAATGACTGAAGAACTTCAAGAATATTATGATAAAGTCAAAGATCAAATTACAGAAGAAGAATTCTTAGCTAAAATGAAAGAGCAAAAAATTGA
>JAEIGA010006379.1_pt1 | contig 17964 bp, 25 predicted proteins | sample 9270691 | NCBI WGS metagenome assembly JAEIGA01 (sample SAMN17057246, study PRJNA624740) | gut metagenome | biome: biome; isolation source: fecal sample | host: Bos grunniens | place: China: Xizang | collected 2019
CAGTTACACTATTAGGAATAGTTATCCTTGATAAATCACTGCAACCGCAAAACGCCTTATCTCCAATTAATTTTACGCTATTAGAAATAGTTATACTTGTTAAACTGCAGCAATTATAGAATGTAAAACATCCAATAGAAGTTACACTGTTAGGAATTATTATACTCGTTAGACTACTGCATTCTGAAAATGCAGAACATCCAATTGATATTACACTATCGGGAATAGTTATCCTTGATAAATCACTGCAACCACAAAACGCCTTATCTCCAATTAATTTTACGCTATCAGGAATCGTTACACTTGTTAGACTGCTGCAATTCTTAAAAGCATTGTCTCCAATTGAAGTTACATTATCACCAATAATAACAGATGTAAAATTACTACCATAAAATGAGCCTTCATAACAAGGTACAGGAATGTTACAATTAACAATTAAAACGCCTGTACAATTAATGAATGCCAACATTCCGATTGTAGTTACACTGTCAGGAATTATTATGCTTGTTAGACTACTACAATCACGAAATGCACCGCTTTCAATTGAAGTTACGCTATTAGGAATTATTATACTTTCTAATGACTTACAGTCCAAAAATGCATTATTCCCTATTACTGTTATACTATCAGGAATAGTTACATTCGTTAAACAATCGCAACCGCAAAACGCCTCATCTCCAATCTTATTTACGCTATTAGGAATAGTATATTCTGTAATTTTTGCAGGGGCAAATGAATTAAGTGTTCCATCAATAATTAAACATCTACCGTCATTTGATGCAAATTTCCCTTTAAACTTTGATAGACCAACGCATCCGTTAAATACTTTCTCACAGATTTTGGTTACACTATAAGGAATCCTTACACTTGTTAGACTACTGCAATTCTCAAATGCCGAATATCCAATTGTAGACACACTATCTCCGATACTCAGATAAGTTAGATTCCTGCAATCACGAAATGCACTACTTTCAATTGAAGTTACGCTATTAGGAATTATTATACTTTCTAATGACTTACATTTTGAAAATGCTTTATTCCTTATTACTGTTATACTATCAGGGATAGTTACATTCGTTAAACAATCGCAACCAGAGAACGCCTCCTCCCCAATACTTGTAACGCTATTAGGAATAGTTATACTTGTTAGGCTACTGCAATTTTTAAATGTATATCTCTCAATAAGATATACACTATCAGGAATAGTTATCCTCATTAGACTATTGCAATTACAGAATGCATTTTCTTTTATAACTTTAATAGGTTTCTGAAATATAATTTTGCCTACATCTGTATAAGTGTGGGAAACAATCTCTGTATAAAATGCATCTGGTTCAATTGACAGCATTTGTCCATCAGTAGTAGTGTATTCAAGGATACATAGTTTGTTATTTGTCAAATCTGCAGAGATGAGTTTTGCCATAGTCGTGTCAGCATTTTATTATCATTTACACAAAGGTAGCAATTATTTTGGTAATATATAATAGTATTAGATTTAGAATAGTAATTATTTTTCGTCACACACAAAACAACCGCCATAATGTCTAACACTATGTCGGTTGGATATGAAGATAGTTGTATTGTATTGAAGGCAGAGCGAGAAAGTGGGATAGGAAGTTTGTGCACCACACTCATTTATATATATACGCGCGCGCGAGCCCATACATCGTTCCAAGAATTGCATACCCGCACCTTAACGACAAATACAAAAAAAGAAGGAACCATAAGATTCCTTCTTTGCGGAGAGAGAGGAACTTGAACCTTTATATAATTGTTGTATAAAATAGTTATGCAAATGCATTGCAAGTGCATTGCAAATGCTTGATTATAGCGGTTTTGCAATTTTGCAGACTAAAATAAAATAAATCGAAATAAATTTGATTAAACCGATATTTGTATGTAATTTTGTCCGCAGAAAACAAACTTACATACATTTTTGGTCAAATGAAAAAGTACAAATTTACCGTCCAATTCCGCTTGGAAAAGCGAAAGGACACACCCAAGGACAAAGACGGGAAGATGCTGAACGCCCAAATCCTTGCCGACATTACGTTTGAATCCAAACGAATATTTTATTATGTCGGTTATAGAATTGATGAAGCGAAATGGATAAACGACCGTGCAGCCGATGGAACAAGGATTCAACAGGCAAAGAAAAACACGTTCAACAAACGTGGTGAAAGTGCATCGGAAATCAATATGCGCTTGCGAGATATTAAACAAGCCGTTGAAAACGTATTCCACCGCTTGGAAGTGAACGAAGTTCGCCCGACAACAAATGTTGTGCGCGATGAACTGAAAAAGGAATTGGACGAAGAAGCAAGGGCAAATCGTCCATTGGTGGAATATTATGCGCAATTCATTGAGGAAACAAAGGAAAGTAACACTTGGACGAAAGCAACAGTAACAAAACACAATACATTGATTGCCCACATTCAAGGATTCAAAAAGCACGTTGAGTTTGACGATATTTCGGACGACTTTTTGAATGCATTTATTCGCCACCTTATTAACGAAAAGAATCTTTCAAATCCATACATTGTAAAGCTGATAAAGAATTTCAAAACATTTTTGAATTGGGCTACAAAAAAAGGATTTAACAAGAATTTAGCATACAAGGATTTTGACCCTAAATTGAAAGGTGTATCAACAAGCGATAAAGCCAATATCCTTGCGTTGTCAATCGAAGAATATAACCATTTATTCAATTTACCTATCGAATCGCCTTGTTTACAACGTGTGCGTGATATTTTTTGTTTTTGCGCTGCAACAACATTGAGATATTCCGATGTGAACAACTTGAAATGGTCGAATGTGAAAGAAGATGCAATTGAAATCGTCACAATAAAGACAGACGACCCACTTGTTATTGATTTGAACGATTATTCACGTGCGCTTATTGACAAATATAGACCATTCCAAGATGTTTCAAAGAATGGTAAGGTTTTCCCCGTTATATCTAACCAAAAATATAATGATTACATCAAAGAGTTGGGCAAATTAGCCGGATTCGACCAACCAACAACCAAAGTGATATTCAAGGGGTCGGAACGAATCGAAAGAACCGTTCCCAAATATGAATTGCTAACATCGCACGTTGCTCGAAAAACCGCCGTTACAATATTATTATATCTTGGCGTTCCCGCCGAAGTTGTTATGGCGTGGACAGGACACGCCGATTCAAAGATGCTTGAAAAGTATTATAAATTCAACAACAAACAAAAGGCGGCACAAATGCAGAAATTCAATGTCATAAGCAAGGTGACAACGAAAACGGTGTTTGATTATGCCATTACCGATGCAGAACGTGCGATTTTGGATATTATGGAAAAAGACGAATATATACAACAAATCACATTAGATAAAGGAAAGGCAAAGTTCGATATTGCAAGATTATTACAACGTCGCGGCAATACGAATGAATTGATGGAATGCATACAAGGTCTTTCGGTGGAACGTATGCAAGAGTTTTTCAAATTAAACGGATTATCTTTCTAAAATATGAAATTATTTATATCAGGATTGAACGATTGCGAAAAATACAAAGATGCAATCAAGGTGGTGAAAGAAAAATTGTGCGAAATGGGATTTGATGTGTGTATGCAATCAAATGACGCACTTGTGCATTGTACTTCATTGTTTGAATCCGATATTGTATATTTCATTGATGGTTGGTTTGAATCCTCTAAATGTCGAAAGGATTTCAATATTTGTGCAGAACTCAACAAAGGCATATTGTTTCAAAAGCCATTGCCGTTTTATGATGATTACCGAAAAACCATCAAATTGCAACACGTTTTGCACGAAGTAACCGGGGTGTCATTTGACGACATAATAAGTCCAAGCAGAAAACAAGACATATTCTTTGCCCGAACTTTATTTGTTTGGTATTGCTTTACAAAGTTAAAGTTGAGGTTTACAAAAATTGCAAGAATCATAAAACGGGACGATTCAACGATGAACCATTATTTGGAAACATTCGACAACTTTATGAATGACCCCCAAAGCGACATTGCCCGGTTTCAACAAATAGTGTTAAACAAAATGAATCCGAGTTTGCCGGGGTGTCCTCAAAATTGAGGGCGGCAAACCTCAACATAAAAAACAAAGATGATGAAGCAAGAACAAATGAAACATCTTGAATTTTACCGAAACAATGTCAATGATGTTGTTTGGTGGGTCAATAATGCGAACACCATCGGTGAACACTTGTTCACTTTCGACAAACAAAAGATATATAATTTGTTTGCAGACTATCCGCACAACCTAACACCCAAGGAAAAGGCAATTTTCGACAAGGAAAATCCATATTGGGCGGATTTCTTTGCAGACAGGAACGTGTAATGGGAGCGGCTAAAAAGTTAGCCGACCAAAAAAGAAAGACAAATGAAACCAAATCAAACAATTATTGACCTTGCGAAATCATACGGTTTCGATGATGCGGAATTTGAATGCGAATGGAACGGGTACAAGGTTTTCAATCCAACCTTTGACGACCCGGACAAGGTGGTGTTTATTGGCAAGCCCATTTTGATTTTGTATGACGGCAAGAACGCCCGAATCGCTGATGAATGGGAATGGCAAGAATATATTGATGAAATCAAAGAGTTATGACAAACAATGCAATGATAAAATATTGTCGATATTACAAAGGTGAAGCGATATGCCCACCGCAATATGACGGAACAAATGCGGGCAAGCTGTGGCAAGCTGAAAAATTCGTTTGCGAAGAATTTTTCAACCTGATAAATACGATTGTCCCATATTACGGTTTTATTGAATATGTTTCCGCGTATATTGAAAAATGGTCGCCGTACAAATGTGATGCTATAATGAAAGAGTATTTCGACCACCGCCCGGATATATATTCGGACATACGAAGCAAAACAATCTTTGATTTCTGCAATGATGAACAAATGATTGCCGATTTGGTCGTGTCAAAAGAAGATTATTTCCGGGACGTGAAAACATATCCACTTTTGAATGCACACGTCCTAATTGAGTATGCAGAATTGACCAATGATGATGAACTATTACGTGAAGTTCTATTGGAATATAAAACGGAACTTGAAGCCGAAAACAACGAATAAACAAATTATCTTTTATATCAAGGTGGGTTTTGCCCACCTTTTTTGTTTGTTATGGGTTCAAACCCGCATTAACTAATATATTAAATATAACCCATTTTAGGGGTGTTTTACTACATACAAACGACGTTCAATTGTCAAGAAAACGCCTTTCCGCGCAATTAAAATGTGGATAAATCAAGCACAAGTCAAGGTCGTATAATTTTTACATCATTCTCAAAATAAAGAACTTTGCATTGTGAAAATAGCAACAACAATTGCATAAAATTATATATACCTATGGAAGTATTGATGGTAAAAAAGGAAGATTTGATGGCTTTGATGCAAGAAGCCGGAAAAGAAGCCGCAAACATTGTTCTAAACGAAAGAGGGTTAAAAGATGCTTCACGCGAAAATCCCGGAAGCGAACAAACACTTATTCGCGGAATCAATGGATTGGCGAAGTTTTTAAATGTGTCCATACCAACGGCAATGAAGATGAAGAAAAGCAAAATGTTTCCGTGTACACAGTACGGACGAACATTGTTTTTCAAGCCTGATGAAGTCTTGGACGGACTTTCAAAACACAAACGCAAATAGTATTAACTTAAAACATTTGGTCAATGGAAAAATTTGTTGATTACATTCCAACGGCAGAAGAAGCATTGCCGGGAACAAAGGAAAATTCGGACATTCGCGGAATTTACAACGCACTTGCAAGCGGTCGTTCTTTGACCGCCCTTGATGCCGTATTTTCAAATCACACGGTTTGTTTGGGTAAGTACATAAGTATCTTACGAACCAAGTACAACATTCCAATCAAAGATGAATGGGTGTCGGTCGGAGAACGTCAAAAGAGAGTAAAACGTTTTTGGCTTGAATTAAAGCATTCATAATCCGCAAGGACTGCAACACCTTGTGCAACTTTTGGGACTTTCGCAACAATTATTATCAACTAAAAGTAATTGATTATGCGAGCCAAAAAACGTAAAAACAAACCGGGGCAATCCATCATTGCATCAATCGTCGAAGATGCGCTAAAAACACCCCAAAAGCAACATAAAAGGCATAAAATACATAATGCCGTGTATTTCTATATCAAGACCCGAACCGAACCAAAGGTTGGAAAGGTTTTGGGCGAAGCATTGTGGGCAAAAATCAAGGCTTACATCAAATCCAATATGAATGTATGAGAAAGAACAGCTTTGTGATATACACCGATTGTTTGGAACAGTTGGAAGTGATACCCGATGCGGAAAGGGGTGTTTTGTTCCTTGAAGTGTTGAAGTATGCACGAACCGGGGTTGTGCCAAACATCGACAATCCATTTTTGAAAGCATTATTCCTTGGATTTAAGAACCAAATTGACCGGGATTGTGCCAAATATGATGAAGTGTGCAAAAAACGAGCAGAAGCCGGGCGAAATGGTGGCAATCAGCGCGTGGCAAACTTGAAGCAACAGCAAGCAAACGAAAGCAATTGCAAGCAAGACCAAGCAATTGCAAGCAAATGCTTGAAAGTTGAAGCAAATGCAAGCAACACCCAAGCAAATCAAGCTGATAATGATAATGAAAGTGATAATGTAAATGATAATGATATTGATATAAAAAAGAGTAAGGGCAAAACGTCCCGTTTTACCCCGCCCACTATCCAAGAAATAGAAGATTATATAAAAGAAAAGGGATATTCGGTTGATGCGGAAGCATTCTTTGCATTTTACGATTCAAACGGTTGGTTGGTCGGTAAAAACAAGATGAAGTCTTGGAAAAGCGCAATCACCACTTGGGCAAAGCGAGAAGAAAAACAACCGCAACGACCAACAGCGAGAACAAATAACATCAACAATGTAAATGATTATTGGGAAAAGGAAAAGAAAAAGGACAAAATCAAGCATTGTAATGTCGAATGGGAATAAATAATATCAATATGAGCAATAAGACATTTTTTTCAGGCGATGCCAAGCAATACGCCGAATGGATAAAAGACAACCTTTCGGAAATTTCTTCGATTTGCGGTTGGGGTGAACTTGTCGGAACATTCAAAATTGAAGTTTATGCCGGGAATGGTAGCGAGGTGGCACGATTGACCATTATAAACGACAATGATTGTGTAACCGAAATTTTGTGTGAAGCAAACGAAACAAACATTCCACTTGCGGCGGCTTTGAAAGCAATATTTGCCGTTGAAGCATCAGTGAAAACCGGGCAATTAAGAAGTGATGCAAAAACGAAACGTCGTTGGGTGGTGGCTGCACCCTACATCGACGAAGTATTGATTCAGGCAATGCAAGAAGATAGGTTGCCAATCCATTTCTTACAAGCGCGACCGGGTGAAAGCGAAAGTAAGTATTGGGAAAGCAAAATCACCGCGACGTGGGAACAAACTTGACAAAAGTGACAAAGCCGGGCTAAAAAAGGAAAAATGATGAAAAAGTACAGTAAGAAAGTAGCGGAACGCATCTTGGCAATGATACGCGCCGACACATATACAATTACCGAAGTGTGCAACAACGTGGGCATTTCACGTCAAACATTTTACCGATGGCAGACAGATAACCCCGAATTTGCACAGGCGGTTGAAGATGCAAACAATGAATTATTGGACAAAATGAATGTTGAAGCCAAGAAATCGTTGATGAAGAAGATTCAGGGGTACGAAGTGACTGAAACCAAGGTTGTGACCGTTCCCGGCAAGGGCAAGGACGAAAGAGGAAATCCGAAACCCGTAATCAAGGAGCAGACAACCACCAAGAAGCACATTCAGCCCGACACGGCGGCAATCATCTTCACATTGACCAATTGTGACCCTGATAATTGGAAAAATCGCCATTCGTCCGAGATTACAGGTAAGAACGGCAAGGACTTATTTACGCAAATGACTGATGAAGAATTGGACAATGAGATTGCAGATTTGAAACGTAAATTGGATTTTGAAGATAGGTTCGGGTCGCATTAGGACTTTATTTCAAACAAATTTCCGATTGAAATTCAATGGTTTACAAATCAAAACAAATGTTTTACATACAAAAATAAGTTCAAAAATGGCAGAAAAGAACGAAAAAACAAGTCAAAATCAGGTCGAAAGGCTGAATGATATAGCAAAGCGATATTCAGCATTAAACGAGTTGAACTATTTGCGTATTGCGGCAAAATCGGAAGTCTTGGAACTTTTGGAAAAAGACAACTTAACAAAAGTTGAAGAAGTTATGGTGGCAACATCATATTTCACGGCTTGCGCATTATGCAAACTAATGGTATTTGAGGGTATAATTAAAGAAAACAAATAAGTTATGGCAGAAATTGACGGTGGTTCTTTGTCGTTCAAATCCATAATGGACAACGACCAACTAAATTCGGCGATTGACGAAACCTTGCGCCGCGTGCAAGGCTTTTCCGATGCGGTTGTTGGAAGTGGCGATGTGATGGACAAGACCACACAAGAAATGATTGTGCAAGTTCGTTCGGCACTTGGGCAAATCGGCGATGCTTGCGTTGAACACGAACAAGCCCTTGACCGCTTGGGTCAGGAATACGACCGTTTGGGCAACGAAATGGAACGTGCCTTTACAAGCGGACGTGATGATGAATTTCGTGCCTTACAGGAGCAAAGAAACGCCATTCAGGGCGAAATGACGGTTCGCAAGCAACTATTGAAAGAGTTGCGCGAACAATCCAACGCCCTTGAAGATGAAGCAACCAAGTTGGAAGAAGCGGCAAGGCAAGCGGAGCAAACGGCGCAAGCCCACGTTTCATTGCGAACCCGAATCCGCGACTTGAAAGAAGAAATGGCGGCAATGATTGCCGATGGCATAGACGAACAAAGTGCGGCTTACAAGGAATTGGAAGCGGAACTTGGACGTTTGATGGACATTCAAGGCGACATTCAGGCGCAAGGAACGGTGCTTGCCAACGATGAAGCCCAATTCCAAGGAATGATTCAAGGATTGTCGGGTGTCGTTGGTGGTTTTACAGCCGCCCAAGGTGCGGTGTCGTTGTTTGCCGGGGAAAACGAAAACTTGCAAAAGATAATGTTGAAAGTTCAATCCCTGATGTCAATTACAATGGGATTGCAACAAGTCGCACAAACCTTGAACAAGGATTCTGCGTTTCAGCTTGTAACCCTTAACGGCTTGAAAGAATGGTGGAACAACCTTTTGTCGGTCGGACGTGGTGAACAAATTGCATCAACCGCCGCAACGGTTGCAGACACAACAGCAACAGCCGCAAGCACGGCGGCAGAGGTGGCACACACAGCCGCCACACAAGCGAACACAGCCGCCCAAGGTGCAAACACGGTTGCACAAGGTGCGAACACCGTTGCAACAGGTACACAAACGGCGGCGGCAACGGCGGGAACGGTTGCAAACATAGGTCTTGCCGGAGCATTCCGAATGGTGGGTGCGGCGATTAAGTCAATCCCGGTGTTCGGTTGGATTCTTGCGGGCATTTCGGCTTTGATTGGCATTGTTTCGCATTTCGTTGGCAAAGCCAAGGAAGCGAAAAAGGCACAAGAAGAATGGTACAATTCCGTTGCCGAAAATTGTTACAAGCCGATTGCAAGCATTGAACAATTGTCGGTGAAGTGGAATGCCCTTGGCGATGACTTGGAAGCCAAGAAAAAGTTTGTCGAGCAAAACCAACAAGCATTTGACGAATTGGGTGTTTCCATCAATGGCGTAACCGATGCCGAAAATCTTTTGAACGCCAACAAAGGTGCATTTATTCAAGCCCAAATCGAAAAAGCAAAAGCGATGCTTCTTGTTCAGCAAGCCCAAGAAAAGGTGAAAACTTTGATGCAAAAAGAGCAAGAATATGAAGCAATGCCCAAAACCAAAAGTGTTTATGTACAAACTTCAAGTGGAATGTTTGGTTCATCAGGATATTATGTTGAGGGTGTGAATACAGCAAGAAATGAATTGGGTGCGGAAATCGAAGCATTAAAGAAAGAAATCAAAAAGGGATTTGAAGATGCAGCAATTACCGAAAGCAACGGCTTCAAACTATTGGAGCAAGCCGGAATTGATGCGTCGAACACCTATGCCGCCGGAACACTTGGCGCGATAGAACAAGCGATTCAAACCAAGCAAGCCGCGTTGAAAACCTTAACCAACAACACCGATTATGAAGCCGCGTTGAAAGAGATTGCCGACTTGCAGAAACAAGCCGACGCAATCACGGGCAAGAAGTCCGGCGGTGGTGGCGGCGGTGGTGGCACGCCAAAAGACCCGTTCTTGGAGAAGCTGAACAAGCGCAAATCCGAATACCAACGATTCACAAAGTGGTTAAATTCGGGTGATGCGATATTGGTTCAGTCGGCGAACAAGGAATTTGAGGGTCTTTTGAAAGAGGGTGCGACATACATTGATTATTTGAAGAATCAACGCGACCAAATCTTGTCCATTGATGTTGCCAGCCGTACCAAGGCGCAAAACAAACAGTTGCGACAACTGAACGATGCCATTGCCGAAGAAACCAAACAAACGGTTTTGGACGCATTCAATGCAGAGTTGAATGAGCAATTGACCAATGCCAAAACAACCCTTGAAATGCTCAAAATCATTGAGCAGAAACGCAAGGAATTGTCCGGCGATGGTACGGAAGTGGACAACGCCAAGGGTGAAGCCTTGGACGATGCCGAAAAGAACGCCAAAGAACAACTTGCCGAGGAAACCGAAGCATTGTTGGCGGAATATGCTTCTTATGCAGAGCAAAAACGCCGTATTGATGAAGCCTACAACCGCGATTATGAAATTTTGATGGCTAAACGCGCACAGGCGACAACGGACGCGGAACGTGCCGAAATAGATGCCGCCATTGCCAACCGCAAGCAAAAGCGCGATGGCGATGTGAACAACATTGGTGGCGTTGATTACGAAGCATTGTTGGCGGAATATGGCACGTTTGAACAACGCAAGCAAGCAATCATTGACGAATACGAAGAAAAGCGACAAGCGGCGCAAGTGGCGGGCAATACCGAAATGGTGGAAGCCCTGAACAAAGCACAAGCCGAAGCCCTTTCCAAATTCGCCCTTGACGAACTGCAAGCGCACCCGGATTGGGAATTGATGTTTGGCGACCTTGACGAAGTAAGCACCCGAAAACTTCAAGAACTGATTGATAAAATCAACAATCTTGATGGTGCATATCTTGGAATCGAGTTCGACCCGAAAGACCTTGAAGCCCTGAAAGGAAAAATCGAGGAAATGAAAAGCGAGATACAGGAACGCAACCCGTTCAAATCGCTTGTTTCCTCAATCAAGGATTATGGAAAGGCGGCGGACGATGAGAGCAAGAAAAAGGCATTGACCAATATGTTTGAAAGCGCAAGCGGTGCAATTGACCTTATCGGTGGCACACTTGACGCGGTAACAAACGGATTGGAAAAGATGGGTGTTACAATGGACGAAGAAACCCAAGCCATCGTGAACGACATTGGCGGAATCATTGAGGGCGCGGGACAGCTTGCAAGCGGTATTGCAACGGGAAATCCATTGTCAATCATTCAAGGTTCTATCGGTTTGCTTACGTCCGCATTCGACCTTTTCAATACAAAAGACCGCAAGGCAGAAAAGCAAATCAAGAAGCACCAAGAAGCCATTTCACAGCTTGAAAAGGCATACACGCAACTTTCGTGGGCTATCGACAAGGCGTTGGGCGGTGATGTGTACAAGCATCAACAAGCCGCAATCCGCAATATGAAAGAGCAACAGGAACATTTGCGTGCATCGTGGGAAGCCGAAATTTCCAAGAAGAAAACCGATTGGGATAGGGTGGACGATTTCAAAGAGCAATACGCGGAATTGGAACGCCAAATTGCCGATATGTACGATGAAATTTCCAACGACCTTTTGCAGACGACCGCAAGCGACTTTGCAACGCAATTGGCTGATGGCTTGACAACGGCTTTCAAAGCGGGTGAAGATTCGGCAAAGGCTTTTGAAGATACGGTGAACACGGTGTTGCAAAATATCGTTGTGAACCAATTGAAAAAGAAGTTCTTGGAACAACAGCTTCAAGGCGCACTTGACCAATTGGAAGGGTCGATGGGTTATTGGAATGGCGATGATTTCGTTTTCGACGGATTGACCGATGCGGAAATTGCAGAGTTCAAAGCAAAGGTTCAGGCAGCCGCCAACAACTATGAACAAGCCCTTGGCATTTATTCGGACTTGTTCAAGGACTTGAACATTGACGATTCGGAAGATTCATTGACCGGGGCGGTCAAGGGTGTTTCGGAAGAAACCGCAAGTCTTGTTGCCGGACAAATGAATGCAATTCGTATCAACCAACTTGAAACGACAAGCATTTTGCGCCAACAGTTGCAGACCCTGAACACCATTGCCCAAAATACGGCATACAACCGATATTTGGCAAATATCCTTTCGGAAATCAAGGCAATGCAATCATCAATGGGCGATTCTTTGAGGTCGCAAGGTTTGTCGTAAATAAACCGTCTTGATAAAATGTTGTAAAAATTTAGTGATATGATGGTAAGGAAAACAAAACCGGGATTCGTGTTTGATACGTCATAAAGTCCAACTTGGACTTGAATTTCAAAACATAAGCAATTGAAACATAATTGGTTTACGAATTAAATAGAGTTAGTGACAACAAAAATACATACAAAAATGATTGATGTACCTGAAAATATAAAAGAAATTATCGATTCATCGGTAAAAGAAGCATTTGCCCCATTTGGCAAAATTTTGGAGCAAAGCAACAAGCAAGAACAACCCGAAAAGGAAAACGACCTTGACGGTGTTAGCGATGCCGTAAAGCATTGGTTGCACGATAAAACGGAACAACCATTTGCGGGACGTACTATCTATGCAAAAAGTTTTGGTGGCGGAATGTCGCCCAATGAAATTGAAAAGATGAAACCAATACACGTAAAAAATGAATAAGTATTTAGTAAAAGAAAACACAGGTGTAGCAGAAGCGAACATTTGTAATATTGAAGAAGTTTATATCAAGCCATTGGCAACATTAGCAAATGCCATCAACGGTTTAGGGCTTGAAGTGAACAAAGAAAACTTGTATGATGCAATCGCCAACAATGGCGATGGGTTGATGCAGCTTTTCAACGATGCCCGCAACAATTATGGCGAAATGGACGCAAGATTGGTGGGTATTGCCGAGGAAGTGGACAACAAGAAGATTTTGGCATTCACAAATGCTTTGTTGCCATTCAAGGGTTCAACAACGATTTACAACAATATGAGCATCGGAAACCCTGAATTGCTTTGTTGTATTGGTATCAATGAAAATGGCGGTGTCTATTTATTGGATTCCACCAAAGAAGAAATCATTGAGAATGCCAAGGAGTATTGCAATACTAAATCGGGCAAGGATTTGTTTGATTTGCACCAAAAGATTGCAAAGGAACTCCAAATTCTTTACGATGGAATAAATGCGATTCGTAATGAACCGGGGCAATTTATATCATTTGAAGCGGGTGTTGCGATGCATCATTTCCCAATGGGGTTGTTTGATATGTACAACAACAAAGATGGTGATTTGCTGATTAAGCCGCGCAACATCAACTTTGACCCGGTTGTTGAAGATTACAATTTTGATGATAATTCGGACGAATAACAACCTTTGAACAAGGGAATCCGGGGTTTCCCTTGTTCTTTAATACTTCAACATTTATGGATAAGAAAAATTTACCTACAACAATTGAAGATGCAAGATTTCGTCTTGGTGTCCGCCTTGAATATCAATCGGCGGTTGTGGTTACTGAAACATTGAAAGACGGGTTCGATGCCTTGAATGAACTTGCAACATTATCTTCATCGTGGAATAAGACATTGGGGTTTGTTCCCGATTTTGACAATTCAAAACAAGAAAAGTGGATTCCATCATTCAAATTTGATGCAGAACACAAAGCCTTTGTGCCTAATGGTGCGGAACTGATGGTGTCGGGCAAAGCGAACTTTGCTTCATTGATTTGTTTTGATAGCGAAACAACCGCGCAGCAGTTCGGGGAACGATTCATTGGTTTATGGAATGCCGTATTGAGAAACGCAAGTTTCAAAACGGTTCAAATTGTGGGAGCATTGGGCGATGGGAATTAAAGCGAATTTCACCAAAAACGACATCAAAAAGCGACTTGATGCATTTGTTGATATGGTCGAGCAAAAGCAAATCGAAAGGTTGCAAAGGCTTGGTGAAATGTGCCTGATTGAAGCACGAAGCAACAAAGGTTATATGATGCAGACGGGGGCATTGCTTTCGTCCACAGGATATGAAGTTTTTGTTGATGGTGTCGCAATCCATTCACAATTTGATGCGGCAAGTGGTGCGGAAAGCGAAGCGGCGGCAAAAGGTATCAAATCCGGGCAAACAATCGCCGAAAAGGTCGGCAAGGAAACCAAGGGTGTTGCCCTTGTCGTGGTTGCCGGAATGAATTACGCCGCTTATGTCGAAGCAAAGGGATATAATGTATTGGCAAGTGCTGAACACCTTGCAGAACGTGAGTTGCCCCGAATGTTGGAAAAGTTGATTTCAAGTGTCAAACGTGCGGCGGAATAATGGGTTTAAGTCCTCAAAATATATTCTTTGGGGGCTTATTCTTTGATTTGAAATAAACACACTATCTTTGCATTGAAAATCCATTTCAAATGAATAAAAGTACAAAAGACACAACCACATTGAAAGGTGAAGAATTATTCCATCATTTGACCAACAACGGCGATGATTATTCTTCATTGGTTGCGCTTTTGCCTTATGCGATGATGGACAGGAACAAAGCATTGTTGTTCCTTGAAGATATGGTGAAGAACGGAAAAAGGCTTGTTGCCATTTATCCCGGAAATGGTGAAGTTGTGCCAAGTGGCGCGGAATTGGTCGGCGCAATCCCTGATGGGGCGTTGTACCTTATATAATTAAGTTGTTTCATTCGTTACATTGTTGCATATTACATTGGTGGTGGGTCGTCAAAAGCGGCTCACCATATTTTTTTCAAAAAAATGATTTTTTTTCGTGTGTCATAGTGTTTTTCTCACAATGCTTATTATCAAGCAAATATGATTTTTTGCCGATATGGTCGTGTGTTACTATAAAACACTAACGTATTGATATACAATTATTTGCGTTTGGTGATTCAAATTATTTGTTATACTTTTGCATCAAGTTTGATGGTGCAACAATAATTTCGCAACAATGCATTACAAACAATTTAATAAATATCATTATGGAAAAAGTAAATGCAATGAATCGTTGTGCGGACTTCGTAAAGAACGCGGAAATGAGTAGTGAAACAAAAGATTATTTGGTTTGCCTTGGAATGCTTGAAGATTTAAGCGACAAGATGCATTCTTTGTTGGTGCGCGATTTGGGCGAAGAAAATTTTGATGAAAGATGGAATGAATGGCGCAATGCCACCGACCGCATTGGTTCAATGATAATGGACGGATTCAAAGAAAAGGTGATTGCAAGCATCGGTGATTTACATTCAAAGTCATTATAATATGATACCGGGAACATTGGGCGATTTTCCAATTGAGGAAATCGAAGAAAGATTGATTGAGATATTCAACGGGTATTTGGGGGCTGATACAGGGGCAACGCCTGATGAACTGCAAACGAATCACCATCTTATCCATTCGATAATCAAATACTTCAAGGAAAACGAAAAATAATGCGTTTTTTGTAATTTAGTGTGAAGCTGCCAACAAGAAATCGTTGGTGGCTTCGTTCTTATATATACTTTTGCTTTCGTTTTATTTAATAACAATTTAATTTTAACAACTTATGAAGCAATTTTGTTTTTCAATGGTGTTGTTGCTTGCATTGGTATCGTGTAGCAATGACAATGAGATTACACCCGAAGAAAAGGCGTGTGAAGTGATGTTCAATGTTTCAACCCTTGATGTTGAGGTTCAACCGATGTCGCGTGCAACAGTCCCGGCAAGCGATGCTTTGACCAACATTCATTATTACGTCAAAAACACCTCAACAAACAAGGTGTTCCAAGGTACACAAACATTGGCAAATGCCGGAAGCGAGTTTGGAACAATCAAATTATGGTTGCCCGTTGGAACTTATGAAGCAACATTCTTTGGTTATGGAACAAACAACACAAGTGGTCAGGCTTTAATGTATGTCCATAAAGACACCCAAAGCCCCCGAATTTCATTAAAGAACAAGGATTCGTTCATTTTTACGGACGATGTAAGTGTTGATGAAGAAACAAGCAACATCGATGTGAACCTTACACGTCTTAATGGTGCGTTGGTAATTCGATTAAATGATGAAATACCAAGCGACATTGGAAAAATCAAAGTTTCCCTTAATTATTACCCGGAATGGATTATATCAGACGGAAAGGCAATCTATGAGGGAAACGACGGTTTCGCAACATCATTCAGTGATGAACTAACAATTAAAAATTCATCGGTTGAAGAATATATATATTATGTGTTGCCACAAACAGGGCGTTCGGTAACATTGACCCTTTTTGATTCGTCCGGAGCTGAATTGGGTTCGACAAGTGTTGCCGTTTCATTCTATCAAAATAGAAAAACGATTGTTGAGGGTAATTTGTTGGACATAATAAGTCAAAAGCCCTTTGCAATAACTGTTACCGATGATTGGGGCGAAGATGTTGTTGTTCCTTTGGAATAATGACGTAAATTCGCTATCTTTGCAATGTCCAAGAAGATTTGCGACGTCCTTTTTTTCTATGGCGTTGTAGTGGTGTTTCCCAATTTGGGTTGCACCACATTTTATTTGGGTGCATTTCATTGTGCATCGGAAAATAATTTGTATTTTTGCACATCATTTGACCAAATGATGTAAGTTTTTTGAAGAATCATTATTTGCGACCAACAAGAATGAAAACTTCAAAAGTATAAAAGTGCAATCCGCATCAAACCGGGTTGCACTTATTTTTTATATGTATTTTTGTATGTAGCAAAGAAAAAAGCCCCGTAAATCATTGATTTACAAGGCTTTTCAAAATTATTGGCGGAGAGAGAGGGATTCGAACCCCCGGTACCTCTCGGTACGGCAGTTTTCAAGACTGCTGTAATCGACCACTCTACCATCTCTCCAAGAGACCTTCGTGAGTTGGTTTCTTTTAACGAGTGCAAAGTTACGGCTTTATTTGATATCTGCAAAGGTTTTGCGCATTTTTTTTGAAAAAAGTTTATTTTTTTCTGAAAATAATGCAATTTTGCTACTGATATGCAACTCAAACTTGTCAATTCTTCAATAATTCAGCATCAAACTGCAATGGTAGTAGCGACAAAGCGCTCTCTACGATCACCACTTGTTGCGCTCCATAAAGTAAAATGCGAATGGGTTTACCAAATCGCTGCTCTGCCTCCAACAACACTTGCCGACACGCGCCACAAGGAGCTACGGGCGCAACCGTAAATGCACCGTCAGCATCGGCGGCCGCAATGGCAAGCGCTCTGACTGCCACAGTTGGATGTGTGGCATTGGCATAAAAGAGCGCACATCGCTCTGCACACGTTCCGGATGGGTAGGCGGCATTTTCCTGATTGCTGCCGCTGACAACAACCCCATTCTCAAGTGCAACAGCTGCTCCAACATGAAAATTTGAGTAAGGTGCGTAAGCCGTAGCACAGGCCTTCTTCGCAGCCTCCACAAGCGCGCTATCCTCGGGCGAGAGTTCCTCGAAGGCAGCACACATATATTGCATCGTAAACGTTTTTGTAGTCATAAGCGTCCTTATTTAAAAATCAAAGAAAAACGACGTTCTCCACAGCACAGAATTTCTACTACCCGACATGCCTGAAATTAAAAATCCCCTCCACATCGTTCCCCACGGTTCATGGGCTGATGCAGAAGGGATTGTTATAGGTTTACGCGTCTTGACAAGACTGCATACGCTCCTGTTACTCGTAAACTTCGACCATCTTCACCTTGCG